>Ga0075434_100001282_pt1 | contig 20957 bp, 22 predicted proteins | sample RhiMethybrSRZTD3_FD_75298 | JGI IMG/M metagenome (GOLD analysis project Ga0075434, IMG submission 75298) | Populus rhizosphere microbial communities from Tennessee, USA - Rhizosphere MetaG P. TD hybrid SRZTD3 | ecosystem: Host-associated > Plants > Roots > Rhizosphere > Soil | place: USA... | reverse complement strand
CGCACGTCCTCGCGAAGCTCGCGCTTGTCGCCGCGGATCTCCGCGCGGTCCTGCTTCACCTCGCCGGTCCGCCCGGCCTTCGCGTCCTGATTGAGCTCGCGGCGGTCACCCGCCAGCTCCCGGCGATCCTGGCGGATATCGCGGTTGTCCCCGTGCAGCTCCCGGCGGTCCTGGCGCACATCCTGCCGGTCCTGTCTGACCCGCCCGTTCTGGGCGTCGGCGGCGCCGTAACCCAGCGCCAGCACTACCGCTCCTACGGCCATCGTCGTCAGGGGCTTCATCGGTCCCTCCGTGACTCGGAATCTGACCGCTTAAACCACTGATTGATTGGACGCATGGCGTATCCGATCGTTTACGGCTGGGGGGCCCCAAAGGGGCCGTTTCCGGACGCCGACGGACCCTTTGGTTGGTGGTGTCTCAGACGGTGAGCAGGGTGCCGGTGATGTGTCCGGAGGCTTCGCGGGCGAGCACGGCGATCGCGTCGGCAACCGCCTCGACCGGCACCCAGCCCTTCCGGTCGCTGTCCGGCATGGCGGCGCGGTTTGCAGGGGTATCCATGGTGCTGGGCAGCACGGCGTTGACGGTGATCCCGTGGGGGTGCGTCTCCTGGGAGAGCGCCTGGGTGAATGCGATCGCCCCGGCCTTGGCGACCGTGTAGGCGATGAAGCCGCCTGCCGGAGGCACGACCGCGCGGGAGGCGACCACGACGACCCGGCCGTAGCGGGCCCGGACCATCGCGGGAACCACGGCCCTGGTAACGCTGAAGACGCTCGTCAGGTTGAGATCGAGCATGCGCTGCCACGTGTCGAGCTCCGTCTCGACGAGCGAGCCTCCGGCGAAGCCGCCGACACCGGCCACGAGGATGTCGATCTTGCCGCGCGCCGCGACGACACTCTCGGCGAAGGCGGTCATGGCCTTGACGTCGATCACGTCGACGGACTGCACGATCAGGCGCGGGCGGTCCGCGGCGGCCACCCGCTGGGCCAATCGCTCACGCTCCGCTTCGACGGCGTACGGGACGGCGACGATCGCGCCGTCGGCGAGGAGCCGCAAGGTGACCGCCTGTCCCAGCGCCCCGGTCCCGCCGGTGACGACGGCGACGCGCCCCGCCAGGACGGTCATTGTAGCGGGGACCGTGAGGCCGGCTTGGACCGAGGGTGGCCTGAGATAGACGCGACCCGGCTCCGTCTCGGCGGACAACCCTGAGGAGCGACTCGGCTCCGCACGCCTGACTGTCTCGGATGCGTTCGTCGGCTTTCGTTCACGGTGAGGTGCGCACGATCACTCGGCGGAGGACGACATGATCGCGGAGCGCTGGATCTCGTCGTAGCGGACCTTGCTGACGTCGAACTCTTCGAGGTTCTCGCGCAGCTTCTTGAAGGTCTGCTCGAACGAGGGCAGGGTCTTGCGGGCGCGCGTGAGCGGCGTCGTACGCGCGAGCAGATAGTTTTTCACGTAGGGGTGGTTGATCCCGCGCTTCTTGATCTTCGCGACGGCGATGCCCAGGGCCGCATCGGCGGCGCGCACCATGTCGGCGCGCTCCGTCCTCGAGTCGAGGCCCTTGGGCATGGTCTGCTTCAGGAACTTATCGACCCGGCGGAGGATCGGCGCGAAGGCGCCGCCGGCGAACCGCTTGTTCTCTTCGTAGAGCAGGCCGAGCGTGATGAAGTGCGGCGCCTCGAACTGCGCGGCCCACTTCTCCTCGGTGGTGTCGGGATCGTCCGTGACGAGCGCCCGGTACATCCGGATGACCTCGAGTGACTTTTCCTTGAGATTGTGGGCCTTCTCGACGTTGAGGGGCAGCACCTCGAAAAGCATCTCCGGCTCGACGACCAGAATCACCGGGATGAAGTCGGCCTTGAGCTTGTCGAGGACGGCGCGGCGATGATTCCCGTTCGGCGTCCAGTAGACGCCCGGCCGCGGCGAGATCGCCACGATCGGATCCACGAACCGGTCGAGGCGCTTGATCGACTCGGTGAGCCGTTTGACGTGCGTCGGCGAGAGATCGCGCTGATACGGGCTCGCCTCGCACTTGGCGCGCGGCAGGAGACCGAAGATCTGCCAGTGATCGCCGACGGGCTCCTGATAGACCGCGAGAACCCGCCCGCCGTCTCGCTCGATCTGCGAGGCGAGCGCTTGTGCTGCTTTCGAGGGTTCCTGGTCAGCCATGGCTCGCTCCTGCGTCGGGCGTAACGTTAGCAAACCTTGCGGAGGAGAACCATCCACTCCTGCCCCTGCCGCGGCCTCACCGAGCGCGGCGCGTAGGCGCGCTCGATGCGAAACCCTGGAGCGAACAGGCGGCGCACTTCGCGCTCGGAGACCGCAAAGGGTGGGCCGGCGGCGCGCCGCCGCATCGGAAAGAAGCACGCCAGGAGCCAGCCGCCCGGCTTCAGGATCGCGCTCATCGTGCGGACGTACTCCGCGCGCCGCCGGGGTTCGATGGCGCAGAAGCACGTGTACTCCCAGATGCCGTCGAAGGCGTGCCCGTAGTCGAGGCCGAGCGTGAAGAGGTCGCGCTCGACGAACTCGGCGGTCACGTTGTCGGTCTTGGCCAGCGCGCGCGCCTCGGCGAGCGCGGTCGCGGAGAAGTCGAAGCCGACCGCGGCGTAGCCGCGGCGGGCCAGGAAGCGCACGTCGTGGCCGCGCCCGCAGCCCGGCACCGCGACGCGGCCGGGCGCGAGCGGCGTGTGATCCATGAACTCGACGAGCGGCGGCGTCGGCTGGCGAATGTCCCAGCCGTCCGCTCCGCGCGCGTACAGATCGGTCCAGAAATCCGACGTGCTCACGCTGGCCATGAGAGCCCTTCGAAATCCTCGACGGCGCGCTCGGCGCCGGCCGCGCGAAGCTCGGTCTCGGTGTGGGCGGTGCTCACGCCGATGGCCCGCATGCCGGCGCTTCGCGCGGCCTGCACGCCGACCACCGCGTCCTCGAAGACCAGACACTGCTCGGGCGCGACACCCAGCCGGCCGGCGGCGAGCAGGTAGACCTCGGGATCGGGCTTGCCGTGTCGGACGTCCTCGGCGGCCACGACGACCTCGAATTGGTCGCGGAGGCGCGCGCGAGTCAGGAGCGTGTCGACGTCGTGCCGCGAGGCGGAGGTGGCGACGGCCCGCGGCACACTCCGCGCCGCGAGATCGGCGACGAACTCGGCGACGCCGCGAACCAGCGCCGGCCCGCCGCCGGCGAGCCGCCGGTAGTGCTCCTGCTTGCGCGCCGCCAGCCGCTGCGCCTCGGCCCACGAGGTCTCGCGGCCGAGGAGCAACGGCACCGCCTCGACGCTCGGGCGGCCGATGGTCAGACGCCAGTAGTCGGGCTCGGCGGGGACCACGCCCAGCTCGGCGAGGAGCGCGCGCCAGGCCGCTCGATGGTGTGCTCCGGAGTCGATCAGCACGCCGTCCATGTCGAAGATGACGGCGCGCGTCGCCACGCCTACCGGAGCCGGTAGAGGGGAGCCAGGGTACGAAACGTCTCGAGCGCCGCCGAGCGGTACTGCGCCTCCGTCCAGCGCGCCGCCTCGTCCGCCGACACCGCCCGCCCGAGGACGAGCTGACCGTCGCGGGTCCGCATGAGCTCGTCGGCCAGCTCCTCGAGCTTCTCCGGCGTGAAGTCGGCCAGCGGCGAGGCCGGCTCCTCGTCGTGCTCGTTCTTGAACCACGCGAGATGCTTCACCCGCCGGAGCACCGGGCCGACCTTCGCCGCGTGCTTCTTCCAGGTGCTGGCCCAGCGCCGCTTGTCGGCGTGTTCGGGGCCGATCTCGAAGAGAAAGCGCACGCAGTGACGCGAGACGGCGACCTTGAAGTGGCTGTGCTTCTTGTAGCCGCGAGCGTCGGGCCCGAAGGCGACCCACGTATCGTCCGGCGGGTTCACCGTGCGGCGCGCGTGCTGGGCGACGTGCGCGAACACTTCACCGCCGACCGAGCGACCGACCGACGACGCCAGGCTCTCGCCGAACGCACCCAGCTTCGGGCGCACACGCGCGCGGATCTCGGTCATGCGCGGCTTGAAGCCCTTCACGTCGAAGATCCTGAAATCGCCTGCGACGAACGCTGGGGACGCCATCGGTGCTCTCCTCGGGCTCAGAGGTCAACGGATTCGTCGAGAGTGGAGTCCGTCGGGTTCATCGCGAAACGAACCGATGATCGACCGTCGGCGGGTGGACGTCAACCACGTTTTGCGATCGCGAAGGTTCCGACGACCGCGAAGGTTACTATATGCCGCGTGATTCGCGTCCTGCAGCTCTTGACGGGCACTGCGCTCGGTGGAGGTCCGCTCCAGGTCTTGCGACTCGTCCGGCAGCTCCCGGCGGACGAGTTTCACGTCTCGATGGCGGGGCCGCGGGACGAGGGGCTCGGCGCGGAGCTCCGGACGCTCGGCATCCAGCTCGCCGAGGTCTCGGTCGACTCGCTGCGCGCGTTCCCGCGCACGCTCCGCCGCGTCGCGGGCCTCATTCGCGACACGAAGGCCGACGTGGTTCATAGCCACGGCAAGGGCGCTGGATTCTATGGACGGCTGGCCGCGAAGCTCGCCGGCGTGCCGTCGGTCCACACGTTCCACGGCATCCACTACGAGAGCTATTCTCGCCTGGGCCGGACCGCCTACCTTGCGCTCGAGCGACGGCTCGCGGGCCTGACGCACGCCGTGATCAGCGTGTCGAAGACCGAGCAGACCGAAGCGCTCCGAATCCGCATCGCCCGACCCTGGAACAGCGAGGTGGTCGTGAACGGAATCGACGTCGACGAACTGGATGCGCGGCCGGCGAGCGAGCGGGCCGCCCTCGGACTTCGCGCCGACGAGGAGGTGCTGGGCTGCGTCGCGCGCTTCGATCCCGTCAAGCGGCACGAGGCGCTCGTGCGGGCGCTCGCCATCGTCGCGAAGCGGCACCCCAAGGCGGCCCTCTTGCTTGCGGGCGATGGACCGGAGAAGCCGCGGATCGAGCGGCTCGCCGCGCGGCTGAACGTGCGCGTGGTCAGCCCCGGTGTGATCGGATTGGAGAAGAATCCCTACGCGTGCTGCGATATCTACGTCGCCGGATCGGCGAAGGAAGGGCTCCCCCTGGCGCTCCTCGAGGCCATGGCGTCGGGGCTCGCCGTGATCGCGACGGACGTTCCCGGTCACCAGGACGTCGTCGTCGACGGCACGACGGGGCTGCTGGTGCCGATGGAGGACGACGCGAAGCTGGCCGCGGCGATCGTGTCGCTGCTCGACGACCCCGACCGGCGACGAAAAATGGGGCAGGCGGGCCGCGCGCGCGTGCTGAAAGAGTTCACCCTGCAGTCGATGGTCGCCGGGACGGCCGAGGTCTATCGCGCCGCGCTGAAGCGCCGGAGGCAATAGAGCAAGTCGCCGAGGCAACCCGTGCAGAGCTTGCCCGTACGCTCCTTGTCCGGGAGCGGCCACCGACCATCGAGGTATGCGCGGCGCAGCTCGCCGATGGTCAGGTTGGTGCAGTAGCAGAGCAGCATGGAATCGACGGGCTCGGGAAGGCCCGGCGTCGTCACGGTGCCTACTTGAAGTAGGTGAAGAGGTGATCGAAGAGCACGAGCTCGCCCGAGCGCGCGCGCCGAGCCAGGACGTAGGTCGCGAGCTTGAACAGCGATTTGACCTCCACGCGCCCAAGCGGCTCGCCCTCGAGGGTCGCGGGCAGACCGATCTCGGTGTGGCGCTTGGGCTCGAGCACCACTTTCTGCGTCTGGCGCTGCGCGCCGTAGTAGGCGAACACCTGGGCCTCGGCGGTCGCGAAGCGTGACGGGTTCCCGAGCGCCAGTCCGGGGCGCGCCGCAAGGTGGCGGCGCAAGAACAGGTACGTCTCGAAGTTGTTGATGCCCGTGGCCCCGATTCGATCGGGAACGCCGCCGAGCACGGCGTTCACGGCGTAGTAGAGCGGCGCCGCCGCGGCGCGGCGTGGATGCACGAACGCGTAGTGGTGCGGACGGTACGGGAAGGCGCGCTCGTCGTAGCGCGAATCGAGGACGACCATGACCCGCTCGCCGGCGAGTCCGTGGCCCGCGAGGCGCCCGGCGAGATCGACGACTTCGTCGCGCGGGTCCACGGGAATGTCGCCGAGCATCTTGCCGTCGGCATCGTAGACCGCGACGTCCACGGATGCCAGCTGCCGTCGCGCGTGCTCGTCGCGCTGATGAACGAGCTCGATCAGATGATCGCACCCTTGCTCGTGGAACGTGACCGACAGCAGCGGCGACAGCTCACTTGACATGCATGATCGAAAGCGGCCCGGCGAGATCGGCCGATCCAGCGCCGACCAGATAGAGGTTGAACCACGCGTTGGCTTCGAGCTTCAGACGCCCGATCGCGGTCGCCTCGTCGACGAGCGTGCGGACGTCGACCAGTCGCGTCCCCATCGGCGGCAACGTGACGAGACGACGGCAGGAGCGCGTCCCGGCCCGGCGCGCGCTCACCCGGATCCGGTTGGTGACGTTCGAGAGATTCATGAGCAGCACGTGCGAGCGGTAGTCGAGCTGCCGGTACACGTATTGGTAGCGCGTGAACGCGGGAATCGTGCGGCCCACGAGGGCGAGCGCGCCACCGACCAGGATGACAAGCGCGCGCACCCAGAGCGGATAGGTCTCGACGAACTCGCCGCGTCCGTGCGTCACCTGGTACGCCTCGCCGTCGGACAACGTCACGTACAGGTCGCTCTTCAGCCGGCTCACGTCGACCGTCACGATGCCGCAGCCGGCTTGCGTCGGCTGGACGCGAACCTCTGCCGCATCGGTGCGGTCGGCGAGGGTCGCGTCGTAGCGCCGCACGAGCGTGCCGTCGCTGTCGTACTGATGGGCGGAGACGGGGATCGGATCGTCGGTCGGCGTTGTGAAGCGCGACTCGATGTTGTTGAGGATCAGCACGCACTCGAGTCCGGGACCGGTCAACCACGGCAGGTAGTACGTCGGCGTCCGCTCGACGGCGAGGAGCCGTCTGGCGAGCGGGCGAAGCACTCTCAGCATCGATTCACCCTACCGCGGGTTTGCGACGTGTCAAGATGCTGAAGCGGTGTTCAGCCGAGCAGGCGGCGGAGGATGCGCTCGACGCACGAGTCGCGCGCGTGGCTGCCGTCGAAAAATTCTGCCTCGGCGCACGGGATCGACGCCGGATCGGTGAAGTTCGCGAGGCGGGCGTTCATGCGGCCGGCGAGATGCGTCATGAACGTCTCGGTGGCGCTCACCGCCGCCACATTGCGCGGGTCGCGGCTCAGCGCGGCCCAGACGGCGGGGTGATAGGGCGGCAGGTACGCGACGACCCTGACGCCGCGGGCGTGCATGTCGCGCCAGAGCAACTCGAGCCGCGCGGCGCGCTCGCGATCCCACTGGAAGTTCCCGAGATTGCCCTTGAACGAGGCCGCATAGCGCATGGCCTCGTCGCGGACCTGCTCCACGGTGTGATCGACGTACGAGCGCTCGTAGATGATGCTGCCGTCCGACCGGAGCGCCCGCCGGCCGGCGACGTCGGACTCTGGCACGAGGTCGCGCCGCAGCGACTCGACTATCTCCGCGCCCCGTCGGGAGCGTCCTCTCGCCAGACGGCGTAGGTCGGTCAGGGAGGCCTTGAACACCGTGTACGAGAGCAGCTCCTTGGCCTGATACCAGCGGTATATGGCTGGGCCGAGGGCGTGCGCGAGCGGCGCTCGGCTCGCGGCATCCGCGTCCACGAAGCGGTTCACCTCGTCGGCCCATTCGAGCCAGCGCAGCTGGGGATGCGTTCGGTTGAACGCCCAGTTGTCGATGGCGAGCACCACCGTGTCCGGCAGCGCGCCGCGGCGCTCGAGCACGGACCACAGCACGATGAAGTCCTCGACCGTGCCGCCGGACAGCCCAGCGTTGTAGAACTCACCGGAGCCGATGCCGATCATCGCGGTCGAGACCGACATGATGCGGCTCGAGCCGAAAGCGACGACCCGCGGACGCGGGATGACCTCGAGTCGCGCCTGCTGGAAGCGGCGCTCGTCGCTGTCGCGGTAGCCGAGCAACGCCTGACCCGGCTGAAGCTGCGCCGCCGCCGCCCGAAGCTGGCGCGCATGCGCGAGCCGATCCCAGGCGGCCAGCCCGTTCACGGCGGCTACCACGGCCAGCACGAACGCGACGGTCGCGCCGAACACTCGCACCGGCTAGAACTGGAAGTAGAGGAACTTCGAGCCGTAGTTCATCAGGAGCACCGAGGTCGCCGTCGCGGCCGCGAGCCCGACCTGTGGCACGGCGCCCAACCGATCGAGCGGGAGCTCGAGGCTGTTCGGGCAGACGCGGACGATCACGAGACACGCCACGACGAGTCCGGCGAGCGCGAGCGTCTCGGAGGTCCACGGCGCCGCGAGCCCGTGGACGGCCGCCAGGCACGCGAACCACTGTCCGGCATGCGTGAAGCTGTCGGCGCGGAAGAACACCCAGCCGAGCGTCACCAGCAGGAAGGTGAGATTCCGTTGCCAGACCCCCGACAGGCGTTCCCACGACGGCAGCGACTGGTGGAGCACGAGCAACGCGCCGTGCCACGTCCCCCACGCCGCGAAGGTCCAGTTGGCGCCGTGCCAGAGGCCGCCCAGCACCATCGTGGCCATGAGGTTGAAGCGCCGGCGGGCGGGTGAGCAGCGGTTGCCGCCGAGCGTGATGTAGAGATAGTCGCGCAGCCAGAACGAGAGCGTCATGTGCCAGCGGCGCCAGAAATCGCTGGGCGACGCGGCCTTGTACGGGCTGTTGAAGTTCTGCGGCAGCTCGATCCCGAACAGACGGCCCAGACCGATAGCCATGTCGGAGTAGCCGCTGAAGTCGAAGTAGATCTGGAAGGCATACCCGAGGAGCGCCAGCCACGCGCGCGCGGCGTCCAGCTCGAGCGGGCCGCCGAGGAGCGGGTCGATCAGGTTGCCGAGCCGATCGGCGATCAGCACCTTCTTCGCGAGACCGACCGAGAAGAGGAGGATGCCGGCCCGCCACCGCGGATCGATGCCGAGCTCGGCGATGCGGCCGAGCTGGGGCACGAGCTGGTGATGACGGGTCAGCGGCCCGGCCACCAGGTGGGGAAAGAAGCTCACGAAGCCGGCGAACTGGACGAAGTTCCGCACGGCGGGCGACTGGCCCCGCCAGACGTCGATGATGTAAGAGAGCGTCTGGAACGTGTAGAAGCTGATGCCGGCCGGCAGCACGACCTCGAACCATTTGACGGATCCGGCCGGCACGTCGATCCCCAGGAACGCCAGCCCTTGCTCGGCCGTCCGCACGAACAACCCGGAGTATTTGAAGTAGGCGAGCATGCCCAGATTGCCGGCCAGCGAGAGCCCGAGCAGCCACGCGCGCGGCCCCGGCCGGCGCTCGCGCTCGATGAAGATCGCGACCCAGTAGTCGACGACCGTGGTCACCAGCATGGGGATGATGAACCACCAGTGGCCGGCGAAGGCGTAGAACACGACGCTCGAGAACGCGATCCAGCGGAGCAGCGGCTGGCCGTGCAGACGCAGGGCCACGACGAGGACGAGGGGCATGAAGAGGAGGAGGAACTCGAGCGAGCTGAAGAGCACGGCATCCTAGTAGGTAGCACACGTCGGTCAGGTCGACCTACCTGTATCCCGGTGATGTTACAATCGCCGAGTGACTGATCTTTCGCTCGTGACGGGTGGCGCCGGCTTCATCGGCTCGCATCTCGTCGAGCGGCTCCTGGCCGACGGTGGTCGCGTCCGCATCCTCGACAACTTCTCGAGCGGCGCCCGCACCAACCTCGCCTTCGCGTCCAAGTACCGCCGCCAGCTCGAGGTCGTCCGCGGGGACATCCGGAATCTTTCGGTGTTGCTCCGCGCGGCGCGCGGCGCGCGCGTGATCTACCATCAGGCGGCGATGCGCTCGGTGCCTCGGTCGGTCAAGGATCCGCTCGGCGCCAACGACAACAACGTCAACGGCACCTTGAACGTGCTCGAGGCCGCGCGGCGCTGCAAGGTGCCGCGGGTCGTCTACGCGTCGTCGTCGTCGGTCTACGGCGATCGGCCGGAGCTCCCCAAGCGCGAAGATCAGCCGCCGGCGCCGCTGTCGCCCTACGCGGTGTCGAAAGCGGCCGGCGAGCAGTACGCCGCGGCGTGGACCCGTCTCTACAACGTCGACACGGTCGGGCTCCGCTACTTCAACGTGTTCGGTCCGCGCCAGGACCCGAAATCCCAGTACGCGGCGGTCATCGCGCGCTTCATCCAGTGGGGCCTTCGGGGCCAGCCGCTCGAGGTGCACGGGGACGGCTCGCAGTCCCGGGACTTCACCTACATCGACAACGTCGTCGAGGCCAACCTGCTCGCCGCCAAGGCGCCGGCCGCGGCCGGCGAAGCGTTCAACGTCGGGTGCGGAGAGCGCGTGAGCCTGCTGGACATCATCGCGAGGCTCGAGGCGCTCCTGGGCAAGAAGCTCGAGCGGCGTCATACGCCCACGCGCGCCGGCGACGTCCCGCACACGCTCGCCGATGTCTCCAAAGCCAAGCGGCTCATGGGGTACTCGCCGCTGGTCAACTTCGACGAGGGGTTCCGGCGGACGGTCGAGTACTTCAGGTCGTCGTCCAAGCGCTAGGAGGATCGTCCGATGCGGCACCTCGCCAAGCTCCTGCTCGTCGCCCTCGCCCTGCTGCCTCTCGCGTTGCCGACCACGGCGCCCGCACAACAGAATCTGGTGGTGCAGGCGGCGACCGAGCCGCCCGGCCTCGATCTGACGGCGACGCCGGCATCCGCCACCGCGGGCGTCGTCTTCTACAACGTGCAGGAGGCGCTCGTGAAGGTCGACCGCCACGGCAAGCTCGTGCCGTGGCTCGCCGAGAAGTGGCACACCTCGGACAACAAGAACTACACGTTCTTTCTGAAGAAGGGTGTGCGCTTCCAGAACGGGCGCGAGATGAAGGCCGCCGACGTGAAGTTCGTCTTCGATCGGGCGATGAACCCGGAGACGAAGCACCCGGCGGTCAAGCAGTACGAGGTGATCGCCGACATCATCGTCAAGGACGACTACACGATCACGTTCGCGCTCAAGACCACCAACGCCAATTTTCTCCTGACCATGGCGCGGCAGGGCTCCGTCATCTATCCGCGCGAGGCCGTCGACACGCTCAAGAGCGAACCCATCGGCACCGGCCCGTACAAGGTCGCCGAATGGGTGCGCGGCGATCGGATCGTGCTGGCGAAGAACTCCGACTATCACGTGAAGGGGCTGCCCAAGCTCGACCGCGTCACCTACCGGTTCATTCCGGACCCGAACGCCGCGCTCGCCGCGCTGAAGGCGGGTGACGTCGATGCCACGATGTTCGGCCTGGGCCCGGAGCACATCCCGGATCTGCAAAAGGACCCGCGCTTCCAGGTGATCGTCGGCGAGACGACGAACGACGTCATCATGGCGATGAACAACTCGAAGAAGCCGTTCACCGACGTGCGGGTGCGCCGCGCCGTCACCTACGGGATCAACAAGCCCGAGGTGGTGAAAGGCGCGATGTTCGGCTTCGGCCGCGTGCTCGGAACCAACGTCGATCCGCTCAATCCGTACTTCGTCGACATGTCCGGGGCCATGCCGTACGACCCGGCGAAGGCCAAGAAGCTCCTGGCCGAGGCCGGCTATCCGAACGGCTTCGAGGCGGTGCTGAAGGTCGCGCCGCAGTACTACTACACGGTGCGCACCGGCGAGGTCCTGGCCGACCAGCTCCAGAAGGTCGGCGTGAAGATCAAGATCGAGCAGATCGAATGGGGCCAGTGGCTCTCGCGCGTGTGGAAGGACGCCGACTACGACCTCACGATCATCGGGCACGCGGAAGCGTGGGACGTCGCCAACTACGCCAACCCGAAATATTACTTCCGCTACGACAGCCCCGAGTTCCAGAAGATCTTCCAGGAGTCCGAAGTCACCGTCGACGACAAGGCGCGCCGCGAGCTGTACGTGAAGATCCAGAAAAAGCTCGTCGAGGACGCGCCGGTCGTGTGGCTGTACATCCACCCCCGGCTGGTCGTGACCAAGAAGGGTCTGCAGGGCCTCTGGAAAGATCTGCCGGCCGGTGCCGGCGTCAACGATCTCTCCGAGGTCGCGTGGGTCAAGTAGCCGGGACGCCCGCCTAAGGCGTGCGGCGGTACATCGCCAGGAGGGTCGCGGCGTTCGTCGCGACCCTCTTTTTCGTCTCGGCCCTCGTGTTCGTCGTCGTCCGCGTCCTGCCCGGCGATCCCGCGCTCGTGATCATCGGCCCCGAGGGAAGCCCCGAGGCGGCGGCGCGCCTGCGCGAGGCGCTCGGATTGAACCGGCCGATCCTGGTTCAGTACACCGAGTGGCTCACGCGCGCGATCCGCGGCGATCTCGGCGTCTCGCTCCAGTACGACGTCCCGGTGGGGCGCCTGATCGTGAGCCGGCTCCCGGTGACCTTGCCGCTCACCTTGATGGCGGCTGCGCTCATGGCCTCGACGGCGATCCCGCTGGGGCTCTACGCCGCGCGCCGTCACCGGCGCGCCGGCGACTACGTGGCGATGGTCGTCTCGCAGATCGGGATCGCCATTCCGGGGTTCTGGGCCGGTCTGCTCCTGATCTTGCTGTTCTCGGTGCATCTGGGCTGGGTGCAGTCCGGCGGCTTCGCCGGCTGGTCGAGCGGAGTCTGGCCGGGCGTGCGCTCGCTGCTGCTCCCGGCGATCGCGCTCGGATTCTTCCAGATGGCCGTCCTGGTGCGCGCCACGCGCTCCTCGGTGCTCGACGTGCTGCGCGAGGACTACGTGCGCACCGCGCGTGCCAAGGGGGTGAGCGAGCTCTCGGTCCTCGCCAAGCACACCTTGCGCAACGCTTTGATCCCGATCGTGACGGTCGCCGGCCTGCAGCTCGGCCAGCTGATGGCGGGCGCGATCATCCTCGAGTCGGTGTTCGCGCTGCCGGGGCTCGGACGCCTGGCCCTCGGCGCGATCACCGCGCGCGATCTGCCGGTCGTGCAGGGCGTGACGCTCTTCGTCGCCTCGACGATCGTGCTGATCAACTTCGCGGTGGATCTCCTGTACGCCGTGCTGGATCCACGCATTCGGTATGAATAGGATGCGGCGACGGCCGCTCCGGCATCTCACGTTCACGCTCGGCGTCGCGATCACGGCGCTGCTGATCGTGACGGCCGTGCTGAGCCTCGTCTACACGCCGCAGGATCCGCTCGCGATGTCGATCACCGGCCGGCTCCAGGGCCCGTCCGGCGAGCATCTCTTCGGCACCGACCAGTACGGACGCGACGTCCTCTCGCGCGTGATGACGGGCACCGTCATCTCCATCGCCGTCGGCGTGATCGCCGTCGGCATCGGCGCCGCCATCGGGATCGTGATCGGCATCGCGAGCGGCTACGTCGGGGGCTGGATCGACGAGGCGTTCATGCGGCTGGTCGACGCGATCCAGGGCTTCCCGGCGATTCTCTCCGCGCTCCTGTTCGCCGCGGTGTTCGCCCCCGGTATCGTGATCAGCATGGTCGCCATCGGCATCGCATTCGTGCCGGCGTTCGCGCGGCTGACCCGCGCGGGCTTCCTCGAGCTTCGCGCGCGCGAGTTCGTCGTCGCGGCCCGCGCGCTCGGCGCGCGCGACCGGCGGCTGATCGCGCGGCACATCCTGCCGAACACCCTGGCGCCGCTCATCGTCCAGGCGACCACGAGCTTTCCGATCGCGATCCTCGCCGAGGCCGGGCTCGCGTATCTGGGGCTCGGGACCCAGCCCCCGCATCCGTCCTGGGGGCTCATGCTGCGCGAGGCACAGAGCTTCCTGTCCTTGAACCCATGGTTCGCCGTGTTCCCGGGCGGCGCGATCGCCCTGACCGTGCTGGGCCTCAACCTCCTGGGCGACGGTCTGCGCGATCTCCTCGACCCGAAGACGGTGTGATCGAGCGCCGTCGGGCGCGGTCGAAATCGACCCGGGAAGTCGCGGGCTTCCGCCTCGCGGGGGCTAAAGAAGATTGACTTTTCTGGAAATATGTCGGTATCGTAACGATTGATCTTGGCGTAGCCTGGCTGGGTGTGGTTCGGTCAATCCAAGCGGCACGCCGCGGAGAGAGTACGACGATGAAGGTTTACAACACGTCCTTCACCCTGGCGACGGACGAGCGGACCGAGATCTCGGACATCACCAAGCTCGTACGCGACTCGGTCCAGCAGTTCGCGGTCACCACCGGTATCGCGCTCGTCAACACCTTGCACACGACCTGCGCGCTGTTCGTCAACGAGTTCCAGAGCGCGCTGATCGACGATCTTCGCTCGCTGATCGAGAAAATCGTCCCCGAGCGCGACGGCTATCGCCACGACGACCCGCGGGTGTCCGATTGCGAGCGCGGCAACGCGCACTCGCATCTCCGGGCGGCGCTACTCGGTCGCAACGTCGCGGTCGGCGTGAACAACGGCGAGCTGACGCTCGGCCGCTTCCAGTCCGTCATCTTCGCCGAGCTCGACGGTCCGCGGAAGCGCGAGATCAGCATCCAGGTGATCGGCGAGTAGCGGTAGGCTAGCGCTTCCTCACGACCGCCGGCTCGATGTCCGAACCATCCGCCGCGACGCGGCCCTGAACGACCTCGAAGTTGTCCAGGACGAACCTCAGCGCCGGCAGACGATCCCGCAGCGCCGCCATCGTATCGAGTCCCGTGCCATCCGAGCGGATGTAGTCGAAGACCAGGTGACCGCCCGGCCGTAGCGCCTCGTGCAGGTGGCGGACGACCGCGATCGGACGCGGCACGTGCTCGAGCACCTCCAGGCAGAAGATCGTGTCGAAGAGGCCCGGCAGCGGCGCATCGTTGTCGCCCTGGATCGCCACCCACGACACGAACGGACAGTCACGCAGCCGCCACCGCGCGTAGTGGAACAGCAGGTGCGGGATATCGGCGCCGACCAGCTGCAGATCCAGATGGCGATAGCGACGCGCCAGCGCGACGAGAAGGGGCGCGGTGCCGCAGCCGTACTCGGCGACGCGTCCGCCGCGCGGCACGTAGCGCGCGAAGCGGTGCGCGCGGAGCGGCGAGAGCGCGTCGCGAAACGTGTGCGCGAACAGGTGATAGACGATCCGGTGATCGCGCCAGGCCTCGAGATGTCCGGCGTCGGAGGCGAGCTCCGGCTCGCGGAGCTGCTCGAAGTCGATGCTCTGCAGACGCTGCCGATACACGCCGTACAGAAAATAGAAGTCGTTCGGCTGGAGCGGCCGATTCCCGAGCTCCGTGCTCCAGTAGCGCTGGAAATCGGCGAGCCAGCCCAGCCGCAGGTTCGCGTACACCAGCCGCCGGTGGACGCCCGATCCGACGAGCGCGCCGAGGCCGTAGAGAGCGGCCAGGCTCGCCAGGCGTCCGAAGAGCCCCAGACGATCGCCGCTCCGCGCGGCCGGGTCCGGGGGCGCCAGCGCCGCCTCCTGCGATTTGAGGAGCGCCGGCACGTCTGGGCGAAAGTCGTCGTAGCGGTTCACAGCTTCAGAGCCCAATCGTACGCCAGGACGCCGTAAAGTCTGGCACGAGAAGGATGCTACAATGCGCCTCGATGCGGAGGACCATCGGGATCGTCACGGTGGCCCGCTCTGACTGGGGGCACCTGCTCCCGCTGCTGCACGAGATTCGCGCCTCGCCAGATCTCGATCTCGCCTTGTTCGTCGCCGGCAGCCATCTGGCGCCTCGCTTCGGCCGCACCGTGACGTTCATCGAGGACGCGGGCTGGAAGATCGACGAGCTCGTCGAGATGCAGCTCGATTCGGACGCTCCGGACGTGATCGCCCGGGCGATCGGCGTGGGAACCGTGGGCTTCGCCGAAGCGCTGTCGCGTACTCGTCCGGCCGTGCTCGTCGTCCTGGGCGACCGCTTCGAGATGCTGAGCGCGGCGGTCGCGGCGCTGCCGCTCATGATTCCGGTCGCGCATGTGCACGGCGGCGAAGTGACCGAGGCGGTGATCGATGAGCAGATCCGCCACGCGATCACGAAGCTCGCGCACGTGCACTTCCCCGCGGCGGAGCCGTACGCCCGTCGCCTGCGCCAGATGGGCGAGGAACCGTGGCGTATCCACGTGTGTGGCGCGCCGGGGCTCGATCGCTTCGGCGCGATGGCGTTCCTGTCGCGAGACCAGCTCGCATCGCGGCTCGGAATTCCCCTCGGGCACCCGACCCTCCTCGTCACCTTCCATCCCGTGACGCTCACACCCGGCGAGACCGAGGGCCACGTGACCGAATTGCTCGCTGCGCTCGAATCGGTCGATGCCGACGTCGTACTGACATCGCCGGGACTGGAAGTCGATAGCCTCCGGATCGTCGAGCGGCTCAACGCCTTCGCCGGGGGGCGGGCGCGGGCCCGCTTCGTCTCTTCGCTCGGAGACGAAGTCTACGCCTCCCTCCTGAAGGAAGTCGACGCGATGGTCGGGAATTCGTCGAGCGGCCTCATCGAGGCGCCGTCCTTCGCGCTGCCCGTGGTGAACGTCGGCGATCGGCAGCGCGGGCGTGTGCGCGCCGGCAACGTCATCGACGTCGGCCATGCTCGCGACGAGATCGCCGCCGGCCTCGTCCAGGCGCTCGACCCGGCCTTCCGCCGCGGGCTTGCGGGCCTCGCCAATCCATACGGCGACGGACACGCAGCGCCCCGGATCGTGCGGGTGCTCCGCGAGCTCGAGCTCGGACCTCGGCTCATCCGCAAGCGCTTCATCGATGTCGGGTCGGTCGGTTGACGCTCGGGTTCCTGGTCCTCCGCAAGGGCTTTCTCAAGGTGATCGGCGCCACCATCCAGGCAGCTCTCGAGCGCGGCCACGAGGCCGTACTCATCTGGGATCCCGTCGAGCCAAAGCCCGGCGAGGCGGTGACCGAGGCCGATCTGAGCGCCTGGCCCGGCGCTAGACGGGTCCTGTGGGCGCGCCGACAGCCCCTGCTGCCGCTGCTCCAGGCCGCGACGATCGAGGCGCTGATCGCTCCCTCGCTTCACTACGTCCTGAAAGCCAGTGTGCGCGACGAGGGCATCGCAGAGATCCGCCGAGCGGGAATCGGTCTGTACTCGGTCGACTACGTGTTCGAGACGGTCACCAGCGACCCCGAAGGCTATCGAGTCATCGACATTACCTTCTACATGAGCGGATTCCAGCGCGAGCTCCACCACCGGCTCTTCGCGGCCGAATTCGCCGTGCTGGGCTCGGAGATCGAGCTCGCGGCGCGAAGCAACATCTCCGGCTCGACCATGCTCGATCAGCTCGCGGTCGTCGATCGGCCGGCGATCCGGAAGCGCTACGGCATCGGACCAGATCAGCCGGTCGTACTCTTCATGTCGCTCAAGATGGCGGTTCCCGACCCGTGGCGCCAGTTGTTATGGGGCCCGGGCGCGCGTGGCTGGCGGGTGCTCAAGGCGCTGGCGACGGGGCACGCGCGCTGGGTGCCCGAGATCCTGCGCGGCAACGGCTATGCGGCCCTCGGCTCGGCGCTCGCCGGATTCTGCAAACGGACGGGCGCGGCGCTCGTGGTCAAGTCGCGGGAAAAGAACGCGGATCCCCGTTTCCTGCGTCGTATCGCCGACGTGTTCCTGTACGACGAGGCGGTCTATCCCTATACGTCCATCGAGCTGATGTCGATCGCAGACCTCTGTGTCCACTTCCAGAGCGGCGCGGTCCTCGAGGCGGCATTTGCGGGCGTACCGTCGCTGAGCATCGCGGTATCACAGGAGCACCTTCGTCAGTACTCGAGCTTCGACGAGGTCTACGGCGGTCGGCCGGGCTCGCTCCAGAATTTTCCGGGCGTTGTCTGGGGCGCTGATCCGACGGGCGTAATCGACCGACTCCGCGGCGCCTCGCTCGGCGACTTTCGGCTCGACGCCGACGCGCACCGCCGCTACGTCGACAAGTTCCTCGGCTTTGCGGACACCGGCAGCAGCGTCCGCGTGCTGACCGCGATCGAGCGGACGCTCAGCGCGTCCCGCCGCGCATGAAGAGCTCCGCGAGCCGGAGATCCAGCGCGGCGTCGATGTTGACGGAGTCCTCGCGCGCCATGACGAACGGCGCGGTCTGGCGCGGATAGAACGTCCGCTCGGCGCGCAGCGCCGTCACCGTGATCGCGTAGATGCTGCCGTTCGGGCGGTAGGCTCTGGGCAGCTGCTGCCGGTGGTCGACGCGTCCGCCGTCGGGAAAGATCCACCGGAGTCGTCCTTCGTCGATCGAGAGCATCCAGTACGGCGGGTAGTCGGCTTCGGTTACCGCGACCACCGCGTCGGTCCCCGCGTGCTCGAGCAAGAGCCTGACCGCGCCGTCGATGTGCTCGGCGCGCCGAAGCGGCGCGGTGGCCGGCAGCATCACGACGACCTCGGCGCGCCATTCTTCGTGGCGTTCGAGCCAGTCGAGGGCATGGAGCGTGACGTCGACCGTCGAGCTCCGATCGCCCGCCAGCTCCGCCGGCCGTACGAACGGCACGGCGCAGCCGGCATCCCGCGCGATCGCGATGATCTCGGCGTCGTCGCTGGAAAGGATCGTGCGCGTGAGCGCCCGCGCCGCGTGCGCCGCCTCGATCGTGTGGACGATCAGCGGCTTGCCACACAGCGGCAGGATGTTCTTGCGCGGCAGGCCGACCGAGCCGCCCCGCGCGGCCACGAGCCCCAGCACGCGCGGCGCGCTCACCGTGCCACGCGCGGCGCGGGGGCCCGGTCGAGGAGCGCTTCGACGATGGAGGAGAGATCGGCGTGCCGCGGGAGCCGCCGGCTCGCGTCGTGGTAGCGTCGCCGCGCCTCGGGCCTCAGCAGCGCGTCGAGGAGCCGCGACACGTCCGTCGCCGTCTCGGCGACTTCCCCCAGGCCTCGCCCGACGCCGTCCGGGAGCGTCTCGCCCGACTGGTCCTGTAGGAAGGCACGCGCCTCGGGTGTCGTGAGCAGGAAGAGCGTCGCGCCGAGCGGCTCCGCGCTCGCCGCGTCGAGGAAGGCGTAGTCCATCGCGCAGTGCGAAAAGCACGTCGTGACGAGATCGCAGGCCGCGAGCCAGGGCTCGATCGGGTCCAGGCCGGTCGCGTCGACGGCGTCCAGTCCCGCCGCCTCGAGCGCGGCGCGATGCGCCGTCCGGAGCTCCGGCGACTTGGGGTGCTCGCGCAGAATCACGAGCACCGCAGGCGCGCGGCGCGCCAGCGCGCCGACGAGATCACGGAACCCCTGCTCCTGGCCGGGGATCTCAGCCGGCTGGCCGAAGAAGCCGACGACCGAACGATCGCCGGCGGTCAGTCGGGCGCGCGTCTGGGAGCGGAGCTCTCCGACATCGAGCGACGCATAAGGGCTGTGGCGAAGCGAGCCGACCGGCAGCGCCGCTACGCCGTGACGCGCGCGCGTGAGCCGCGCCGCGGCGTCGTCCCGCACGAAGTAGAGCCCCGCGAACTTGCCCCCGATCGCGTTCGCGTCGCCGGGATAGTCCTGCAGCGCGAACGTGGGCACGCCGCCTGCGCACGCGAGCAGCGCTTCGTCGAGACCGACACCGAGCGACGAGACGCCGACGACGATGACGTCGGGCTCGAGCCGCGACAGCAGCTGGCGCGTCGCTCCGAGCAAAGGCTCGACCGGGCCGCCCGTCGGGACGTGGGTCCTGCCGTCCTCGAGCGCGAACTGCAGCGGCGCTGCGCCGGCCGTCGTCAGGATGTCGAAGGCCGCGCCACTCGCCGCGACCGTCACCTCGGCACGGGGGTCGGCGCGCAAGGCGGGCAGCAGCGCCTTGATCGACGCCGCGCCGCCGGGATCGCGCGCCGAGAGCAGGACGCGGCGGCGCGTCACGGTGCCGCGAGACCGGCGGCGACGATCGCCTCGGCCAGCGCCCAGTCTTCCGGGCTGTCGATGTCGACGCCCTCGAGCGGCGTCGTCGGCAGGCCCCGCAGCCGCGGCGGAAAGAGGCGGCGGTGCCGGCCCAGACTCTCGCGCGTGGTCAGGTAGAGCGTCCCGTTCGGCGTGAACGTGGGCCGTGCGTCCTGGCGAAGCGTCGCGGCGTCCCACTCGGCCAGGGCGACGAGCAAGCCGTCGGCGTCCTGCCGATAGAGGAAGGCGGGCGTGCGATCGAGCCGGGCGACGCCGACGACGCCCTCGGTGCCGGGGTGCGCGAGCAGGGCCAGCGCTTCGGCGAGGCGCTCCGCGCGCCGGAACGGGCAGGTCGGCTGAAGCACCATGATCGCGGCCGGCCGCCAGTGTTCCTCGGACTCGAGCCACGCCACCGCGTGCTCGACGACGTGGATCATGTCGACGCGATCCCCGGCCAGCTGGGCCGGGCGCAGGAACGGCGCCTCCAGGCCTTCGGCTCGGCCGACCTCGGCGATCGCCGGATCGTCGGTGGACAGTACCGCGCGCGCCTGGATACCCGAGCTCCGGATGGTTCGCGCCGTCCAGCCGAGGAGGGGAACGCCGCCGAGGAGCTTCACGTTCTTGCCGGGTACGCCCTTGGAGCCGGCCCGCGCCGGCACCAGGATCAGGAGACGCGGTGACGAAGGACCCACGCGTCGCCTTCGCGCTTCCAGAGATGCGGGGAGCGGAACCGATCGACGACCTCCGAGAACTGCGCCTCGGCCAGCCCCATGTACTCGAGGTTCTCCTTGAAGTACTTGCGCGGGAACTCGCCGTCGAAGCGGTGCACCAGCGCGACGCCCTCCTCGCGGGTGAGGTGATGGTTGCGGATCTCCTGGGCCGCGTCGTACGTGGCCCGCCCGAGCCCGAACTTGATGAAGGTCGTGTAGTAGTGGAAGCCATCCATCCGGTCGTCGATCGAGTTGTACTTCGAGTAGGTGCCCTCGGTACGCTCGGTGTTCGCCTCGAAGCCGGCGTGCTCGACCGCGTAGTAGTAGCACTCCTGCGGTACCCACTTGAGGTAGTAGCCGAGGTAGTGCACCTCGATCTTCTTCTCGGCGAGCACGTTGGGATCGGCCGGCAAGTAAGGAGCCAGATCCTTGGCGCTCACGCCGTGCTGGGCCAGCTCGGGCACGCGCACGCCGCCGAGGTAGAGGTCTTCGAGCCGCTGCTGCTGCGTGTAGTACCGCGGGTCGCGCTGCGCCGAGGCCGCTTCC
>Ga0075434_100001279_pt1 | contig 20972 bp, 19 predicted proteins | sample RhiMethybrSRZTD3_FD_75298 | JGI IMG/M metagenome (GOLD analysis project Ga0075434, IMG submission 75298) | Populus rhizosphere microbial communities from Tennessee, USA - Rhizosphere MetaG P. TD hybrid SRZTD3 | ecosystem: Host-associated > Plants > Roots > Rhizosphere > Soil | place: USA... | reverse complement strand
CGACCCAGCCGCTTACCGGCACGAATCGTCTTTCTTTCAAGTCGATCGTGACCACGTATGTTCCGATTGCACCAATCCGACGATTGGGTCCGAACGTGATGGCCGGCGTCAGCCCGGTCGAAAACTCATAGAGTCCTTCCAGCGCTTGAATCAGCTTTTCACGGCTGAGGTCCTTCCCGACTCGCCTCATCGCTTCGACCAATATCCGTGCGGCGCTATAGGCCGACATCTGCGTTGCGACGTGCTGCGTCGGCAGTCTGTATTTCGCTACCAGCGCGCGAAAGTCATTGACGCCCTCACCGCTCAGGGCGGGCGGTACATTCGGAAAGGAGGCGTACAGTTTGCCGTTGAAGCCGACCGGTGCGTCAAAGAGATCCGCACCACTGCTGCCGCTAGGCAGAAACATGGTCGGGAACCAGTGTCGCTTGTCGGCTTCTCTCATGAATGACAGAGCCTCGTCGACAGTACCCATGAAAATCACGGCGTCGCGACCCGCCTGCTCGATTCGCTTCACTGCATCGGAGACGTCAAAGTGCCCGGTCACATAGTCGTAGCGCCGCGGCTCGCTCAGCCCCCGTTTCCTGCTTTGGTCCGCGATGGCCTCGAGCACGCTGGCGTTGATCTCACTTTGCGGGTAGACCACCGCCACGGCAGGACTGCCGATCGCTGAGCGCCTGGCGGCAAACTCGAGCAAGGCGCGACCCTGGCCATCCACTCCAGACAGGAGATAGAACACGTGCCGGTTCAGCGGAAAGCCAGTTTGCGGGTACAGCGTGAGTGGCCCAATCAATGGGACTCCCTGCTGGGCCATCAGCGGAACGACCTCTTGTTCGGCCCCGGCGATGAATGCGCCCGTCAGAGCGAAGACCGGCTCTTCGATCAACATACGCTCGACGTTGGCGCGCGTCGCCGCCGGCGTTTCAGCGGTGTCGATGAACTTCACTTCCACGCGGCGGTTGTAGATTCCACCCTGGTCGTTCAGTTCGTCGAAGAATGCGCCGGTGACTGCTTTGAGCGCCTGCCCCATGTCGGCGAGCGGTCCTTTTGCAGGCGCCGCCGTTCCAATCACGATCGTGTCGTCGCTGATTCCGGGATCGCGATCGCGGCCGAGTGACCGCAGGTACGCGACGAGATCCGCGAGATCCTCTGGTGACATCTGGTATCGAGGCATCACGCGTTGCAGCCTGTTTCCGGCCGGATCGGTGCCGCGTGTAATCGCCAACTCGAGTCCGCGCACGGTATACGGAGGATGCTGCCGTCCGTCCGCGTGCTTGAGCCCGTACGGCTTGGTCAGCGCCTCCCACGTGAGATTTGATGGCCTGACCCCACCCTCGGGCTTCCCGTACCCGTCAAGGCCGTGACAATTGGCGCAGGTGACGGCAGTTCCCGGCACTTCCAAAGACGCCTCGCCGAGATAGGCGAGGATGTCCTTGCCAGACGGACTGGTACCGCGCACGTAGATTTCCTTCCCGCGCTGCTCCTGAGCCGTCAACGGATTCTGCGTCGTCGCCCTGATGAAGCCGGAGCCACCAGGCCAATGGGCGAGCATCGCCCCCACGAGCAGCAGCCGACACGTCCGGATAGGCAGCCTGCTCATTGGTCGTTCAGCACGCTCTCGACGACCCGGACCAGCTCTTCGCTTCGCGCCAGGCCGAAGGCCTTTTTCCACAACCCGGTGCGCTCGTTACCCACGATGATCAGATTGAAATGGTTCTGTTTGTCGTCAACGAATTGACCCAGCTTGCGCAGGACCGCGTCCACGTTCTGCTTGTCGCCGGTGAGGAAATACCAGCCTGGCCTGGCATGAAGCGTCTTCGCGTACTCTTTGAGGCTCGCAGCCGTATCCACCGTCGGATCCACACTGATCGAAATGATGCGAACATCCCTGCCAACGCGATCCCCAAGCGCCTGCTGCACCCTTTCGAGATTGCGATTCATCGGAAGACAACTGTCGCGGCACGTCCCAAAGAAGGAATTGATGATGACGACCTTGCCCTGCAGCAGGTCGCTGTAGAAGCGCATCTGTTCGCCGTCCTGATTGAGTAAGACGACATCGGTGAAATATCGCTGAGCGGGCGTTTGCGCGACGGTCGTGACGCGTCCGAGGCCGACGGTAGCGATGATCGCGACAGTCCAAGGAAGCCATCCGGTCAGTCGTCGTCGCCCCACATCGGCCGATACGTCGTTCATTGTGATCTCACAGTCTTGCCGTCACTGTGTCGCCTGCAGCGTGAATGGCGCGATCTGATTGAATCTCACGTTCAGGGAAGGGCACTGAAAATAGACGTAATACACGCCGGATTGTGGCAGCACCACGCTCGCCTCGTAGAGGCCGTTACCGAGGGATGTGGCCCGGGCACGCTGCTGCCAGATCCCCGGGGCGAGAAAGACGAGCACGCCTACGTCTGCGAGATCGGCCTTCGCCTCATTTGACCGTGAGTCTGTGATCTTGAAACGTAACTTGTAGTCTTCGCCCACGCGAGCGTTCGCGGAATCGAACAGTGGCTCGATCTTGATCGCGGGACCGCTTGGTTTCGGCAGATCGGGATTCTCAGCGATGGTCATGTCGAAACAGTTGACCAGGCGCGGCGAATCCAACAGAAATGCCACGTCGTATCGGCCGGGGTCAGCGAGGCGGACGCTGGTCGTGTACACACCCGGTCTGCTCTCACGCAAACCGTTGTCGAGAACGAGCAGCGCTTTGGGGTCGCGTCGATAATTCTGAAATCCTCCCATCGGCGCGGCCATGCCTTCCGCATACAGATAGATCATTTTGTCGGCGGGATTGGCAATCAGCACTGCGCCCTCCTCTGGCGCAGGAACGATGGCATCAGCGAATGAGTGGCCCGGTGATTCTCTCGGAGCCTTCTGGCCCGCGGGAACGCGGGAGACCGCGGCTTCTCTGCCGACGTCCGCCAGCTTGATCATGGTGACGAACTCGTTGCCGGCCGATCGTACGTAGGCAAATTGTTTGGTGAAGGCGATGTGGTCGGGAGCCGGTCCGACGGGGACTTCATGGAGCAGTCGATTGGTGGAGACGTCGAAGATGTAAACGGCGCCAGCCGACCGATTGACGACAAAGCCAAATCGACCATCGTCGGGGATGCGGAGAGCGCCGAGGCCCGGCTGAACCTTGATACGCGAGACGATTTCCCGTCGGCGCCCGTCGACAGCGACGATTGTCCCGTCGCCTTCGTTGGCGACATAGACGGCTTTGCTGAGAGGTGAAAATGCCACTGCCACCGGCAGTGCACCGACCTCGATGTCGCCCACTCGAGCAAGTGTCCGAATATCTATGACGGCTAGCGTTCCCGCTTGCTTGTTGGTCACGAAGGCCAGGCTGTCATCGTCGGTGAATGCGATTTCGTGGTGCCCCGTCCCGGTCTTGAGTCGTGCCGCAATCGTCAGCGTGACCGTATCGAATACCGTGATTCCGCTGCCCGCTTCTTCCGTGCCATCGTTTCCTATCCAAAGGTACCTGCCGTCACGTTGCAGCGCGAGCCGCGTCGGTGCCATCCCCGCATCAATCCGGTCGATCGCCTTCCACGTCGTCGTGTCGATCACCGCAACCTGGCCGGCCACCGGCATCGACACATACAGGCGTTTCCTGTCCCCGCTCATCACCCAGTCCGCTCCCGAGCCTGGCAGGGCGACGAGCGTGTACAGTTTGCTGCCCCCGAAACCGGACAGCGGATCGATGACTGATATGTTGGGTTCGTGATTCAGAGCCAGAATGAAATAGGCATTAAGGTTGACCGTCGGGCGCCTGTTGAAGCCGGGTTGCAGAAACGACTGAATCTTCTCGCGACACGCTCTGGCGTCGGTTACACCGGCGTCGCGCCGGTCGATCCAGACAGCAGGGCGCAGATTGCTGAGCGCTTTGCCTCCTGCGGCGTCCGCTATCGTGAACTGCACTCTTGCGTCGGTGCCGGCTTGCACTTCAGCGGGTTTACCGGATTCCAGCGCCACCGGTTCAAGATTGAACTCGACTGAGATGCCCTCCTGCGTGTGTGTGCGAGACGCTCGTGACGAATCCGTGGGACCGGTCCGCGATAGGTTCGCGCGACTCTGATCCTGAGCGTGGGGATACTCACCAGCCAGCGAGAGGATGGTGAAGACCGCCAGTCCCAATGCCGCCGCCTTCATGGGTGACTCGCACATTCGACGACGAGCTCCTCCCACATACTCATGATCTTGTCCGCGCTGAAGCGCTCGGCCACTTCAGGTGCTTTAGCCGCGAGTCGCTTGCGCTCCATTGGATCTCCCATCAGCCGGTCCAGAGCGGCCGCCAGCGCCTGGGTGTCGCCTGCCGGTACAAGCGTCCCGTCGACCCCGTTGCGGATGATGTGTCGTGGCCCGCTCGGACAGTCGAAGCTCACCACTGCGACCCCGCAGGCCATGGCTTCGAGAAGCACGTTCGGAAAGCCTTCGCATAGCGACGACAGCACGAACAGGTCGGCGCGGCGCAACGCATCAAACGGTTGGCGTGTGAATCCCGGCAATCGCACCCGCCCTTCGAGGTCGAACGTCTGAATGCACGATTCGAGATACGGGCGAAGTGACCCTTCTCCCACGATCTCCAGCGTCCAGTCGGTATTCCGCCGGGCAACAAGCGCGAACGCATGAAGAAGCAGATCGAAGCCTTTTTCGTGCGCCAACCGGCCCATGGCCATCAGTGTCTTGCCAGCTCTCCGGTGCGGTAGGCCATCGGATTCTTGGAAGAAAGAAGGCGTCAACGGGTTTGGGATGATTCGCCCGCGAATACCCGGAACCCCTGAAAAGTAACTGAGCGATTCTTCGGTCAGAACCGCTACATACCGCGCCTGGGGGTAGAGACGGCGACGGAGAAGTTCCCATCCGTCGCCGATGAAATTGTGATTCGGGTCGCAATGCTCCGACACGATGACCGGCAACCCGGAGCCTCGAGTGGCCGAGAGCACGAAGAGATTCGTGACGTCGATATACGAGATGACCACCTGCGGTCGCGTGGCCAGTATCGTTTCTCGCAGCGTGATCAGGTGAGTCGTCTGCGGTACCAATGCGGCGCGCTCCGCTTGCGAGCAATCGGCGAGCAGGCCGGCGAGAGGGGCGGTTTCTTGGGGATCTATCGGCCGACGATTCAGCCGTCGGCTTTCAACATTGATACGCGCAACGCGCGGGTCCAGGTCGTAACTCGAAGGCTGATCGCCAAAACAGGTAGTAATGATGGCAACTACCCAGCCCTTGGCGGCCCAGCAATTGGCCATGTTTGCCGCGACCCGCTCTGCGCCGCCGCCGCCCAGCGTGGCGATGACCAACGTGACTCTCACTTCGTGGCTACTCCCCTCTTCGCAGGTAACCTGGATCCAACCTATCCCTGCGCGCGCGCTCCCTTCACGCCAAATACCTCGGCCGGTTCCCGTGTCTCCGTACGGGGAAGAACCGGTGCTGGAGCTTGGACCTCTTGAATCGGATTCTTTTCATGGGCCGTCGGAAAGAGTCGCCTACCCTGAGCGTCTTGGAAAAAGGACAGATCCCATTTCTTGAAGAACTTGTCCTGGTCCTGACGGTTCCAGCGGATCTTCTCGTATTCCGGTATCGTTGGAAGTTCGACGAGCCTGTGTGTCACGATGCTGTTCGGACAATAGACAGCCTTCATTCCGCGATCGTGCCCCGCCATGAAGAAGTCCTCGTGCTCGAAGATCACCTGAATGCTTTCCTCCCATCGGATCTTGCGCGCCAGCGCGGTCTTCGCGACGAAGAAGTTGAAGGTCAGATCTGCTCGGCTATAGTCAATCCCATCGTAGGACTGGTAATCTCGACTGATGTCGTGGTGAATCAAGCCCTTCGATTCAGGTACCCACTCGAACGTGGCCTCATAGTGCTGAAGAGCGCCCATGTACCTGAGCGCGCCACCGGCCAGATCCGCGACATCCATCATCTTCAGCATGTCGCCAAGCCGGCTTTCCTCCGTGTAGTAGAAATCGTCATCGCCCACCAGGAAGTACGGCGTTTCGCACGCATCGATCAGAACGTTCCTCCCTCGCGAGACTCCTCGATTCCAAGGCAAGGCGATGTACTTTGAAACGCCTGCCTCCTTCAACCTCGCTTCCTTCTCGTCACTGCAGTAGCCATCGTCCGCAACGATGATCTTGATCTCCGGATAATGGCGGCGAAGCGACAACACCGCCGTAAACAGATACTCATCCCGTAGGAACGTCTTTATGAGGGCCGTGACGTCTCGTAAGCTGGCTTGTCGGCGCATGCTGATTCCTCTATCGACCTGTGCTGCGTTCCCAGAAATCGGCTCTTCAGCCTCTCGTACAGGCAATCCGGATGATAGGAATGGTTCTTGTCCCGTTTATTGCGTCGCCACATCTCATTCCACAAGTGAACGGCATACACCTCGTCTGAGAAGTTCCAGATCGTCGTAGGATCGAGAACCGTTTCCCACTCCAGATAGTTGATCGGGCAAAACATGCTCGGGCTCATCACGAAACGCTGAAGCGACAGCTTGTCGACGCATTCCGCCATCAGGCGCGGACCGACTTCACCCCACACCAGGTTCTCGATCCGCTTGCCCCGACAGACGCTCCACGCATGCGACATCGCGGGGCTTCCCGCCGGCGCCCTCACGACGCCGCAGTTGACGAGCTCCTTGTCATCGAGAATCTCCGAGGAGAAGACATACTCATGGGGAAAGTCGAAGGGCTTGAGACACACGGTATCCGTGTCCACCCACCAGCCACCCTTCTCCAGGAGCAACTTGTACCGAAAGAAATTCGCGAACGCGCTGAAGCTTTCATGGTGGCGGTACTGGAAAATCAGCGATTCGTGGAGTATTTCATTGCCATCCTTGATCGAGGCCCCTTCGGGGACACCGTGAACATAGCCGTACGTGTACAGCACGTACTCGTGGCCGCAGGCGAGAAATGAGGCGATTGACAACCGCTCCAACGTCGACAGCTCGGATCCGACCCAGAGTCCTTGAATGACTTCCGTCGTCATGTTGCACCGTGATCCGTCCACCCTCACCTGTCCGGGGTGCTGACCGGGAGCGGCTCGCCGACATGGCCCATGCCCACCGTCACCGGCGGCAAGCCCGACTCGGCCTGCAGAGGCTCGACGCGGCCTGCCGGGAGCCCGCTTTCCAAGCGCCCCGACTGGCTCCGAGGCATCAGTCGGTCGAAAAACCCCAGCCACAGGCGCCGATGATGAAGCGGCGACAGCACGAGGATGGCGACTGTGATGAGCGCCGTTCCAAACAGTTCCGTGGCAGTAGGCGTTCGCTCGCCGAACCACAAGGCAATCCCATAAGACACTGCCAAACCCGCGAGCAGACTCGACGACCGATTCAAGGAAATGCAGAACGTATTCTCGCGACGGTCCAGATAGATCAGCGTGCCGAACCAGCACAGAAGCGCGTACATCATTCCGATCATGAGAGACGGCCATAGCGCGCTCGTCGAGAGGAACGACGTGACGCCGTGACGAATCTCGAGCGGAGTGCCGCTCGAACCCACGAGGGCAATGGCCAGCGGAGCTCCGATCAAGGCAACCATCGCCACCAACTGCTCCTCGACGAAATAGCGGCACGTGGCGGCGCGATCTGCCGTCTTCGCCAGGGCGTTGACGCACGGGAGTCGGACGGCATACGCGCCGACGTAGATCCCCACGGTCACAAGCAGCCCCCAGGTTGTTTCGTAGCTCTGTAACTCGGCTGCGGTTGCAGCCACGGCGAGCAGACAGAGGCCGAGCGCCGTCCAGGAAAACCATCGCACGCGCTTTCGGAAGAGGCAGTCGACCGCTGGAGCAAGAACGAGCACGCCGCTTCGCATCAGCATCAACGCCAACAGGACGGACACTCCGGTGAACGTGTACATCAATGTTGTTGTGTAGATGATTGCCGCGGTGGCGAAGCCCGCCAGCAGCGTGCGGCGCATCGGCCAGGGCACCGTCACTCCCCAAAGGCTGCGGCGTCCCACGTAACTCCACCAGCCGAGCAACGTGATGAGGAGCAGTGTCACGACGGCGGTCGCGAACCCGGTGGCTGGAAGCATTTCGAAAGGCGACGCCGGACGGTCGACACCGGGAAGCAGGCCCTGGCTGAGGATCTTGGTCAGCGCCGCGTACGGTGCATAAAAGACGAAGTAGCCGAGTGCTAACCACCAGATGCCGAGTCCGAACGTTCTTCCCTGGGCCGCCGGCACGGCCGCCGTGGCCTGCTCACGCTCACATTCGTGGCCGCGGACGTCACGGCTTGTAGAATGAGTCGTCATAGCATTGACCCAACAGCGATTTCCCGATCATTCCCAGGACATGATCGTCATTGTCGTGTCGAACGTAGAACGAGAGATCGCGATAGACCCGCTCCAAGGCGCTGGGGCGATTCAGCGATCGCGCGCCGCAGGCCCGGATACAGTGTTTGACGGTGTCTTCAGCCAGGTGCTCGATGACATGGCGTGCCCGGCTGCCGGCCAGTCGGGCCTCCTGACACTGTCCGGTCTCCCACAGGCGCGCGACGTGCTGCAGCCATAGGTGCGCGGTCTCGATGCTGATCGACATCGTCGCGATGTGATGCTGCACGTAGGGATCGCCCTGCTTCTTCTGGCTAGTGACGTAGTCGAGCGCGAAGTCATACGCCGCTTCCGCGGCACCCAGGAACGTCGCGGCGTAGTGAGGAATGAAATACGTCTGCCATGCTTCCTTCACGTATTGGCCCGGATACCCGATCGAATTTGTTTCCGGTATGAACGTGCGATTGAAGCGCACGAGGTAGCTCACGGTCCCTCTCATACCGATCGGGTCCCACCACGAACTGTCCATCGTCACTGACGGATCGGACAGGTCGCAGCACAACAACAGCTGTGAATCAACGTTACCGCCGGCGTGTCGGATGCCTCCAGGTCCGTCGAGGCTGACCAACAGAATTGCCCACTGTGCCGCGGTCGCGCTGGTCGCGAACACCTTGGTCCCCTCGACGATGTAGCCGTCTGTCACTCTGGTGATGGTGGTGCCGTACTGCTGGCGTGCCGCCGGCTCGCGCGCCTGGGGCTCGCCGCTCCACGCGACCCACTTGTCACCGCGTTCGATGACTCCGGCGAACCAGCGCGCCTTCTGATCGGGGGTGGCAATGCCGTCGAGCAGCGACAGCGAGTTGGCGTGTCCTTCCCAACACCTGGCCAGGGAAAGGTCCGACTTCGCAATCTCCTTCGTGATCATCCAGAGTGTCAGCGCGTCGCCACGGTAAGGGCCCAGGCCGAGCCCGCCGTACTGCTTCGGAATCGTCGGAGCGTTCAGGCCCGCCTTGAAAAGATCATCGAAGTCTTCGGTCGGAAAGGTCGCGGTCCGGTCGTAATGCGCCGCCCTCGGGGCGAAGTTCTCCCGGGCCAGCCTCGCGAACAGGTCGGTGAGTTCCCGCTGATCTGAAGTCAGATCCAGATTGAGCATGCTGTTCACAGTGCTCGTTCGGGTCGCGTTCGCCACATCCGGGCAGCCAGGCCTAACGACGAGTCGGCGACCGGCGCCTGGCGCGAACGTGGAGCGAAAGGCTCCAGGGCCCGCAAACCGAGTCGTTCCCGGGGTAGATCCGGCGGCATCTCTCGACCTGTCATCAGCCGAAACTGACGCAACACCTGGATGAGCAGGACTTCAAGGCCCTCGATCGCGGTCATGCCCAGAGAGAGGGCCTCGCGAACCAGGGGTGTCGTTTCATGGCCGTACGTAAGATCCACCACCGATCCATGGGGCTGCATCCCACGTACGTCGAACGGCAATGCTTCCCCGTTTCGACCGAGGGGCGTCGCATTCACGATCAGCGAGTACCCATCGGACGAAAACTTTGACAGCGAAACGAACGGCAAGCCCAACAGAGCCCCGGCTCGTACACCGCGATCGAGGCTTCTGTTCACGAGCGTGACGTCGGCGCCGAGTTTGTGGAGCGCGGCGGCGACCGCCCTGCCGGCTCCACCACAGCCGACGACGGCCGCCTTACGACGCTTGGTGGCGATGTTGCGCTCACGCAGCGCGATCGAGACACCTTCCGGATCGGTCGTGTCCGCCGTCCACTCACGGTCGCGCCTTGTCACGATATTCGTGGAAGCGGCCCGGTGAACCATCGGAGTGGCGCGCGTTCCGGAGTTGAGGGCGGCTTCCTTGTGTGGAGACGCCACGGTCAGGCCCTTGAGCGAAACGCCGAACAATTCGAGGGCGTCGTCTCGAACCACGTCGTCCCAGAATCGATCGAACGACTCTTCCTGAAACGGCACGAACAGGCCTGGAAGGCTAAGCGCTCGATACGCGGCGTTGTGCAAGCGAGGCGAGAGCGAGTGGGCGACAGGGCTCCCGACAATGCCATAGAGGTCGCCGAGCGGCGGCAACTGCGGCAGCCCGTAATCTTGCACGAGCTGGCCGATTCCAGGCTCGCTCAACGACGGCTGATCGTCGAGACTCCCGAAGACAAACGGCGCTCCGAGTCGAGGCGCCAGCAGCCGAGTCCAGAATCCCGCCGCCCCGGTGGCGAACGCGACGATGTCGCTGCGATGGAACGATCGCAGCGTTTCAAGTGGAGCGAAACCATCGGTCGTCTTCGCCGCAACCGCGGCCAGCTTGTACAATCGAGCTTCGACTTCAATGACTCGCTGAACGCGACGGCGCAGCCCTGATGAGTCGGCGACTCCGGTCCACGAGATCAGGCGCTTCTGTGGTGAGATTCCCGCAAGCAGATCCGGAACGAGGTCCCGTTCGCTCTCGAGGTCGATGAGGTCGTAGTGGGGCGCGGCAGCCAGGAGGTGGTTCTGTCTTTCACGGGAAGAACCTTCGAAGCGACCGCCTTCGGCCTTGCTTCGGAGCGTGTAGAGGAGGTTCCCTTTGAAATGGCTGCGCAGCCAGTCAGGATCCGGACCGATCAGATCTCCCCTGACTTCCAGCCACTCAACCGCCTCGGGGAGAGCACGCAGCTGGATACCACCTGCTGCAGGCGGTGTCGACATCGTCGCGACAAGGCAAGCTTTGGCCGCCAACGCGGTGTCCTCGGAGCGCCCGATTCCACTTGTTCTTTCGACGCGTTAGCCGTCACCGAACAACGGCAACGCAACTGACGCATGTTTGAGTGAGTCGGGTGACGAGCGGAGATTCTAATCGACTTGAACTTGCTGAAGTGAACTTAATCGATACGCAATGACGATTGAACGTGAAACGTGTGCGAGTTGAAATACAAAATTAGTGGATGAGTTGGAAGCAAGAGATGAAGTGTCATGTCGTGAAATATGTTTGAGGTTGGAGCGGACCTCGGATGCTCACAGCATTTCCGGACACTGGAAGAATCGAAATTCCCACATCACTCGCCCGCGATTTGCGGAAGGGCGTCGACGGCCTTCCTCTCTACGACAACAAGTCGTTCTACGACGTTGATCTCCAGAGCCTTGTCCGGAATCGAACGCGTGAAGCGTGTCCGGACGGTTTCGACTGGCTCGTCGCACAAATTGCCGAGCGATTGGCGCTGTGGCCATACTGCACAGTTGTCCGCGGAATTCGATTCGACGAGGGCAACCGGTTGTTCGTCGGCCTGAATCGGGCTTTTGGGGAATTGGTCGCACTGCCGTACAACCCGCCCAGGGCACAGCTCATCCACTACATACAGCCGGCAATGGATATTTCCTCGGCGCATGGAGGCACTGAAACCGAAAGGCTTCATACCGATACTGCAGACTGGGAAACACCAGTTGAGTTGATTTCGATGGTCTGCGTCCGCGCGGATTCAGGCGGCGGTGGCCGATCCAGAGTGCTGGACGTCGACAGCGTTCGAGAGGAAGTCAGGAAAAACCTGGGAATAGAGGCACTCAACCGCCTGGAGACTGAGCCGTTACCCTGGCAACTGTCGAGCTATCGTGGCGGCGGGGTGACCTGGCGAACGGTGCTTGCGGGATCGGGGATGTGTTGGCGACGCTATACCATCAATCGCGCCTTGGAATCCGGAGGCGCGAGGCTGTCGGATGAGACGCTGAGCCTGCTGGATGCCTTTGAGGGCGTCATTGGTATGACGTCTCGCACGCTCGATTTTCTGTTGCTCGACGGCGACTTATTGTTCGCCGACAACCGGCGAACGATTCACGCTCGCACTCCGATCAGCAGCGGGCAGGCTTCCGATCGCCTGATGATTCGCAGCTGGATCAGAGCGACGCCTCGTGCGGAATGAGGGGCGTGCCGTCAGATTTGATCGACCGGAAACGCTGCTACGACCTCCAGCATCACTAACGCCCCCGCCGGGAGCGCCGCTGCCGCGAAGGCGGTGCGAGCCGGCAATGCGGTAACACCGAGACCAGGTAGCCAGGCGGCGTAAATCGCATCCACCGCCTTGAAATCCTTGATGTCCGCAAGCAGTAACGTGGACTTGACGATATCCGCCGGGGAGCATCCTGCCGCGTTCAGAATCGCTTCGACATTCGACAGCGTTTGCCGGGTCTGCGCCTCGAGGCCATCCTCCAGCTTGCCGGTTTCAGCGTTCCGCCCCGTCTGCGCCGTCACGAATACCAGGTCACCGGTGCGAATGGCTTGCGAATAGGTACCTGTGGCAGGGGCAGCCGCGTTCGTGACAATGCGAACCTTGTTGACCATCTCACACGCTCGTTGGCTGAAGAGCGACATCTGCGCCCGATCTTATATCCGCTCTGCCACCAGCGGGATTTCGAATCTGACCCTCACGGGCCCTCCGCCCAACGGACTCAGATCGAGAAGTTGGGGTTGCTCGGGATGAATGATCTGCACGATCACGACGTTGGTGGGATTCGCAAACTCCAGATTGAAATAGTGGAACTGCGTGATATTCGATGCATAGATCCAGAGGTTGTCCTGCTCTCGAATCCACGCGCTGAAGCTGTCGCTCTCCATGGGTTCCGTGCGGATCTCCAGCGGCACCTGGGCCAGGAGTTGTCTGGTCAATTCGAAGTGTTCGAACGCGTACTGCCAGCTCTGCTCGTAGGGACGTTTGGTGGAGCCGCGCGAGCGAGGCAAACACCCCTTTTGTTTCAGAGAAATGTTCTCCCGCACAAATCGTTCGTTCTCGGTGTCGGCGGCGTAATCGCCGGCGGTCAGCCTGTCGAGAAAGTGCGCCCGGTTGTCACTTGTCGTAAACACGCGGTGGATGGTGCGAAAGTAGGTGACGGCCGTGGGGTTGATATCGAAAATCGTCATCCGGCTGGGTTTCCACAGCGGAATGAAATTGAGACCGTACAGCCCGCCGACCACGCTGACCATGTGAATGTTCTCGCGCCTGTGGGGGGCAACGCCTTCGTAATGCGCCTTGAACTCCGCGAACTCGCGGAACGACCCATCCTGGCTGCCATCATCCGTGCCATAGAACACGTTCTCCGGATGGTCGTGGTACATCTCCCGATTGAAGGCGCGTGGTGCTTTCGACGTCACCGATTTCCTCTCTTCATTGACTGAGACGCTCGAGGGTTCCGAACATTGGCAGCCTTCTCAGGATTGCTCGGCCTTCCTGATGAGCGGCAGGACTTCCCGCCCGAAAATGAGCATTTCGTCGAGCTTCGGCCAACCCGAAATAACAAACTGTGTGACGCCGATGCGCTTGTATTCGAGGAAACACTCGGCGAGATCCTGGGGGGATCCGAGGAGCGTCATGGCAGACGAGCCGTAATACGGCACAAGACCAGCCCACAGATTCCGGTTCAGCCAGCCGAGATCGTCTGCGGCCGCCAAGGCGTGCCTCAATGTCTGCGAATCGCTCTTCATGAGGATGGCGCGCTCCTGCCTGAGGATCTCTTCACCGGGCAGCATCGCTTCGGCGGCTCTGATGGCTTCGTCGATCGTCGACCGGCAGATTATGCACAGTCTGAGGCTGACTTCGACTCCCTGTTCTCGAAAGCGTCGGACGAGAGGGCTGAGCTTCTCCGGCGTATCAATCAGACGTAACCAGCTGGAACCACGAGCGAGAGCCAGCCGCTGTGCCTGCTCGGAGTGTCCGGAGACGAAGATTTCTGGAGCACTTCTGTCGGGTGCGCGGAACGTCGTGTGCAGCCTTCCGCCGGCCACCCGGCAGTGTTGACCTTCGAAATCAACGTCACCCTCATTCCGCCAGAAGGAATGACAAATCGCCAGGCATTCCTCGGCGCGCACATATCTCGCGTCGTGTTCGAGAAAGTCTCCGTAGCCGCGCTGCTCTTCGGTTGAGCTGCCGGCAACGATGTTCAACGCCACGCGTCCACCAATCAGACCGGAGAGAGTGTTGATCTGCTGGACGAACGTCGTCGACTGCATGAGCCCCATGCGATAGGCGACGATGAACTTGAGCCTGGTGGTCGCCCGTCCGACCGCACAGGCGATGAGAATCGTGTCAGGCTCATATCGACTGAAAGACAGCAGCACCGACTCGATTCCCGATTCTTCGGCGCAACGCGAAAACTTGACCCAACCCTCCATGTCGGGCAGCGCCGCCGGCGACGTGCGGGCGGTCGTGCGCACGCGCGACGTTTCCTGAGCGGTCTTCATCGCGACTTCGCCGCCTTTTGGCAGCATCCAGTGGAATCTGAGATTCGAGGCCACGTCTTACGCCCGCCGCTCGGCTTCCCTGACCAGCGGCAACACCTCCTGGCCAAAAATATCCACTTCGTCAACTTCCGGCCAGCCCGAGATGATGAACTCGCTGACGCCGATTCGCTTGTACGCAAGAAAAGCCTCCGCAAGCTCGTTCGGCGTGCCCAACAGAGTCGTCCAGACAGGGCCGTAATGCGGCGCTAACCCGGCAAACAGTGACCGGTTCAACCAGTGCGCGTCGCTGGTCACCGCTGCTCCCTCCCTGTACATCTGGGAATCGTCCTTGAGCCGCGTGGTACTTTCCTGCTGGTCTTTCGGCATCAGGGACTCGGCCACGCTGACCGCTTCCTCGCGTGTCGGCTTGCAGATCAGGCCGAGCCTCAAACAGACCCTGATCCCACGTTCTCGAACCCGCGCCACGACCGGTTGAAGTTTTTCGGGAGTGTCAACGACGCGCAGCCAGCAGGTGCCATGCGAGCACGCCAACCGCTCGGACTGCTCGGAGTGTCCCGACACATAGATCTCGGGGGCGGTTCTCCCCGGCGCGACAAAAGGCGTGTGGAGCCGCCCGCCCTTGACTCGATAGAACCTGCCCTCGAAATCCACATCACCGTCGGCTCTCCAGAAGGCATGACAGACGGTCAGGAATTCCTCGGCGCGGGCGTACCGCTCGTCGTGTGCGAGAAAGTCGCCGTAGCCGCGTTGCTCCGACGTCGAACTGCCGGCGACAATGTTGAACGCTATGCGCCCACCGATCAGCGCGGAGAGGGTGTTCATCTGCTGCACGAACGTCGTCGGCTGCATCAACCCGGATCGGTAGGCCACGATGAATTTGAGCTTGTCCGTAGCTGCGCCAAGCGCGCCACTCACGAGGAAAGGATCGGGCTCGTAGCGGCTGAATGAGATCAGCACCGACTCGATGCCGGCTTCCTCCGCGTGCCGGGCAAAGTGGAGCCAGCCTTCCACGTCCGGGTGCGGCGCCGGCGAGTTGCTGCGAGTCGACTCGATTCGATAACGTGCGGCCTCCCGAGGCGTCTGAGGCGCGTGGATCGATACCTCCCCCGCCTTCGGAAGCATCCAGTGGAATCTCAACTCCATGGATCTGTCCCGACTGGAATGAGTCTCTCCGAGCTCCTCAAAATACTGCAGTGCTGCCGTTCAGGGCTGACGGGTGGATGCACGGTCGCGCCTGGGAAAAGCGACTTCATATAGTCCGCGGTGAAGTACGAGCAATAAGACTCCTCCTCCTGGCACGACCGTTCCTGCTGGCACAGTTGATCGCCCGGCTCGGTATGGAGTTGCCCTCCGACTGAAATTGTGTTTGCCGACTCGAAATGTGGTTGCCATGGTCTTCCCCCACCCCGGAGTTCTCATCCCGCCTGTGCAACGTCACGTCAAGTCATCACCGATGCGACCGCTACGCATGAATGCGCATGTCGAGACTCGTCGAGGTACCGCACAAACCTCGCGTAGTGTGGATGTCCTCGCACGCCGCTTTTTCCCAGATAGCCGCTTCCACTCCAATAGTGAATGAAGTCGCCTGGCGGAATCGTCGAGTGCCAGGCTCGTCCGTGCGAGGCGGCGATCCACCAATTCTTCTGAGCCGTATCCCATTTCTCCCATGTCTGGGAGACCTGGTCGAACCCGGTCAGGACGGTGAATAGTGGATGCCGCCGATCCACGTCCTTCGATTGCCTCACGAAACTCGTCGCGCAGCAGGGCGAATCGATTCTCCACATGCTGGGACAGACGTGAAGGATTCGATCGGTCCTTGCGGCAATGTTGCCTCCCGTCATCCACGCGCCGCCCTGCAGTTGCCGCCACATGTTCTCCACCCAGGCCCGGCCGGCAACGAGGCAATCGGGTTCGAAATACAGCAGGAATTCGTAGCCGCGCTGCCGGCAATAGTCGACCGCGAGGTCGATTCCCGCACCATGGTGATGATTGTGCCGGGGGTGATGCTGCCGCCAGAACACGGCATCGCGAGTCAGTGGGTTTCTGATGACGATCGCTCCGGAGTACGCATGCAGCCACGCCCGTTTTCGCGCGTAGCCATCGTCATCGCTGTCGTTGTCGACGACCAGGACTTTCTCTCCGGGAAAGTGTTCATGAAAGGAACGCAGTGCGATCTTGATCCAGTCCCAACCGTCCGTGTCCACCAGCATGTCGGCGTAGGGAACTGTGTAGGAGATCAACACGGGCAGGATCTTGTTCTTCTCGAGTGCCAGCACCTGTCACCTGCCCTTCTTACGAGATCAAGCCAGGTCCCTCACACTTCAACCGTCCACGGCACAGCCTCTGGAAGAACTCCATGGCGTTTGGCCCAACTTTGCAGCGCCCAGGGCGGCGTATCCACGTCACGGTATCCCCCCAGCAGCTGACGGCTTACGGGGTCCGCTGTTGCGAGCAATTGTTCGTCGGGACGTTCGAGATATACCTCCGGTTTCATCCAGCGATAGGCATAGCCGTACATCAAGACCTTGGAGACGCGGTCGCTCAGATTTGGCGCGGCCGTATGAAAGATGCGATTCTCGAAGAACAGGGCGTCGCCGGCGTTCAGTTTCAGATCGCACACCTCCACGCCCAGCGGATCGACCGCGCCCTTCGCAATCGCCAGTGGCTCGTTTCGCAGATGCGTTCCGCGGGCCATCAACGTCATCCCGCAATTGGACTGGTGGAAATCTGTCAGGCAGTAGCAGATCTTGATACCGACACGTGGGAGAGACTCGTTTCCAAGATCGCGTGGGATCCGAATGTCGCGGTGCCATCCCCGCCTGAACGCAGACACCAGCGGCCTCGACGGTCTCTTGTAAATCAAGGTTGTCGAGTGGAGGTGAATATTGGGACTCAGCAGCTGAACGACGAGTGGGACCGTCGATGAATGGGCGACCAGCGCGCGCAGCGTCGGCTGCGTGAGCAGGCCCTGACGCAGATCGATGTGATTGTATTCGGGCTTGTGCGGCACTTCCGGCTTTCGCAGGAACGATTGCGCCAATTGATCGCCTTCCTCGATCAGGCGACTCACCAGTTCTGCGCCAAGTGCGTTTCGAACGACGAGAAACCCATCCTCGTCAAAGCGCTGGCGCTGCTTGGGTGTCAGTTGGATGAAATCCATGGTGCTGCCAGTCCTTCCGCCAAGCGTATCGACCGGTCATTTCCTGATGACGCAACAATGCTGCATTTCGTTGTTGACCGGCGGCAGGATCGTCGCATGCGGAAACAAGGTCTTCATATAGCGTTCCGAGTAGAAGGCATGCTGCGTGCGTTGTCGTTCCGGCTCATACGAGCCAATGTCCTCAGTCTCGATGTAGAGATCCTCGCCGTTGACGAGGATGCACCAATCGGCGTCACGTGTCCGTCTCGCCAGCCGATCAACGTCGATATCCAGAATGTTGCCTTTTTCACGTTCCAGCTGTTGTTCGCGTTCCAGCCGCCACTGGAAATTGTTGCCGTGATACTGGCCAGGCCACGACCGATAGTGCGGATCGATGAACGTAAACGCCAGGGCGCCGTCGTCGGCCACCAGTCCCTCGAGCTCGTGTACCAGCTGAAGCATGTCCGTCCGAGTCGTATTCGGGAAGACCGAATAGGCAACGACGTAATCAAATGGGCCGCCCAGGTCCGGAAGCGCCAGGTCAGGGACGCCGTACGGATTGAAATAGAAACAGTAGCGGTCGTACAACACCCAGTGCGCGGTGGGGTATGACGCTCGGCCACGCTCGATTGACTCCTCGACCACATCCAGGCACCAGTAGCGGTCGGGTTCGATCGTCGAGTTGGGATCCTTCAGGATGTTCCCGACGTTTCCACCGAAGTCCAGCACCCGTTTCTCGCGCCAGATCGACTCGCCGATCTGCATCGCGAAATAGGTGAACTGTCCCATCTTGCGGGAGACAAACGCCTCGGTCACTCTCGAGCCCTGTTTCAGCATGGAATGACAGGTTTCACGCTCGTCGATAGAAGAATTCACGATTCACGTAGTTCGATCTTCCGCTGCCGTCCTGGAACGTCACGAATTGCACGATCACCAGGACGCCCTTGTTGACACGAAAGTACGCCTCGGATTTCATGAAGGCCAGGTCGAACTCTGCGGAAAGCGCCAGGGCCCGTTGTCCTGCCTCCTCCTCGAGATTCGCCAGCGGAGTCGCTCTGGCCTTTGGCCACTCGATCGGGCCGTCGTCGCCAGCGCCTCTGAGACCAACGCTCAAGACCCCCTCGCGCTGTTCGATGACGATCGCGACGATGCCGCGCGTGTTAAGGTCGGTATTCAGCCATTCTCCGATGAGCGTGGCGGCACCGTTTGTTGCGATCGCGGTGTCCAGGAGGGAGGGAGCCAGGTCGCCACTCTGTTTGAACTGGACGGTGTACGTCATGACAGGCTCTCGAGCAGCTGTGACGCCCTAGTATCGCTCGTGGGTCAGAGCGAAATACTCGCGCACAAAGTAGTCTGCGCGACCGCTTTGATCCTTGAAGCCATGCAGTTGGGCGAGGACTAGAAGCCCTTTCATGATCATCCCCTGGAGCCGCGTCTCCGCGAACCCGAACTCGTAACGGCATGTAAAACCAGCGGCGACCTGCGACGATGGCGATGAGGTGAAGACGTTGGCGGGCGCGGTGCCCCACTCGATCAGTCGATCCGGCCCGATCGCCACAACCTGCACCGACAGATTGCCGCCGCTTTCGCTGATGACGATCCGCGCAATACCAGTCGAATCAGGATTCGAATTGAGCCACGTCCCTGGTAACGCGCGCAGGTCGAGTGGGCTGGTGCCACCGCCACTTACGCGATCCGATAGTTGGGCGAACTGCATGTACGTCTCCGGAGCTTAGGTCGCGACCGCGTCAGGGTTCGGACTCTACCAGTTTTGCCAGCTGCTCAGCGTTGCTGGCCCGGAAGCGCTCGAGCTCTGCGGTTAACTCCGCGTCCAGGCCGGTGAGCCAGTCCAACCGCTCCATCACCTTGAGGCGATCCCGCAGCAGACCCATCTCCTGGTCCCGAGTGCGTGGCGTCCCAGGGGCCGCCCGTCCCAACCGGGCGCCGTCGTCTAGACACCGAACCCAGGCCCACACTTCGGGCAATACGGCAACGCGGCAGTGATGGTAGACGCGCATTTCGAGTTCCCAGTCTTCGCACGATACGAGATCCTCGGCAAACCATGTCTCCAGCCCGAGACGGTCCAACGCGCTGCGACGGACGGTGATCGAACACATCGCCACGCCGTTGACACTGTTGGTCCATAGCCATCGGCATTCGTTGGCCCAGCGCACCTGGCCGTTGGTGGCTGCCAGCAGACCGTTTTTTTCGAAAAAGCTCTTCTCGGCGCGCTGCCCGTTCACCAAGGTCAGACTATCGGAGACAACCGCTTCCGCTTCCGGGAAGCGCTCGAACACGCGGAGCTCGGCATCCAGCTTCCCTGGCAGCCACAGATCGTCGTCGTCGAGAAACGCAAGGAGTTCACCGCTTGCCTGGCGAGCGCCAGCGTTTCGCGCGCCACCTGCACCCCGGCGATGAGGCAGGCGCAGCAGATGGATACGCGAGGCAAAATTCCGCTCCAGGACGTTCGCGGTGTCGTCAGTCGACCCGTCGTCAACGACGATGACTTCGACTTCCCCATCGCGCTGGCAGAGTGCGCTTTCGACGGCCTCGCCGACCATGCGGGCACGATTCCGCGTCGGGATGACAACAGACAACAGGGGACGAGTCAGCATGACGCCTACGCAGGTTTGCAGGACACGATCCGGGACTCGGACGAGATCATTTCTCGTCAAGGGCAAACAATACTTGGCGATCGCTGGAGCGGTACGCGGCGACGGCGTCGGCAAACGCTGCCGTCGGCGCGCTGTCGATGACGTCGAACGAGTGGCGACCGCGGGCGCCATCACCGCGCGCCCAGACGACAGGCCGCTGACCGTGATAGAGCTCCGGCGCAGAGTAGCTTGCTGACAACCCGATTCGCGGGTCCGTTGACACGTTGGCGTTTGAACCGTGCAGCGTCACCGGGTGATGAATGCTCATCTCGCCCGGACGCATCACGAGATCACATCGGGACCCCACGTCGGTGGGAACTCTCGTGATCCTGCCGGACAACTCGTCCCCGTATGCCGCGGACCAACTCGACACCAGAGCTGCCGGGTCCTCGTCCGGAAGAGGGGGAAGATCAGGGCTCGACTCGTGGCGAAGGAGACCGAGACGGTGCGATCCGGGCACTACTCTCAGGCAACCATTTTCGACCGTGGCGGCGGTGAGCCCCAGCCACACGGCCGGTGCGCGACCGTCTTCCAGTCGTTCCGTGATCCCGTCCTGGTGCCACCCGACGTACGACCCGGTCTTCGCGTGCTTGTAAAACACTCTGGTCGATTTGAGCAGGATATCGGGACCCAGGAGTTGTTCGAGGCAGTCGAGCAGGCGCGGATGCGTGCTGAGCTCCCATGCCCAGCGA
>Ga0075434_100001277_pt1 | contig 20983 bp, 16 predicted proteins | sample RhiMethybrSRZTD3_FD_75298 | JGI IMG/M metagenome (GOLD analysis project Ga0075434, IMG submission 75298) | Populus rhizosphere microbial communities from Tennessee, USA - Rhizosphere MetaG P. TD hybrid SRZTD3 | ecosystem: Host-associated > Plants > Roots > Rhizosphere > Soil | place: USA... | reverse complement strand
TCACGCCTGCGGGAGCGGCGAACGTCACCAAGACGAAATAGCCACAAAGGACACGAAGCCTATCAAAGGCTTCTTCGTGTTCTTCGTGGCTAATTCGTCTTCGTGGTCTGCGTGGCGATAACGTCGCGTTCCATCGCCACCGCCAGCCGGCGTGCGCCCTCGCGGATCTGATCCGCCGTCGGCCAGGAAAACGACAGGCGCACCCGGTCGTGGCCGCTGCCATCGACGCAGAATGCGCTGCCAATGACGAAGATGACGCCCTGCTCCATCGCCTTCTCGAGCAGCGTCTCGCACTCGAAGCCCTCCGGAAGCTTCGCCCACAGGAAAAACCCGCCTTTCGGCTGGATCCACGAGAGACGATCGCCAAACTGCTCGCGCAGCGTCTGCTCCATCAGGTCCCGGCGCATGCGATAGAGCTTTCTCAGCGGAGTGGCCTGGCGCTCGAGCACGCCGCTCACGATCGATTGATGGACGACCCGCTGGTCGAGAATCCCGCACATCAAATCCATCGACTGCTTGGCGGTATCGAAGCGCTCGACAATGGGCGCCGGCGCCGCTACCCACGCCACGCGGAAGCCTGGCGCCAGTGTCTTCGAAAACGTGCTCAGGTAGATGACGCGGCCGTGGCGATCGTCCGCTTTGAGCGGCCGCGTTTCGGCCGCCGTCGCAACGTCATCGAAGTACAGCTCGCCATACGGATCGTCCTCGATGATCAGGACGTTTCGCCGCTCGGCCCACTCGAGCAGCCGCGCGCGCTTTTCGAGACTGAGAAGAATGCCAGCCGGGTTCTGGAAGTTCGGCACCAGATACAGCAGGTTGACGCGCGAACCGGCCGCGCGCTCGCGCATCCAGACGGTGTCGAGATCGTCCACGTCGATGCCATCCGCGTCCTGCCTCACACCGGCAAGCCGGCACTGCGCGTTGCGGAACGCTGCAATCGCACCCGTGTACGTCGGGACCTCGACGAGCACAACATCGCCTGGCGCAATCAGTACGCGCGCCGTCAGATCCAGTCCCTGCTGCGACCCGCTGGTCGTCATGACCTCGCGAAGGTCGGCCTTGATGCCGCGCTTCTCGAGTACGCCAAGAATCGATTCGAGCAGAGGCCTGTACCCACGGGTCGGGCCGTACTGGAGCACGGATCCGTCGTCGCCCGACAGCAGATCGCTGGCAATGTCCCGGAACTCGTTCCATGGGAAGCCCATCGGATCTGGATAACCGGCTGCGAACGAGATCAGATCAGCGCTGCGGGAGGCGATGACCTGCCCCATCTTCCGCAGCACTGATTCATGAAGGTTGCGGCCGAGCGGTGAGAGGAACGCGTCGTATGAATTCATCGGACACATATTCACGATACAGCCGGAGGTAGGCGCCAATCGACGTCAGGCCGATGAACTGGAACACGACGCCGCGGAAAACCCATGCGAGCAGCTGAAGCGGCAGCACGGCGAGGCCGACGAACGGCACGAAGGCGATGAGCCCCAGCGCGGCGGTCGCAAGCAGCGACACACCGGTAGCCGCAACCACAAGGGCGAGAACGACTCCGAAGACGAGGCTGACGCCGCGGAGCTGCTGCCGGACGAACGCGGCCATTCGCGGCCACGCTTTCGCGACGCTGCAATCCTCCGCCGCAATGACGATCTGCATCAGCAGGTACACGAGGTTGACGATCGTGATCCAGGACACGAAGCCGATGGTCATGAGAAACGTGAGCAGGCCGCCGAGGTCGCCGCGGAACCCCGATTCGTACGCGGCAACGAGATACAGCGCCCCCGATACCGCGTAAATCGCCATCAGCATGAAGCCGAGACGCATGTAGCGAGGAAAGAGCGATCCCGCGGACTGGATGAAGAGCTCCGCTGAGTACTTGGACGCGCGCCTCATCACATCGAAATGGAGAGGCGGCTGCTCGATGGCCCCGGCCTCACGCTCGCCGTGAACGAGGACGGCGACCGCGCCCCCCTTGATCAGGAAGACGAAGAGCGACCCGCCGACGACAACCACGCCGAGCGACGCCAGGAATGCCGTCAGCACGACGGGGTGCGAAAGAAGCGAGGTGATGATCGTCGCGGCCATTTCCCGCCATTCGAGGTCGATCAAATCCTGCGGTGCGGCGCCAATCACGAGGCCGACGAGAAAGATCCCGCCGATTATGGGGGTCGCAATCAGCAGCTTGAAAATCGAGTCCGCGGTTGCCTGAATCAGCGTCACCGGCCAGTTCGCCAGCGCGACCAGCGCCCCGCGTTTCAGGACTGGCTTGAGGAATGGCTCGGTGTGCACGGGATACTTCATGGTAAATCCCAAAAGCCAAATCCCAAATCCCAAACCCCAATATCTACAATGCTGATGTGGATTCATCGCTGCGCCGCGTCGTTCGCATCGCCCTGACTGGCGCGGTCTGCGTCCTCGCCGTCATCGCCGTTGGCCGCATCGCGGAGCGCGTCATCCTCGGCGCAGACGACTCGGCCATGCGCACACGCATCGAACGTGACATCCGCGGCGCGTTTGGCGTGATGTCGAACGGCCTCCGAACAATCGCGCGCGGAGTTGCGGACGTCAATGCGCTGGTCGCTGCCACCCAGGGCGACGATACGGCGGCACGGCGACTGTTTGACGCATCCCAGGCGGCAACAGCGGCGCGGACGAGTGATGTGGAGCTGGACGTCACCGCATATGGACCCGACAGCCGTCCGCTGGCATGGTCCGGCCGCCCGTCCGAGCTGCCGAAAGACCGCCTCGAAGGCGACGAGGCATGGTTCATCGCGCAAGGGGCGCTCGGGTTGCGTCTCGTGTATGCGATGCCCGTCGTTGACGCCGCCGGCAACCGCGTTGGGACCGTTGCGGCCGAACAGTCGATTCGACGGCCGGCTTCATCGGGCGCGGTCACACGCGCCGATCAATTCACATTCCCGGGAGAGCTGGTTCCCGTCTCGCTCGAGCTCGCGTTCGAAGACATCCGTGTGACGCCCGATCCGGATCGCATCGACATCACCGGGCCGAACGGCCGGCATCTGGTGACGGCAGTCATTACTCCGTCGGACCTGACGCAGGCGCGTGTGCGCTGGCGAAACGTGACGGTCTCAGCGGCCGAGATGACCGCGGCCGTGTTTGTACTGCTCCTTTGCGGGCCGCTGCTCGATTGGCGGGATACCTGGCGCCCCGTCGAGGGACGTACGCCGCCGTATGCGGGTGCGCTCTACGCGCCGCCAACGATTGCGATCGCGATCATTGCCGCCCGAATGCTCTTCCGCATCGCATCACCAGCCGACTGGTCGGACGCGGCAATCTTTTCCGCGGCCGCCTATGCCTCCCCGCTGCTGCGTCCCTTTCTCGCGTCACCCTTCGATTACGTGGCGACCGCGGCGACCGCGGCGGGCCTCATTGCACTCGCCTTCTTCGCGTTCGAGGCGTGGCGCACCCACCGTCGCCATGCGCGTGTCGCGGTCGACTCCACCGCCGCGCTGATCGGATTCTTCGCGGCGCAACTCGCTGCGGGCGTGCTCGCGGCCGGAATCCTCGTCGCACATCACGCGCTGCTCGCCGACACGATTGCCAATACCGCCCTCGACCTCCTGCACTTCTCGCTGCACCCGTGGAACACCGCCCTTACGGCCTTGCAGGTCGGCATCGCCATCTGGGATGCCACGACGCTGGCCGTCATGGTCCTTGTCTTCAGAGCGGCCTATCTGCCCTGGCGGATCGCGCGAAGCGGCTGGGGTGTCCGTCTTGGTGTGATCGCCTGCTGGGCCATCCCCTACGTAATGCTGGTGGCTCGGCCTGATTGGGCCACCGTCTACCGTCCGCTGTTCTTCGCGCTAGCGCTGGCGGTCTTCACCGCGATTTTTGCGACGCGGCTGAAAGGCCGCTATCGACAGGGGTCCCAGGCGTTCCGCCTGACGCTGCTCTCAATCGGTCTCATACTTCCCGCTCTTGCCTTTTACGCCGACGTCTTCGAGCTTGCGCATCGCGCCAAGACGCAGCTGGTGGAAACGCGGTATGGGCCGCAGGCGCTCAACCAGCGCCAGACAATCCAGTCGCTCATGCAGCAAAGCCTGCAGCAGATTGACGGCTTTCCCGGGCTGACGGATCTCGTTTCGGTACCCCCAGGCCCTGCGGGGTCGGAAGCGGTGACCGATCGCGCGTTCCAGGTGTGGCGGATTACCGGTCTGGCGGACTATCCCATTACCTCGTCGGTGGAATTGTTCGGTCCAGCGGGACGCCTCGTCAGTCGCTTTGCGTTCAATCTTCCCGACGACCTCAACGCCGTGCCGACATCGGACGAGAACGTCTGCACGTGGGACATCTTCGAAGAGGTGTCGCCGTTCTTCGCCGTCGAACGCCGCATCCTCAGCGCGAGCCGTGCCGTTTGCGTGAACGATCCGACCGGCGCGTCGCATGTCGTTGGTTCCGTCGTCGTGCACGCCCTGCTCGATTACGCAAACCTGCCATTCATCGCGTCGAAGAGTCCCTACGTGGAACTGCTTCGGCCTGCGGAACCAGCGCGTGAAGAAGGTGTGTCGGGCGGCGACATCGAATTTGCGGTGTACGGCTGGAGCCGCACGCCGCTTTACGCATCCGCGGACACCGCGTGGCAGATGGACGAGCCTGTCTTTGACAGGCTTGTCTCATCGCGGGCGCCCATATGGGCACGCCTCCAGCGCGACGGGCGGCCGTACGACGTCTACCTTCTCAGCGACCGCGGCGGCATCTACACGCTCGGCTTCCCGGTCGTCACCCTGCTCGGCCACATGATGAACCTCGCCGAGCTCACCGTGATTGGCAGCGTGACGTTCCTTGCCCTCGTCCTGCTGGCGGCGGTGTTCAGCACCGTTGCGCGGCGCGTGACCACCGCGCGTGCGCTGCTGCGCGAAATCCGGGCGAGCTTCTATCGCAAGCTCTTTCTCGCCTTCGTCGCCGCCGCCGTTGTTCCCGTGGTCGCGCTCGCGATCGTTACGAGCAACTATGTCGCCGATCAGATGCGCGCCAACGTCGAGCAGGAGGCGGTTCGCACGGCTTCCGCCGCCCAGCGCGTCGTCGAGGATCTGGTTGCGCCGCGCGCCGCGCAGCAAGGCGTTCCCATTGACGACAACCTGATGGTGTGGGTCAGCCGCCTGATCGATCAGGATGTCAACATCTTCAGCGGTCCGCGGCTGCTGGCGACCAGCGAACGCAACCTGTTTGCATCCGGCGTGCTGCCGGTGCGTACGCCCGCCGACGTCTACGTGCCTCTGCAGCTGCGCAACGAGGCGGCAACGGTCGCCAGCGAGCAGATCGGCGGCGCGCAGCCGTTCCTGATGGCCGGGACGCGCATGACGCTGCGTCAGATTGACGCGCTTCTCACGGTGCCGCTCGCCTCGCGCGCGCAGGAAATCGAGGCCCAGATTGATACGCTCGACCGCCGGGTGCTGCTCGCGGCGCTCCTCTTCATCCTGGCAGGCGCGGGCATCGGATATTCGACGGCCGAGAGGATCGCCGATCCCGTGAATCGCCTGACGCGAGCAACGAGGCGCATCGCCGGCGGCGAATTCGACGCCCGCGTCGCCGCGACCTCCTCTGACGAACTCGGCCGGCTGCTTGAAGACTTCAACAGGATGGCACGGGACCTCGAACGTCAGAGGACTGAGCTGGAACGGACGAACCGTCTGGAAGCATGGGCGGAAATGGCCAGGCAGGTCGCGCACGAGATCAAGAATCCGCTCACGCCGATTCAGCTCAATGCCGAGCATCTGCGGCGCGTGAACACCGATCGAGGCGCACCGCTGAGCCCGGTGCTCGATCAATCCGTGAATACGATTCTCGCGCAGGTGAAGCTGCTGCGGCAGATCGCGTCGGAGTTCTCGAGCTTTGCCTCCTCGCCTACCGTGCAGCGCGCGCCCGTCGATTCCGCAGCGCTGCTGCGCGAGATCGTCGATCCGTACCGCGCTGCGCTCGCTGGTCAGATTCAGTTCAACCTGGATGTCCCGTCAGATCTGCCCTCCGTCTTCGTCGATAGAACGCTGATGACGCGATCGCTGACCAACATCGTCGAGAACGCGCTGCACGCGATGGGCACTCGCGGAACGCTGACGGTGAGCGCCATGCGCGACGAAGACTCCGTGCGCATCCGCATTTCCGACACAGGTGCCGGAATGGATGCCGCCGCGCTTGCGCGCGCCTTCGAGCCTTACTTCTCGACAAAGGCGAGCGGCACGGGGCTCGGTCTTCCTATCGCGAAGCGCAACGTGGAGCTGAACGGCGGAGCGATCGCCGTTTCGAGCGAGCTCGGCCGGGGAACGACGGTGGAGATCACGCTGCCAGCTCGGTAACTTCCGGCCCGGTACGGGCGGACCTTAAGGTCCGCTTCTACGTGTTCGTCGTCGCCTTCGTGGTCAAAAGGCCGTCTCGCTGCTCGTCGTGATGATGCCGGCGGAGGCGTGACCACGCCCACATCACAGGCCCGGACATCATGTAGGTGTACGAAAGCACGACGAGCATCACCTCGTGCGCCGACAGCAGCGCGAGGCCAAGCGCAAGAAGCGCCAACACCGGATACGCGCGGCGCGACTGGAGATCGAGCGTTTTGAAGCTGTAGAACCGGATGGTGCTCACCATCAGCAGTCCGGGCACGATCACGAGCGCGAGCACAGCGAGCGCCTCCAGCGGCGACCGGAACCCTTGCGGGTACAGAAAGATCGTTGTCGCCGGCACTGCCGCAGCGGCGGGGCTTGGCAACCCGACGAAGTACTTCTTGTCAACGCTGCCGGTCTGGATGTTGAAGCGCGCAAGGCGGATGGCAGCGCCTGCGACAAACACGAACCCCGCCGCCCATCCGAGACGGCCAAGCGGCTGCAGGCCCCACTGGAACGCCATGATGGCCGGAGCGACGCCGAACGAGATCACGTCGGCGAGCGAATCGAACTCGATGCCGAACTGGCTGGTGGTTCCGGTCATTCTCGCGACGCGGCCATCCAGCATGTCGACGATGATCGCGAGGCCGATCAGCGGCGCGGCCTTTTCCAGCTCGCCGCGCATCGCGTAGACGATGCACGCGTAGCCGCTGAACATGTTGGCCAGCGTAAACATGCTCGGCAGGAGGTAGACGCCGCGACGGAAGCGGCGCGCAGGCTTGTCGCTGGCGCGCCGTGCCGGCGTGAACACCCGAATGCGCGACGGCGGATCCTCTGGCTCGTCAATCATGCTGTGTAGGGCGTGGCTTCACGCCGCGCCAACCTCGCTATGACGGTTACGCCTCCGGCGACCTTGTCGTTCACCTTCACCGCGATCTCCGCGCTCGGCGGGACGAAGATGTCCATCCGCGAGCCGAACTTCATCACACCGAACCGGTCGCCCGCCTGTACCTCGTCGCCTTCCTTGACCCGGCAGACGATCCTCCTCGCGAGCACGCCGACGATCTGCCGGACCACGATTGGTTGACCGTCATGGTTGACCGTAACCTCGGTGTACTCGTTGAGGTCTCCCGCCTCGTGCCTGTAGGCAGGCAGGAAGCGGCCGGGATGATACTCCACCTTGGTCACGCGTCCGCCAATCGGCATTCGGTTCACGTGTACGTCCGTCGGCGAGAGGAAGATGCTGATTTGCTGCCAGCTCCCGGGTGGGCATGCCTGTCCGGCTGGCGCACCAGCAATCATCACCCGTCCGTCCGCCGGCGAGAGCACCGCATCGACGTCCTTCGTTATCGGCCGATCGGGATCGCGAAAGAAAAACAGGAAGAAACAGGCGAGAACCAGGAAGATCGCGGCCCCGCCGGCGCCCGCAAACCAAAGCGCGGCTATGGCGAAAATCAGCGAGCCGCCAATGAACGGCCAACCGGCCGGATCGATCCGCATACGGCAATCGTACAGGGATCAGGGATCGGCGATCGGGGATAAGGGATCGGGGATAAGGGAATTGGGGACAGGGAGCGAATTGATGGGGCGGGACCCCGTTTCCTCGCCGAACGCCGGCTAAGCGGGGACCCGCCAGATTCGATGTCGCGACCTATGAGGCGCGGCTGTGCTGACGCGCGTATTCGCGGAGGATGGATTCCATCTGATCCTTCAGCGCCAGTTTCTTTTTCTTGAGGGTGACTTCTTCGATTTGTTCGTTGACTGAAAGGTAGTGCTTCTCGATGAGCTGATGGAGGCGATCGTCCAGTTGATGGTGCTGCTCGGCTAGCGTGCGGAACTGCGGGTCGCTGGCCAGCAGGAGGTTCTTCACTTCCTGCGCTTCTGCTGCGCTCATACGCCGCCCTCCTTTATCGCGAAAGGCTCGTTAATCGGTCGCTACACGAAAATTACCACACGTTCACACGTGCAACCAAGAAATTCACCTCTGCCACGAAAACCCCGTCTCGCCGTAGCCTTCGCGGAGGTGGATCAGCCGCCCTGATCGTCGCGCCACAGGATAAGCGCGTCTTCGACCGGATTGGTGTAGTAGTTGCGCCGGGTGCCTGCCACGTAAAAGCCAAGCCGTTCGTAGAGCCGTCGCGCGCCGACGTTGCCCGCACGCACTTCCAGCGTCGCGCGTCTGGCTCCAAGCCGTCTCGCCTCGGCCAGCACGTGATGCATCAGCGCAGTCCCGTATCCACGACTGCGATACTGCGGCCGCAGCGCGATGTTGTTGATGTGGATCTCGTCGAACACGAGCCAGAACGCGCAGAATCCGGCCACCGGACATTCCGGCGTGCGGACGAGATAGATGTGGCAGACCGCGCGGTTCTGCAGCTCCCAGTTGTACATCTCGCGCGTCCACGGGCTGGTGAACGATTCACGCTCGACTTCGAGGACGCCCTCGAGGTCGTGCTCCCCTTCGAGCAGGTCGATGCGAAATGCGGGGACGACGTTCATGGTTGCGGGATCTGGGATCCGGGATGCGGGATCCGATCTCTCGCCAGCTCCGCATCCGATCGGCGCACGTAGATTGGACGGATCGCGTGCGGCGGCGGCCGATGTCCACTCTTGTACTCAATCGTCGCGAGCATCGCGATCACGGCCGCGAGGAGCGGCACAACCGGATCCGCCATCCGGGCGGCGTGCCCGAGACGCGACGCTATTAGATCCCTGTATGTCTCCGCGCCGTCCCCGATGAACAGAACATCGTTGGTGTAGGGCGTCGGCTTGCTGCGCGCCAACTCGTCGAGCAACGCGGCTGGTCTGGCGACCGTCGGCTCGCCAATCTGCCGGCCATCCTCAAAGAGCACGGCGTAGACGTCGCCACGCCACGCATCGACCCACGCGGCAATCCGCGAGCCGAGAAACGCCGGCGATGCCACGGCCCTGAGTGCGGTCAGGCCCGAGATGCCGATCAGCGGCCTCCCCAACCCGAACGCCAGACCCTGCATTGTCGCGATGCCGATCCGGAGGCCCGTGAAGGAGCCGGGCCCGGTGGCCACGGCGAACGCGTCGATGTCTTCGAGAGCTACGGCGGAGAGGTCAAGAATGTCGCGGAGCGCCCCAGGCAGCTGCAGCGCGAGCTGACGGGAAGTGTCGATTGGCTCCTCGTTGACAACGACGCCGTCGCGCGCCACCGCGCAGCTCGCCTTCGGCGTCGTGGTATCGAGCGAGAGGATCAGCACCTGCCGCCGATGATATCGCGGCTATTTGATTGCTGCCCTCTCCTTGACGGCCTGAGTAATTGTCCAGAGATACAGCGTGTAGGTGCGGCCAGGTGTGTCGATCCGGACGGTGCGGTCCGGCTTCCAGTCGCCCATGGCGAAATCGTTGGACACGACGCGCGCGCCGAGCGGCAGTTGCTTCCAGAGCAGCGGGCGCATGACGAGATTAAAGGCCTCACCCATGAACAGGAACACCACGGTCGATTCGGACATGTCCACGCCGAGCGCGTTGCCCCACCGGATCTCGACCCTGTCCTGCAGCCCTGCGGACTTCACGGCGGCGTAGGCGACCTCCGCGAGATCGGGGTCGATGTCTACACCGAGTCCCTTCCTCGCGCCCGCTTTCATCGCCGCGATCAGCACGCGGGCGTCCCCGCATCCCGGTTCATAGGCGACATCATCGCGACCGATGCGCGCGAGCTCGATCATCGCCGGGACAACGAACGGCGGCGTGCCCTCGTAGCCGTACGCGGCCGAGGTGCCACGGTATTGATCGGCGGCGGGGCCAAGGCGTCCATCGCCCTGGAGCCGGATTGTCGTGTCCTGCGCTGCCGCGTGGGACACAAACAGGAACAGCACGCCGGCGGCCCGGATGAAGCGCATGGAAGGCCGGAAATCCTAGCATGGACGCCGGGAGGTAATGGGCGTAATCTAGCCGGCTAATCGGTCCTGACGGCTTGGAACAGTCGCGGAGGGATGACAATGCGAAAGGTTCTCTTGGTTGTGACGGCCGTGGTGCTGCTGACGAGCGCCGGCGTCCGCATGGCGCAGGCACAAACGTCGGAACGCTTCGGTCTCGGGATGTTCTCGTATCAGAATCGGACCTTCGTCGGACTCGTGTTGCGGTATCCCACGGAGCCGCAGCAGATCGGCGGCTTCGTCGTCGAGCTGTCACCAGCCGCGCGCGCCGCGAATGTCACCGGTATTCCCGGCGATCTGTTGTCGATCATGGATCAGTGGACTGCGGTCGGTCCGAAGATCAAGCAGATCGTCGCGAAGGTGGCGCCGGCGCTCGGCAACAGCGCGCCGGCCTACGTACACGACTTCAAGGCCGTCGACGCGCTTCGCCCATTCGTTCCGCGGCTGGCGTTTTATGGTTTCTCCAACTACCGTCCCGCGCCGGGGACGCCGCCACCAGCCCAGGCGCCCCAGATTCCGCCGTCGATGCCGGGCATCTGGGAGCGCGCGGCCAATGACACTCGGCCGCAGAACCCGCGTCTCTTCATGATTCCGAATACGCCGGAGGTCTTCATCGGCGACGGTGATCCCGTCATCAACTGGGTCGCCGACCGCCGCAAGGATTACGAGTACGAGTGCGAGCTGCTTGGGATCGTCGGCAAGCCGATGCGCCGCGTGCCCGTCAATCAGGTGAAGAACTACATGTTCGGCTATACCAACACCAACGACATCTCCGATCGGCAGGAGCGCGTGCCGGATCCGATCCGGCAGGACTGGCTCGTTCAGAAGGGTTGGGACAGCTTCAAGCCGGTGGGACCGTTCGTAGTTCCGCAGGAGTTCGTCGATCCGCTGAACCTGAACCTGAAGATGACGGTCGCTGGAACGCTCGTGCAGAACTCGAACACGAACCAGGCGTGGCACAGCATGTACGAGTACGCGGCGTACCTGTCGAACATGCTGACGCTGCCGGTCGGCACCGTCATCGCGCTCGGCACGCCACCCGGATCACATGGCGGCCTCGGCCGTCACCTGATTCCAGGCGACACCCAGGTCTGCTCGTATGAAGGCCTTGGAACGCTCAACAATACGCTGATCGCTGAGAAGGGCTCGACCGCCACCAGCTCGCGTTAACGCATCACCGCGACACGACAGCGCCGCGCGGATTCGTGGCGCTGTCGAGCCGATTTTGAGACGACGAACCGCGAAGGCCCTTCGGGCGAGCACGAAGGCCACGAAGACTTCTAAGGTCTGACGCCTGTCACGTTCAGTCGCATGCGATAGAGACTCGTGCGCGCCGTGATGTAGAGGGTTTTGTTGTCGGCGTCACCCCAGGCGAGGTTCGCGACAATCTCAGGCACTTGAATCACGCCGAGTTGTTGGCCAGCCGGGGTGACAACTCGAACGCCTCCGGGCCCGCTCAGATACACGTTGCCTCGGGTGTCGACCTTCATCCCATCCGGCACTTGGTCCGTCTTGTCGTCCGAGAGGTCAAGGAACTTCCGCCCGTTGACCACCGACCCATCGTCGCGCACGTCGAACACCATCCAGAACTTCTCCGGCCGGCTGTTGGCGACATACAGTCTTTTCTCGTCTGGCGAGAAGACAATCCCGTTTGGATAGGGCACCGCTCTCGTCACCAGGTCGATGTTGCCTGGTCCTTTGATCCGATAGATCCCGTTGAAATCGAGTTCCTGACGCAGTTGCGCTGGTGGGTCGCCGGGGAATGTACGAAGTAACGCTGTGGGATCAGTGAAGTACACGTCCCCGTTTTTCTTCGCCACGAGATCGTTCGGACTGTTCAGGCGCTTGCCTTCGTAGCGGTCTGCAAGCACCGTAATCGAACCGTCTTTCTCGGTCCGCGTGATGCGGCGATTGCCATGTTCTGCCGCCAGCAACCTGCCCTGCGCATCGAGCGCCAGGCCGTTGCTTCCGATGAGCGCACCATCAGGAAACTGCGCAGGGAAGACGGGCTTCCTGAACACTGTGACAACGTCATCGGGCGTCCACTTCATGATGGCGTTGTCCATCAGGTCGCTGAATAGCAGGTACCCGCCGGCACGAACCCATACCGGACCTTCTATGAAACGGAAACCGCCATGCACCTTCTCAAGGTGTGCGTTGGCGGGGACGATCCCGTCGAGCAACGGATCCAGCCGCCGAATGGCGCCCTCTCCCTGACCGCTCGCAACGGCGGCCGCGACAACGATCCACGTAATCACCCCGAACAGACGTTTATCCAGCGTGTTCATATCATTCGTGGGCTTCGTGCCTCGCGCGCAGCGCGCCTTCGTGGTCACCGCGTCGAGGTCTGCGACGTACTCAGTTTGATGGGCTGCACGAGCGCGCCGTTGCCGGCAATGTCCCACGCCGCGAAGCGGACCCACTTCTTGCCCGCCGCATCGAAGGGGATCTCGAAGTGGCGGGTACCGAAGCCCGTTGCCTCGGTGGTCGAGATGATCTGACGGTCGGTGCGTTGGCCGTCGCCCCACACCACCTCAACGAAGTCGAGCGGGAACGTCCATTCGACGTCGGCGACGATCTTCTTCTGATTACCTGCGCCCTGCAGGCTGTAGTTCGGGATGAGGATCTCGCCCGTCGAGATGAAGTAGTCGCCGCGCTGCAGCGCCTTGATGATCGAGCTGGTGTCGTCAGGTGTCCCCACTGAATCGAGCTTCAAATAATTAATCGGCTGGAAGCCGTAGATATCGTCCCCCGGCGCCTGCGTCTGCACTTCCGAGATGGCCATGATGTACTTCGGCGGCGTCGGATCGTTTGCAAACCAGTTGTTCGCCTCATCGAGCAGCGGCAGGCAACGGTTCTCGCACAGACGACGCTCGGAGCGATCGATCCCCATGCCCCATCGATAGCCGAAGTTCGCGTAGTGCGGATCCTTGAAGAAGGCCTTGTCTTTGTACCCGTCGGGATATCCGGTGTTGTTCTTGGTGCGCGGGTGAGGCATCGACAGGATGATGTCTTCCGCCTTCACCATCTCCATCAGGTCGTCGGGACTGCCGATGTTGTAGACCTTCCCGTACTTCGGATGCTGCTCGACGAGCGGCTTGCCCTTTGCGCGCCCGTAGAGCCAATAGACGGGATGCGAGAACAGCATGTCGGTGTGGCCCCCGAGCACGCTGCCGTAGAACTCGTGGTCCGGCATCACGACGAAATCCTTGTCGGAATGCCGCTTCGCGCCCTGGACCTGAAATTCATGCTGCGTCAGCACATCTTCAGGCTTGCGTTGTCCCGCGCCGCCGCCGACTCCGACGTTGTCCACCGGGCTGACGATGTTGATGCCGACGGCCTTGATGGCGGGCAGATCGACGATCTCGGCGTCCGCACTGCCGGCGGCCATCAGCCGCGCGCCGAAATTCATGTGGTAGTGATGAATCATCGTCTTGTAGCCGGGGATCGGCTTGTAGCGATCGCCGTGCGTGAAGGCGAGGACGGCGTCGCGCGTCGCATCGCCGGGCTCGGTGCTTACGTAGTAGAAGACCGGCATATGCTGCATCGTGCCGGGGCGTGCGCTGTAGAGCGCGAAGTTCCCCTTGATGTTGTCCTTCTCTTCCCCGTCCGCCTGGCGGACGCCGAACGCAAAGGTCTCGCCTGCCCCGGGCGAAGTCGATGGGTCCTTCCGGTACCAGCTGTAGCCCAGGTTCTGATCGCTCTCGCGTGCCCAGAAGAAGTTGTGGGGTGGCGGAAACGCAGCGATCGATCCTGCGCGTCCGCGCTCGGCGATGAGGAGACGGTTTGCGGTCTTGAGCGGCGCCTCGCGCTCGTTGTTCGCGCCGCCGAACAAATATTCCTGACGCAGGTTCGTCAGGTCACGCCACACCAACTTGCTGTCAGCCGTCGAAAGGCCCTTGAGACCCGCGTCGTACTTGTATGCGACCGAATTCTGATTCGTCTTCGCAACGACTTCCTGTTGAATCAGGTTGCTGCCTTTGTACACCGTGAACTGGAGCTGACCGGCAAAGACTCCGAGGGTGACTCCAGGAAACGTGACGGTCAGGTGGGTCTTGTCCGTCTTCACCTCGCAACTGTCGGCTTTGTAGGTCGCGTCCGCCCGGTGAACCTCGTCGGCCTTGCGGGGCAAACCGATCGTGCGGCGATCGTCGGCCTGGCCGCCGGGAACGTTGAGCGGAGCATCCCAGAAAGGGTCCCATTGGTACTTCTCGAAGACCTCCGGCGTGATCTCCTTGACGCCGTTCTCTTCGAGCCCCTCCTCGGCCTCGCGATCCATGCGGCGCCGGCCCGACGCGACGCGATATTCGGGCGTCACGTTGGCCGCCAGCGTTCCCCACACGCCGCCTTTCCTGCGCGCTGCGACCTCAGCGATCGTCGGAATACCGTGTTCGATAGTGAACCGGAGTCGAAGCTCCTGGTTTCGGTCGCCGTCCCATGTCACCGCGATCGAGTCGCCGGTCGCCGCAGCGTTCAGCCCCGCCCCGCCCTGGTAGCCCGCCAGGGTGCAGTTGAGCGGGGACGCGGCCGCTCGGACGCCCGGCCCACGCTCGTAGATCGCCACCGCGACCATCAGCGCGAGGGCCGAGACGAGGAGGTGCTGTTTCATGGTGCATTACTATACGTGGTCCGCCTTCGCGAGAGACTTCGGCGGGACAAGGCGCCGTGCTAGTATCGCGGCCAAATTCGGCTCCGGAGACCCCAATCTAACGAGGAAAGCCTATGAACGCGCGGCGTTTGTTCGTGTGTGCGGCAACGGTGGCTTCTCTGGCTCTTCCCGCTCTCTCCTACGGCCAGACCTCGCAGAGCGCCCTGGCCGGCGTTGTCAAGGACACGACGGGCGCGGTGCTGCCCGGCGTGACCGTCGAAGCGGCAAGCCCTGCACTCATCGAGCGCGTGCGCTCCGTTACCACCGACTCCTCCGGGCTGTATCGCATCGTCGATCTCCGCCCGGGCACGTATACGATCACCTTCACGCTACCGGGCTTCAATACCGTGCGGGTGGAGAATTTCGAGCTGCGCGCCGACTTCGTCGCCAGCGTCAACGCCGACATGAAGGTCGGCGAGCTGAACGAGACGATTACCGTGTCGGGCGAGGCTCCGCTCGTGGACGTTCAGAGCACGACGCGAAGCGCGGTGTACAACAAGGAAGTCATCGAGAACCTGCCGAACAACCGGCAGATTCAAAGCCTCGCGCAGACGATTCCGGGCGTGGTCGGCGGGCAGAACATCGACGGTCCCGCATCGCGCAGCCTGTCGGTGCATGGCAGCCGCATCGCCGAAACCAACAGCGCGATTGACGGGATGTCCGATCGCCGCGGCTCGGCCGGCGGCCAGGCGGTCACCTTCTACATGAACGAAGGGAGCGTCCAGGAAGTCAGCGTGCGCACCGATGGCGGCGATGCCGAAGCGCAGTACTCGGGCGTCTGGATGAACGCGATCCCGAAGGAAGGGGGCAACAGCTTCAACTGGAACGTGACCGCGCTCTGGGCGAACAAGGACCTGGCCGGCAGCAACCTGTCGCAGGCCTACGTCAACCAGGGATTGACGGCCGTCAACGGCCTGAAGCGCACATGGGACTTCAACCCGAACGGCGGCGGACCGCTCATCAAGGACAAGCTGTGGTTCTACGTCGCGTACCGCAATAACGAGATCGACAAGTACGTGGCCGACGCCTTCTACAACACGAACCCGACGGCATGGCTCTACGTGCCCGACAAGACACGGCAGGCCGCCGATACGCAGATTCATCGCAATTACGCCGGACGCCTGACGTGGCAGGCGACGCCGCGCAACAAGTTCAATTTCAGCTACGAGAAGGACCGGCGCATCACGCCCCTCCGCCGCGTTGCTTCGACGGTCTCGCCTGAAGCGACGACCTACACGCCGTTCTATCCGAACGCGATTTCAACGATCGTCTGGCGTGTTCCGTTCAACAGCAAGCTGCTGTTCGATACCGGCTTCATGTCGTACGTGCAGGACTGGGATGAACGCCGGCAGATCAACCCGAAGGTCGGGTTCGACGTGATCTCGGTGACGGAGGACTCGACGGGTCAGATCTACCGCGCCTCGACGGTGTACGGCCACAACTTCGACAATCCCGTGACCGTGCGCTCGTCGGCGGCCTACGTCACCGGCACGCACAGCTACAAGGTCGGGTTCATGCTGCGCGTCCGGGGAAACGGGCCGACCTACAACAACACCGACGTCAACGGGAACATGAATTACAACTTCCTGAACGGCGTGCCGCGGCGCATCACGCTGTATGCGACGCCGATCGCGCAGCGCAACGACGTCAAGGCGGATACGGGCATCTTCGCGCAGGATTCCTGGGCGATGAACCGCATGACGATCAATTACGGCTTCCGGTACGACTACCTGCACGTCAGAGTGCCCGCGCAGCATCTCGCCGCCGGTCAGTTCGTGCCCGAGCGCAATTTCGCGCCGGTCGAAAACGCGCCGAAGTGGAGCGATATCAACCCGCGCGTCGGCGTCTCGTACGATCTGTTCGGTACCGGCCGTACCGTCGCGAAGGTCACCGTGGGCCGCTACATTTCGGGCGGCAGCCTCGCGACCAACGTCAATCCGGTGAATGCCTCGGTTAACAACGCGACGCGCACCTGGACCGACAGCAACGGCAACTACGCCCCCGATTGCGATTTCAGCAACCCCGCGACGAATGCGGAGTGCGGACCGCTGTCGAACCTCAACTTCGGCAAGGTGAATCCGACCGCGACGCAGTTCGACAAGGAAGTCCTCGAGGGTTGGGGCGTGCGGCCGTACAACTGGAGCGTCAGTGCCGGCGTGCAGCGCCAGATTGGCAGCGGCGCCTCGATTGACGTGTCGTACTACCGCCGCTGGTACGGCAATTTCACGGTCGTCGACAACCAGCTCGTGACGCCGTCTGACTACGATCAGTTCTGCATCACGGCGCCGAGCAACGATTCGCGGCTGCCGGTCGCCGGTCAGCAGGTGTGCGGGTTCTACGACATCAAGCCGGCGAAGAACGGTCAGTCACAGAACCTCGTTCGCCTCGCGAAGCATTACGGCGATCAGTCCGAGGTCTATAACGGCCTCGATTACTCGGTAAACTGGCGTCACAAGGGACTCACACTCTTTGCCGGTGCGACGACGGGGCGTACGGCGACGAGCCAGTGCTTCACCGTCGATGCGCCCGTCGTGTATTTGTCGGTCGTTGCGCCGGCGGTGCCGTCGGCGACGAGCCCGCAGGACCCGATGTCGTCCTGCAAGGTCGTTCCGCCATTCCTGACGCAATACAAGGGGTACGGCGTCTATCAGCTGCCGTATGGTTTCAGCGTCAGCGGCACGTACCAGGCGGTTCCACAGCCCGCCAGCGGCGGCGCGTTCACGTCGATCACCGCCGACTACGTGGCGACCAATGCGGAAATCCGCCCATCGCTCGGACGCGATCTCGCGGCCGGCGCGAACGGAACCATGACACTGGATCTGCTGAAGCCCTTTACGCTGAAAGGCGGACACAGCAAGCAGCTCGACATGCGCGTCGGCAAGGAGCTGTTCTCGGACGGGCGTAAGCGCGTGCGTCTGGCGCTCGACGTCTATAACGTGTTCAACTCGAACGACTGGCAGACGATCACGACCCGGCTCAGCAACAGTGCGGCTGCCAACCGATGGCAGCGCCCGACGCTGATCCTGCAGGCGCGGTACCTGCAGATTGGGACGCAGATCGACTTTTAGCTAGTAGTTGTAGTTTGTGGTTGGTGGTTTGTTAGTAGTAGTTGGTTGTCGGTAGTTGTTGGTTGGTAGTTAGTCGAGGTTCCAGCAACTACTGACTACAACCACCAACGACTAACCGGCAAAAGGAGCGGCAATGACACGCAAGGCGTTCGGCATAGCAATGCTGGCGGCAATCACACTGACGGCGGGGCCACGGATCTCCTTCGCGCACCATGCGTTTTCCGCGGAGTTCGACCAGGCCAAGCCGGTCAAGGTATCGGGCGAGATCTCCAGGCTGGAATGGACCAACCCGCACGCATGGCTGTTCATCGACTCCAAGGGCACCGACGGCAAGGTGGTGACCTGGCGGTTCGAGATGGGCGCGCCGAACGCGCTGCTGCGCGCCGGCTGGTCCAAGAGCGACATCAAGCCGGGGACGCAGGTGACGGTCAGCGGCTTCCTCGCGCGCTCGGGCGGCTCGGTCGGCAACGCGTTCCAGGTACGGCTGCCGGACGGACGCGACCTGTTCGCCGCCTCGTCGCTGAAGGACGCGGAGAGCAAATAGCTAGGGTCCGGCTTCAGCCGGACCGCCTCGGAGGTTTGCCGTGAGGAAGATTGCTGCAGGAGCGGCGTTGGCCGCGACGATGAGCGTGTTGCTGACGCTGCCGGTCGGCGCGCAGGGTCGTCAGGGTCGTGGCGGCGGCGCGGGCACGCAGGCACCAGTGCAGAACGTCTCTCAGCGCGCGTCGGCGATCAAGCGGCTGCCCGACGGAACGCCGGACATCCGCGGCGTCTGGGTGCGTGTCGGTGGCGGCATGAACGAGGCGGGTGCGCCCGACAGCGAGCTGAAGGCGTTTGGTGTGCTGTCCGAACCGCAGGGCTTCGGCCAGGGGCTGGTCACCGCCGGCCCCGAGGGCGGCAAGATTGAGGCGAAGCCGCCGAAGTACATGCCGAATCCGCGGCCTCCGCAGGGGATCGTCGATCCCGCGGATCGCAAGCTCCCCTACACGGCCGAGGCGCGCGAGAAGCGCATGGACTACGCGAAGAACATGTGCTGCCCCGCGAAGAACCTCGATTACCTCGAGCTCAGCGTGCGCTGCGCGCCGCCGCAGCCGTGGGCCGGGGGCGGCGTGACGATCTTCGAGAAGCCCGGGCAGGAGATCGCGATGCTCTTCGAGCAGAACCACCAGACGCGCGTCTTCCATCTGGATGGCCGTCCGCATCCGACCCCGGACATGGTCTTCTTCGGCGGACATACCACTGCCCATTGGGAAGGCGACACGTTGGTTGCGGACACGACGAATCTCGATGGGCGGGCGTATTACGGCGTCGGCAACACGTTCGCGCCGTACAGCCGGCAGTTACACATCACCGAACGTTTCACCGTCGTCTCCGACAAGCTGATCACGTTCGTGATGACCTATGAGGATCCGAAGACGTTCACGCGTCCGGTGAAAGTGGCGGGCTACCTGTATCCGCAGGATCCGGACGAAGAGCTGACGCCGGAATTCACCTGCCACGAGGGCAGCTATCAGCTGGAAGACATCTTCGGCTTCTAAAATGGGGTCGGGAGTCATTTGTAGAGGACACACATTTTGAAGCGAGTCATTCTGATGACGGCTGCCGCTCTCGCGATGTCGAGCGCCCTCACGTTCGCGCAAGGCCCGCGGCCCGCGGCGCCGGCGCGGCCTGCTGCGGCCGGTGCTGCGATGCCACGGACGCCTGAGGGCAAGCCCGACTTCAGTGGCGTCTGGCAGGCGCTGACCACGGCCGCCTGGGACATCCAGAATCACAACTCGGATCTCGCCGGCTATCTCGGCGTCCCGCCCGGCAAGGGGATCGTTGACGGCAACGAGATCCCCTACAAGCCGGATGCGCTCGCGCAGAAGAAGAAGAACTACGAGAAGCGCGACACCGAAGATCCCGCGTTCGCCAAGTGCTACCTCCCCGGCATTCCCCGGGCCAACTACATGCCCTACCCGTTTGAGATCGTGCAGAACCCGAGTCAGGTCGGCTTCCGCTATGAGTTCGCGCGCGCGACGCGCGTGGTCGATCTCACCGGCCATTCACGCGAGTGGCTCGAGGGCTGGCCCGACTTCTACATGGGCGACTCGCGCGGCAAGTGGGAAGGCGACACGCTCGTCGTTGATGTCCGCAAGCTGAGCGAGCGCACCTGGTTCGATCACGCCGGGAACTGGCACACCGAGAACCTGCACGTCGTCGAGCGCTACACGCCGATCGATCGCGATCACATTCAGTACGAGGCGACGATCGAGGATCCGGACGTCTTCACGCGGCCGTGGAAGATCGGCTTCCCGCTGTACCGGATCATCGACAGGCAGCCGGAAGTGTTCGAGTGGGATTGCCGCTTCGACCAGGACACGCGGAAGTACAAGGACGCGACCCCGAAGTAGGTCCGGCGGACCCCCCGATCATCGGTGCGTCAGGCTTCAGCCGGACCGCCCACTACCGCGCGGCTTGCCCCAGCGCCGGGCGGGGCGTCAGCACCGGCTCTCCAAACTTCGACGGATCGATCGGCATGTTGAACTTCACGTCGGTGAAGTCGAATGAATCGCGCCCATCCAGCCACGTGAACGTCCACTTGAACGGGAACCTGATTCCGGAGACGACGCGCCAATCCTCGTAGTCCACCTGCGTCGGCACCCTGCCGATTTTCGACGGCGTGTAGCGGATCGTCCGCAGCAGCAACCCCGACTCCATATCGAAGTACAGGCTCACAAACGACCCGCGCGCGCCGTTACCCTGCAGCAGGTAGACGAATTTCCCGTTGATCTCGGTGACCGGTCCGACGCGCAGACCGCCGAGCGCATGCGCGATGTTCGCGGGGAACGCGAGCTGCGCGTCGATGCGTGCGCCATCGAGCTCGCCGCCGGTCAGCGGATACTTCGGCACGACGGCCAGCGGAATCGCGAACCAGCCCGTGCGGCCGTCGAATGTGCGGCTGCTCTCACCATCCGGCAGGTGGCTCAGCATCGCGCGCTTGTCGGGCGCCTGCGCGAAGTATTCGAAGTTGCCGCCGCCGCCGAAGCTGCCGAA
>Ga0075434_100001276_pt1 | contig 20988 bp, 16 predicted proteins | sample RhiMethybrSRZTD3_FD_75298 | JGI IMG/M metagenome (GOLD analysis project Ga0075434, IMG submission 75298) | Populus rhizosphere microbial communities from Tennessee, USA - Rhizosphere MetaG P. TD hybrid SRZTD3 | ecosystem: Host-associated > Plants > Roots > Rhizosphere > Soil | place: USA... | reverse complement strand
TGATTGTCCCGAAAACACGAAACTCGTCGCGGTGCTCGTCGTCGTGGGTCCGCCGAGATCCATTTCCGCGCTCACCACCCAGTGCCGGACGAACTCGGCTCCCGCGCCAACCGCGAATGCGGATGCCGTGCCGTCGAACGGGGACTTCTCCGGCTCCGCCGAGAAGCGCCTCACGTCTGCGCCGACGCTCCCCTGAATGAAAATGGGCTGCGCAGAAGCCGTCGACGCGAGCGCGAGCGACGCCAGCGCGAGGGCGTACTTCAACACATTCCAGATCATACCGACAATCCCACGCCGACTGTCTCCTCTTGACAGTCAGTATGAGCGGGCTGTATCGTGCGGCCATGGGTCAGATCAACACGGACGTCATCCAGGGCACGCTCGACCTGCTCATCCTGAAGACGCTCAGCCTCGAGCCGATGCACGGTTTCGGAATCGCTCGGCGGGTCGAGCAGATCTCGCGCGGCGTTTTCAAGGTCAACGCAGGATCGCTCTTCACCGCGCTCGAGCGGCTGACGCGGGCGGGATTTCTCGACGCCGAATGGCGCAGCACCGAGAACGCGCGCCGCGCGAAGTACTACACGCTGACGCGCGCGGGACGGAAGCAGCTCGACGCGCACGCCGCCGAGTGGCGCCGTCGCGCGACGGCCATCGAACGCCTGCTCAGCGCCGAGAGCTGATCGATGTCTCTCTGGCGCCACGCCATCCGCGGTCTGCGCGTTCTGCTCCGCCGCACGAATACCGACAACGAGCTCGACGACGAGATCCGGCAGTACGTCGAAGAGGCTGTGGCCGCGAAGGTCGCCGATGGCCTTTCACCCGCTGACGCGCGGCGTCTGGTCCGCCTCGAGACAGGCAGCGCCGTTGGTGTTCGTGAGGCAGTACGATCGTCCGGCTGGGAACATCGCCTGACGACGGTGATTGCCGACGTCCGTTATGGGGCGCGTCGTCTGCGGCGAGGTCCGTCCTTTACGGCAGTTGCGGTGCTGACGTTGTCCGTCGGCATCGGCGCCACGACCGCCATCTTCGGCGCCGTCCGCGCCGTGCTGCTCGACCCGCTCCCTTACCCGCACGCCGAGCGCGTCGTCATGGTTTCCGACAGCACGCCACAAGGCGAGCCGCTGCCGGCGACGTTCGGGACCTACCGCGAAATCACGCATCGGAGCCGCGCGTTCGAAGCGCTCGCGCCGGTCCGCGATTGGCAGCCGACGCTGGTCGGCGCCGCCGAGCCTGAGCGGCTCTCCGGCGAGCGCGTCGGAGCTGAGTTTTTCCGGGCGCTTGGCGTGCCGCCGCTGATCGGCCGCGATTTTCAGGTGGACGAGGATCGTCCGAACAGTCCGCTTGTCGTGATTGTGAGCCACGAGCTCTGGCGGCGGCGGTTCAGCTCGGATCCCGCGATCATCGGTCGGACCGTTGATCTCGACGGCGCGTCCTTCGAGGTTGTTGGCGTGATGCCGGCTGGGTTCAGCAACGCCCTCGCGCCGTCAACCGAAATCTGGACGACGCTCAAATACAACACGATCTTCACAGCCGAAGATCGGGAGTGGGGTCACCACCTGCGCCTGGTCGGGCGGCTGCGCGCAGGTGCGACGCTTCACTCGGCGCGCGAGGAACTGAACGGGATCGCGCGATCGCCTGTTCCCGAGTTCCCGCGTGTCCCGTGGGCGCGTCTCTCCAACGGGTTCATCACGACCTCGCTGCTCACCGACATGACGCGCTCCATCAGGCCGATGCTGTTGGACATCTTTGGTGGCGTGGTCCTGCTGCTCGTGATCGCGTGCGTCAACGTCACGAACCTCCTGCTCGCGCGCGGAGGGCAGCGCCGCGGAGAGTTCGCCATGCGCGCCGCGCTCGGCGCCGGGCGGGGACGGTTGTTTCAGCAGCTCCTGACCGAAAGCGTTCTGCTCGCCGTCATCGGAGGAGCCGGCGCCGTCGCGGTTGCGACGATCGCGTGCAGCACGATTGTCGCGCTCGCGCCACCCGGCCTCCCTCGCGTCGACTCAATCAGGGTTGATTCGCGCGTCTTCGGGTTCGCCCTCCTGCTCGCGACTGCGGTCGGGACGATCGTCGGCATTCTTCCGGCCCTCAGTGCGGCGGCGCAGGATCTGCGGGCGAGCGCGCAGGAAACCTCGAAGCGTCATGGCGCAAGCCATCATCGGCTGCGGAGGTTGCTCGTGGCGGCGGAAGTCGCCGTGGCGGTCGTGCTGCTTGCGGGCGCGGGTCTGCTCCTCCGGAGCATCGACCGCGTGTACGCGGTGCCCATCGGGTTCCAGCCAAACGGGCTCCTCACCATGCAGGTGCAACAGGCCGGCGCTCGATACCGATCGAACGAACGCCGGTCGGACTTCTACGCGCGCGCGCTCGATGCGGTTCGGGCCGAATCCGGTGTCTCGGCTGCGGCATTGACGTCGCTGTTGCCGCTCAGCGGCGACGTCGACATCTACGGCGTGCACTTCGAAGCCGACCCTGGCGCCGACGCTGACGGCGCCGCGATGCGGTATGCCGTCACGCCCGATTACTTTCGCGTGATGGGGATCCCGCTCCGAACGGGAAGGCTGCTGACGACGCACGACAAGGCGGAGGCCCCGCGCGCTGTCGTGCTGAATGAGGCGTTCGCGCGCCGGAAATTTCCCGCGGGTAACGCGCTCGGGCAGCGGCTGCGTTTCGGCCCAACCGAAGGCAATTGGTACACCATCGTGGGCGTCGTGGCGGACGTGCGCCAGTCGCCGCTCGACGCCGCGCCGCCTGACGCCCTCTATGTCACGCCCGAACAGTGGCATTGGGTCGATCCCTCGATGACGATCGTCGTCCGCGGCGAAGCGAATGCCACAGCGCTCTCTCCGCTCATTCGCCGCGCGATCTGGTCAGTCGACAAAGATGTGCCGGTCGTGCGCGAAGCGACGATGGCTTCTCTGGCGCGCCTCGCGGTCGCCGACCGGAGTTTCGCGCTGATCCTGTTCGAGGCCTTCGGGCTTGCGGCGCTCATCCTGGTGACGACGGGACTCTACGGCGTGCTGTCCGGCGCAGTCACCGAGCGCACGCGCGAGATCGGCGTGCGATCCGCGCTCGGCGCCACGCGTCAGGCGGTCGTCGGCCTCGTCCTCCGCGACGGGCTCGCGCTGGCCGGCGTGGGGGCGCTCGCCGGCCTCGCAGTCGCGGCCGCGGCGACGCGCGCGCTCGACGCCCTGCTCTTCGGCATCTCGCCGTTGGATCCGCTCACCTACGCCGCAGTCGTCGCGCTGTTGCTGGCCGCATCGGCGATCGCCTGCATCTCGCCCGCTTACCGCGCCGCCTCCATCGATCCATCCGTCGCGCTGCGCGCCGAATAGGGCAAGCTTCGTCAGAGGTACCGTCGATCCGCCGTTGCCGCGTACCTCCGATGGGGATTCGGGCGTAAACTAGCGACTCACCGCCAGCTCACGGGAGGCGCACATGCCCCGCTCCTGCTCTGTCCTGTTCGCCGTTTTCTACACGTTCGCTGCCGGCGCTGTCGCGAGTGCGGCGCCGGAAACCAGCGCCAGGATCGCCATCAACGACAACCGCACTCCTGCCGGATCGTTCGAGCGCGGCACACTCACGGTCCATCTCGATGCCAGAGAAGGCGATTGGCATCCTGACGCCGATACCGCTCCGGGAACGGCTGTGCTGGCGTTCGGCCTCGACGGAGCTGCGCCGCAGATTCCAGGCCCGATCATCCGCGTCATCGAAGGGACGGAGATTCACGCGTTCGTGAGAAACCGCCTGGAGAAAGAGTCGCTGGTCGTACACGGGCTGTACGGACGAACCGCAGGAATGTCTGGCGCGCCTGCGCCGATCACGATCGAACCGGGGCACGTTCACGAAGTGCGATTCGTCGCTGGCGCGCCCGGGACGTACTACTACTGGGGCGCCACGCGCGACGTTCCCCTCGCGCAGCGATCGCAGCGTGAGTCGCAGCTCTCGGGCGCGCTGATCGTCGATCCCCGCGGCCGTCCGCCCCGCGATGAGCGAGTCTTCGTCATCGGCGTGTGGCAGGATCCTGCCGTCAGGAACAACATCGCCACGTTGGGGGCGCTCAACCGCATGGTGATGAACGGGAAATCCTGGCCGCACACGGAACGATTGTCGTACACCGTTGGCGAGCCCGTGCACATCCGGGTCGTCAATGTCGGGGACGTTGTGCACCCGATGCATCTGCACGGCTTCTACTTCAACGTGGACAGCCGCGGCGATGAGACGAACGATACGATTTTTCCAACCGGTGGTTCGCGGCATCTCGTAAACACCGAGCGGCTGGGATCCGGCCGGACATTCTCGCTCACGTGGACCCCGACACGCCCGGGCAATTGGCTGTTCCACTGCCACGACACGCTCCACATCAAGCCCGCTCTGCCGCTCGACGGCAGCGCGCCGCCACCCTCGCATCACGTAGCAAATCACGCGCTCGAAATGATGGCAGGACCCGTTGTCGGGATCACGGTCGTCCAGGCGAAGGGGTACGTCGCTCCCAGAGATGCGGCGTCGCGCAGGCGGCTTCGCCTCATCGCGAAGGAGGATACGGGGGGCACGCCCGAGGAGCCCGCGTGGGGCTTTGCGCTCGAGGAAGGTGGAAAGACGACGCCTTCCGCGCCGCCATATCTACCAAGCCCCACGATCGTGCTGAAGCGCGACGAGCCGGTGAGCATCACGGTCGTGAATCAGCTGCCGGAAGCGACCGGGATTCACTGGCACGGCATCGAGCTCGAGAGCTACTACGACGGCGTCGCCGGGTTCGCGGGGATGGGACCGCGCATTGCCCCCGCCATTCCACCGGGCGGTTCCTTCGAAGCGCGCTTCACGCCGCCGCGATCGGGGACGTTCATCTACCACACACACGTCGATGAGATGCGGCAGCAGAAAGCCGGCTTGAACGGCGCGCTGATCGTGGTCGACGATCCCGCGAAGTATGATCCGGCGCACGACATCGTGCTGCTCCTGTCGGTGCCGAGGCTCGACGCCGATCGCGCCGTCGTGAACCTCAACGGCTCCTCGCATCCCGCCGCGCTCGAGTTGAAGGCCGGCGAGAAATATCGTCTGCGCTTCATCAACATTCATGTGTTCCGACCGTCGATGCGGATGCAGCTCCTGAACGGCGAGACAGTGATGACGTGGCGCAGCCTCGCAAAGGATGGAATGGATCTTCCCTCTGATCAGGCAACTCTCGGTCCATCGGTCGTGCAGATGGGGAACGGTGAAACGTACGATTTCGAATTCACGCCGGACACGGCGGGCGACATCCGCCTCGACGTCAACGCGGCCGCGGGCGCTCTGCTCGTCACGATGCCGATTCACGTACGGTAGCGACCCTTCGGCGTAGCTCAGGGTCGGCCTGAGGCTCTGCGGTTGAGTGCGTGTGCGCTTCTCTACTGCCTGTCGAAGATCAGATTGTTCTTGACGGTCTGTCCCTTCGCGTTGACGCCGGTCTGCGCTATGGCGAGCGTCTTGCCGTCTTCCGAAACGCTGACGCCGTTCACGAGCGTCTGCTTGCCCGCGAGCTTGAACGTCGTTCTCGTCGCGCGTGCGCTCACGCGCCTCAGCATCACGACATCGGCGTCGGGATTGGTGCCGGTCACTTTGTTCTCTTTGCGGTCGAAGTTCCCGGAGTACCCCCATTTGATTGGGGTGCCGTCTGCGTTGGTGCCCGTGACGCTTACCTTGCGGCCCGGGCCGGCAGCCTCCATCGTCGCCGTCATCTCCTTCGGTGCCGGTCCCGGACTGAACTTCGATTTGGCGACGTTCAGCTTCCATGTGCCGAACATCGGGTCGGTTCCCTGTGCAGCCGCGCCGGTACACACGATCACGGTCGCTACCAGCCCTGCCAGGCACCAAACAACACGTCGTGTCATCATCGAAACCTCCCCGACAAACGATTACAGCAGCCTCCACCCGGCATAAGCGTCCAGCTCATCCGTGTAAGAACCGCGTGAGACTACACCCTCATGGAGGGTAGGTCAATGGTGCTGATTCCTTATTTCTCCGCCGCAATAATGACACGATGATCTCGCGAATCTGGAAGGCTATCGCAACTGCATCAGGCGCGCGTCAGTACGCAGAACACTTCCACGCACATGTTCTGCAAGACCTTCGTGCTGTTCAGGGGTATCAGGGAGCCCTGTTGCTGCAGCGTCCGCAAGGTAACCGGGTCGAGGTGGTCGTAATCAGTTTCTGGAAATCAGAAGAGGCAATCCGCGCGTTTTCAGGTCCTCACATCGACCGCGCCGTTGTCGCGGAGGAAGCGCGCGGCGTCCTGGAATCGTACGACGAGATCGTCAGTCACTTTGAAGTGATCGCAGACGATCGTATTCGTCCACGCGCGTGAAGTTCAGCGAAGCGCCTCGGCCAGCCCAACCTTCAGCGCGCGGCGCGCGGGCATATAGCAGGCAGCCGCACCGACGACGACGAGCCCGGCGCTGACCGCGAAGAACGTGATCGGATCCGTTGCGGTGACGCCGAACAGCAGCGCCTCGAGCAGATGCGCCGCCGGCAGCGCTACAGAGACGCCGGCGATGATTCCAACGAGGCACAGTTTCACGCCTTCGGCGAGAACCAGACGAATGATCTCGCCGTCGGTCGCACCAAGCGCCGAGCGAATGCCGAATTCACGGACACGCTGGCTCGTAGAGACGCTGATCACCCCGTAGACTCCGCCGGCGGCCAGCACGAGCGTGACGATTGCGAATCCTCCGAGCACGACGACGTTGAAACGCCGCTGGCTCAGAGTTTTCGATACGAGATCTTCGAGATGCGCGGCGCTGAAGATCGTCTGCAGGGGATCGAGCGTCCAGATCTGCTCCTTCAACGTGGCGAGATCTATCGGGGCATCGGGAGCGGTACGCACGACGAACGTCAGCGCGCGAAACCCCGATTGCGCGTACGGAAGGAACACTTCGGCGGCCGCCGGAGCATCCAATGCTTCGTGACGCAGGTCGCCCACGACGCCGACCACTTCCGCGTCGAATCGGGTCCCCGAGAATTGGAATCGCACCCTCGAGCCGACGGGATCGGCGCCCTTCCAGAACTGCCGCGCGGCGCGGCGCGATAGCACGACGACCTGTCGCGACGCGGACGTGTCGGTCGCGTCGAACAGACGGCCGCCGAGCAGCGGCACGCCCATCGCCTTGAAGTAATCTCCGCTGACCGCGGTGGTGTACGCGAATGCGTCTTCTCCGGGCGCCGTCGGATGACCCGGGATCTCAATCATTCCACGCGCGATGACCCTGGCTTCGCCGAACGGCATCGCAGTTACCGCGCCAGCCGCGATCACACCAGGCAGCGCGCGCATGCGCTCGAGCGCCTGCTCGAAAAAGACGATCCGCTTTGGCGGGGTATCGATCCGGTTGGACGCGAACACCTGCAGGACCGAGACGTGATAATCGCGCGCGAAGCCTGGATCGACACGCTCGACCAGCATGAAGCTGCGCACGAGCAAACCCGCGCCCACGACGAGAACCAGAGCCGCGGCGATTTCCAGCACGACGAGCGCGCGCCCGATGGCTCGCCGCGAACCACCGCGTCCTTCTCTGAGCGCCATCACCGACGACGGCCGCGAGAGCTGCAGCGCGGGCATCAGTCCGGCGAGCACCGCGGCAACCGCGGTGACGCCACACGCGAGCGCCGCGGAGCGTACATCCATTGGCATGCGGTCGACGAGTGCGATATCAGCGGGGCGAAGACGCCCGACAACGTCGAGCATCCAGCGTGCAGCGAGGAGACCGATCGCGCCGCCCGCGGCCGCGAGGACGAGGCTTTCCACGAGCATCTGCCGGACGAGCCGGAGCCGGCTGGCGCCAAGCGCCTGGCGCACCGCGAACTCGCGCTCTCTGGCCGTGCCGCGCGCCAGCAGCAGGCTGGCGACGTTCGCACATGCCACGGCCAGGAGAATGACCGCCGCGCCGAGGAGGAACGGCAGCAGATCACGAAGGCCGCCGGCGAGATGCGTCCGCAGCGGTATCACCTGTGCGGACATCCTGCCGTTCGTTGCTGGATACTCGCTCGCCAGCTGGCCCGAAATGAGATCGAGCTCGGCCTGTGCCCGCGCCGCCGACACGCCAGGGCGCAGCCGCCCCACCACGTTCCACGCGCCATACACACGCAGTTTGAATTCGGCCTCGTCGAACCCGGGCTTCGGCATCCAGATCTGGACTTCCGCACGGCGCGCGCGATCGTCGAACAGCCGCAGTTCGACGCCTGGCGGCATGATGCCGACGACGGTGAAGGGGTCGCCTGCGTCCAGGCGCAGAGCCGTCCCGACGAGTGATGGATCCGCACCGAAGCGCGACGTCCACAGCGCGTGGCTGAGAATCACGACGCGAGGGGCGCCGCGACGATATTCCTCCTTCAGGAACAGCCGCCCGTGGAGCGCCGGAATGCGCAGCACGCCGAAGAATGGCTCGCTCACGCGCGCCGCCGTGAGGTAGTCCGGCTCGCGACCGGCGAAGTTGAGATTGAACGTAAAGGGATCGGCGATCGCGAGCGCCTCGAACGAGCGCGTCCGCGCCAGCCAATCGAGTGCGTTCCCCGGCGCAACGTCGAGCCGTTCCGCGCCGGACTCGTGGTTGCGCTGCCAGATCGTCATGACGCGCTCGGGCTGCTGCACGGCCAGGGGACGAAAGAAGAGGGTGTCGGCCACGCTGACGATCGCGATCGCCGCGCCGATGCCGGCCGCAAAGACGAGCAGCGTGACGGTCGTGAACGCCGGCGACTTCAGCAGCGCGCGCGTGCCGTAGACGACGTCATGAACGACCTCGGCATCGAGGGTGAATTGCCGCCGTATCCACGCCGCATCCGGAAGAGCGCCAAGCGCCCGCCTGATCAAGTCCATGTCAGTGCTCCACGATCGTTGCCGTCGGCGGCCGAGGTACAAGGCGTGATGCTGCAGCTCGGCGTCCCACTCGCGCCGCCAGGCGCCCCGCCGCGCGGCTGGAACCACCAGGGCAACGGTCCGGATCACCCACAGCGCAAGTCGGAGCTGGAGCCGGGACGTCATTACGATCGGGCCGGACGAAGCCGGCGGGCCCGCGATGCGATCGATCGGGGCATGCGGTAGCGCAATAGTGCGCTGCCCAGGATGCGTTGACCAGACGGCGTGAGCTCGTAATACCGCCGCGGCGGACGCTGCTCATCGTGCGCAATCGCGGCGTCCTCCCAGTCTGCGGAGACCAGCGCCTCGCGCTCGAGGCGGCGCAGAATCGGATAGACGGTGCCGCTGGGAAGCCCTGTGACATCGAGGATCTCGAAGCCGTGGCGGAACCCGCTGGCGAGCGCGTGCAGGACGAGCGTGGTGGGATAGGTCAGCTTCACGGCGCATATCCTACCTATGTAGAGTTATTACGTCAAGAGCATGATTGGAATCGGAAGGCGTTAGACGGCCTTTCGTGGCCGCACGAATCGCCAGACGACGAAGCCGAGAAGGATCATCGCGCCGATGTCCCACGAACACAGCTTGCCGACGCGGTAGTACGGCATGTACTCCCAGAGACCGTATCGATCGACGACGGTTTCTTCGAACAGCACCCACGTGTTGAAGAACGTGAGCCAGACCGCGAACCTGACAATCCCCGGCACTTTCGCCGGGTCGAACTGGTGTGGCAGCATGGCCGCAGACTAGCGGTTCAAGTCGACTTGAAGTCAAGAGGGATGAGGCAATGCTCTCGATTGGAGAAGTCGCGTCACGATCCGGCCTGAAGACTTCGGCGATTCGCTACTACGAAGCGCAGGGCCTCTTGCGTCCAGCCCAACGTCACGCTGGAAGACGGGTATATCCCGCGTCGATTCTCGAGCGATTGGCGGTCATCGAGCTCGCGAAGGTCGCCGGGTTCGAGCTGCAAGAAATCCGCGCGCTGCTCTCGAACGTCGATGGGAGCGAACCCGCCGAGGCGTGGAAGCAGCTGGTATCGGCCAAGGCCGTTGAAATCGACGAGCAGGTGAAGCGGCTGCTGGAAGTGAAGGACCTGCTGTCGAAATTGAAGGCGTGTACCTGTGCAACGCTGGAGGAATGCGGCAGTGGCTACATCGAGGCTCGTTCGCGATATTCGCCTGATGGGCCGCTGCACGCGTCGGCGCCGCTCGCGATAATCAAGCGCCGCTAGTCCGCGCCTTTGCGCGACTCCAGGAGCTGAGGAGTTTGGCCGGTTCGTTCCTCGAGGGCGGACAGCACGTCGCCGACCTGCGAATCGTCGACCCGCAGGATGACAAACCGGCGATCGGCCCTGATCAGCGAAATCCAGTGGCGGTTGCCGCCGATGCCGAGCACACGGGAGAAGCGTCCGGAGGTACGAACGATCGGCGTCGGTCCACCGGACGAGTTCCACATCGGATCGCGTCCGTGCGAATACGTGATGGCCCGCACATCGTCGAACGGCACGACCTGCAGACGCTTCCGCGTGGCGTCGTCTGATACGGTGATGCTCTTGCTGGTCAGCACCAGACGCACGTCGCGCACGCGCCGCTCCTCCCCGGTGTCCACGAGCCCTTTCGCCAGGAAGGTGCGAGCGGGATACGTCTTTTCCTCTCGCGGAGCAACGACGGGCCGGTCAACCACGGGCCGGGCGACGACCATGGGCTGCGGGTTGACGACGGGCTGCGGCGCTGCCGCTCGTTCGGGCTCGTTGGGCACGGTTGCGGCATCGGCTGTCGCAGGCAGTACGGCTGTCGCAGCCAGCGCGGCTGGCGGATCCACGCGTGGATTCACAGGTGGTGCGATGGCCCCGCGCGCCGCGACATGCACGAGAAGAAGAAGGCTTGCCACCAGCGCGATCGAGCCGAAGGCAATTGGCCAGCGCGACGTTGCGGACGAGGGCGGTCGAGCCGACGCGGCGCCTGCCGCCCGCCTCAACGCGGTTCTGAACTCGCGCGCGGTTTGAAACCGTTTCGCCGGCGCCTTGGCCATGGCGCGCTGCACGATCGATTCGCACCAGCGTGGAAGATCGGCCCGGTGCGCGTGGAGCGCGGTCGGCACCTCGGAAACGTGCTTCTGCAGCATGATCACCGTGCTGTCGGCGTCGAAGGGGAGCCTGCCCGTCAGCAGCCGGTAGAAGATGACGCCGACCGCGTAGAGATCCGCCCGTTCGTCCACCTGCTCCCCGCGTACGTGCTCCGGCGACATGTAGGCCGGGGTTCCCATCAAGCAGCCGTCGACGGTGAAGTGTTCGACGCCGCGCACCCGCGCGATGCCGAAGTCCATGATCTTCACGCCGCCTGCCTGGCTCACCATCACGTTCGCGGGTTTCATATCGCGATGGATGATTCCGGCGCGATGCGCGTGTTCGAGCGCGGACAGGATGGCGTCCACGAGGTAGACGGCGCGATCGGGCGCGATCGGCCCCTCCCGGTTCGACAGTTGCTCGAGCGTCTGCCCCGGCACGAACTCCATGACCATGAGGAGATCCGGGCCGGACGTGAACAGCTCGTAGATCGTGGCAATCCCAGGATGATTGAGCTTGGCGAGCGCCGTCGCCTCGTTCCGGAAGCGCTTCATCAAATCGGATTCCGCGGCGTCGGACGTGAGAATCTTGATGGCGACCTGGCGGCCCAGCGTCTCGTCCACGGCGCGGTAAACGACCCCCGTCGCTCCCCTGCCGAGCGATCCGACAATCCGATACTTGCCGATCGAGGTGCCCAGCATTCTGATCTGGCGCGCGAGGCGCAGCCATGGGCGATGCAACTCCCGTACGATGCCGCGCCCGCACACATCGCCGCGGACGGCACCGATTCCACGAACATTTTCTGTCAAGAAATTACAAATTTGGCGCGCTCCGGCCGACACACCACGCGCATCTCCCTGGTTTGGCAGCGCTTGCCGAACGCGGTCCAGCGGCGCGGAACTTGAACCCCCATGGCACTCAGACGGATCTCGAGCGCGGAGGCGCGATGGCGATACTCACTCTGGTGTCCGACGATCGATCGAGACAATATGCGGCGGGACCAACTGCGACAATCGGCCGGTTGCCTGACAATACGATCATCATCGACAGCCCTGCGGTGTCGGGACACCACGTCTGTGTGTTCAGCATCGCCGACCAGTACATCGTCGAAGACCTGCAGAGCACCAACGGTACGTTCGTCAACGGAGTACGCGTGAGCCGGCAGGCGCTCCAGCACGGCGACGTCGTCAAAGTCGGCAATCACGAGCTGATCTTCGACAAGCTCGCGGAGCTCGAGGTGCCGTCAACGGACGGCGGGGAAACGAGCGCCACAGACGGCAGCACCGTCTTCATCGATCGGCGGAAGCTGTTCGATCGACTCGTGCAGTCCGAGGTCGAGGCTCGGAGAGAAGACGTGCTGCAGGCCCGATTGAAGGACGTCGAAACGCACGCGCGATACCGGCGCGAGGATGAGGCGCAGCCGGCCAGACCTGGAAAGCTGCGCGTTATCGCCGGCAGCTCGGATCGCGACGAATACACGCTTGACGCGCATACCTCACTGATTGGCAGAGGCAAGTCGAGCCTCGTGCGGGTACGAGGCTGGTTCAAGCCGAAAGTATCCGTCGTGATCACCCGCAATCGGCAAGGTTACGTGGCGACTGTTCTCACTCGTGATGTCGTGATTAACAGCCGGCCGGCGACCGGCCGTCATGAACTGAAGAACGGCGATGTGATATCGGTCGGCTCCTTAATCCTGGAGTTCCAGCTGGAGAAATCACCGCAGGTGATCGAGCCGGAAGCGGCTTTCGATTCCGCGACCGACTCCGGCATGGATTGCTGGGTGTAGCTCGCCAACGAACTGATGGCAATGTCTTGCCTGATCCGGGCGCTTGCGAGTGTGCTCATCGCAGCCGGTTTCATCACACAGGCTTCTCCCGCTCCCAGGCATTTCTCGAGTTCGAAGGAGTGTAATTTCGAGTTCGACTATCCGGGAGACTGGGTAGTGACTCCGAGCGACGAAACGATTCGTTGTGGTGTGACGCTCCGCCCCGGTGATTTCGCGAACAAGATGAAAGAAGAGGATGTCGACATTTACACGCTTTATGTTACCGCCGAGCACGGCGATTTCCTCGCGATCGCCGCTGATAAAGGCTTCGATTTCGTGAAGGGCAAGTGGGTGCTCCTCGGCAGACAGAGCATGACCACTGATGCTCAGGTCGTCGCGACGGCACTGTGGCATGGACTGCGGGGAGTCGCCGCCACCGGTTGCTTCAGCGAAAGTCGCGGCCATGCGGGATTGTGTGAAAGGCCGGCTCTCCTGCTGCGCGACGACGACGACAACATATGGTCAATGTCAGGAGGCCCGCAGTCCGAAGCGGCGTTCGATACAATCCTTGCCAGCTTTCGCTTTCGTCGGCAGTGATGCCGGCTGCGTGCTGACTCACTTCCCTCTGGTGATGGCTGGAATGAACCCGTCTCGATTCGGCATCTTCACCTTCGGCAGCGACGTCGCGTCCATCACATCGTCAGGGCCAATGATGCCATTGAGATGCAGGAGATACGCCGTTACAGCGTACGCGTCCGCATCCGTGAGCGAATGCGGCGCGGGATACGGCATGGCCCGCCGCACGAAGTCGAACACCGTTGTCGCGTACGGCCAGTAGCTGCCGATCGTCTTCACGGGCGCCGCGCTGCTGAGCGTGCCCTGACCACCGGCGAGTCGATCGTTGATCCCGCTCACCCCTTCCGCTCCGTGGCAGGCGGCGCACTTCACCGCATAGACCGATGCCCCCTGCTTCGGCGTTCCCGATCCCGGCGGCAGACCGGCGCCATCCGGGCCGATGCTGACGTCCATGGCCTCGATCTCCGCCGCGCTCGCGGGGACGCCGAGCGCCGGACCTTTCGGCGGCGAGGGACGCGATGACGTCGTGCGCGGCCGCACATCGCGGGTTGCGGGCGTCTGTGCAGCGGCGCTGATGGCGAGCACGAAGAGCGTCGCTGTCAGCGTGGCAGCTCTACGCATAGACATTCCGCACCTCCCCCGCGGGCAGCACGGCCCAGCTCTGGATTGCGTTGCAGTGATACCGATGCGAGGCCCCGCGCGCGGCGATGAATGCGCCGCGCGTGGGTTGAACGGCACCGGTCTCGTCGACCGCGCGGCTCATCAACACAGCCGCGCCGCCATTCCACTGCCATGGCAAACGAAAGCGCGTCAGCGCCTTGGGCAGCACCGGCCCTGACAATGCCGCCGGTGCCCACGTCTTCCCGCCGTCCGCTGATACATCAACCCGCCGAATCCGGCCCGCACCAGACCACGCGATGCCGCTGATCTGATACAGCCCGGCGCCCTGCATCTTCAGGCCGCCTGACGGCGACGTGATAACCGACTTGACGCCCATCGGAAACGTGAACTGCATCGCCTTGCCGCCCGGCATCGAGTCGGTGTATTTCGACGTCTCGTCTTTCGTCATCACCGGATCGGCGGTCACCTTCAACCGCCGCAGCCACTTCACGTTGGTATTGCCCTCCCAACCCGGCAGCAGGAGCCGCATCGGATATCCGTTTTCGGGGCGCAGCCGCTCGCCGTTCTGATAGATCGCGATCAACGCGTCATCGAGCGCCTTCTCGAGCGGAATGCTGCGGCTCATCGCGGCCGCATCGGCGCCCTCGGCAAGGACCCATTTTCCATCCGGCCGTACGCCAGCCTCATCGAGCAGCGTGCTCAGCGGCACGCCCGTCCACTCGGCACACGATACGAGGCCGTGCAACGCGCCAGCTCCGCCCGGGGCCGGCTGTGCGGCGTACAACGGCGCGCTGTTGCCGGAACACTCGACGAAGTGGATTCGCGAGATCAACGGATATCGTGACAGCGCGGCAAGGTCGAACGTCAGGGGCTGCCGCACCAGACCGTGAATGAGGAGACGATGCTGCTCGGGTGGGATGTCGGGAACGCCGCTGTGATTGCGCTCGAAGTGCAGCGAGTTCGGCGTGATCATTCCTTCGAGGAATTCGAGCGGCGTGCGTGACGAACCGCTGCCGTCGGTCCCGGGCATCGATCCAACGATGCGCTGAACCGTCGCTTCGCGCGGCGATCGTTCGCCGTACGGCCGCAGCGGCGCGCCCGGCGCCCGCATCCACGCCGGCACGTTCTGCTGCGCTGCGATTGGCAGCGCCCGCAGCAGCGCCATCCCGGCAACGCCGGTGGTCAGGAACACCCGTCGGGAAAGCAGCCCGTTGCCGGCGACCGGCTCGAGATCGTGCGCATCGACTTTCGGCATCGTAGGACGTCCTCCGTCGCAGACATCCTACCTGCAGTCGGCCTCGACTGCGGATCCCTACTCGTATCTGAGCGCTTGTGTCGGCGCGATGCGTGACGCGCGCCGCGCGGGGACGTACGTGGCGACCATCGTTACGGCAAGCAGCGATGGCAGGACGATCGCGTAGGCCGCGACATCGACGCTGCCGGCGTTGAAGAGGAATGCGTTCAGCATCCGCTCGAGGCCCAGACCCAGCACCACACCGATGATCGCGCCCGCGCCGACCAGGACCAGCCCCTTGCTCATCACGAGGCGCAGCACGTCGGACGGCGACGCGCCGATCGCGATGCGGATGCCGATCTCGCGCGTCCGCCGGCTGACGGAATAGGCCAGGAGACCATACAAGCCGGCGACCGCGAGGACCAGCCCCGCGGCGCCCATCGTCGCGACGATCTCGACGCCGGTTCCCGGCCCCTCGACCGCGTTGTAGCGATAGACCTCGGCGTAGGTACGCACGTCGGAAATCGGCATGTTCGCGTCGAGGGCGCGGACGACCGCCTTGAGCGGATCGACGAGCTGACGCGAGTCGCCGGTCGATCGCATGAGCAGGACCATCCGCGGCATCGGGTGCTGCGCCAGCGGCAGATAAACGAAGTCGGTCGGCTTCTCGAACGTCGTGCGGTACTTGACGGTCCGGGCGATGCCCACGATTTCGACGAGCGGTCCCGTGATGCCATCGAGCCGGATGTGTTTGCCGACCGCGTCTTCGCCGGGCCAGTAATGCGCCGCGAACTGCTCGTTCACGACGGCCACACGCGGCGCCTCGGCGCTGTCCGACCTGAGGATGCCGCGGCCGCGCAGGATGGCGATCGCCATTGTCTGAAAGAAGCCTTCGTCCACCGCGTCCATCGTCGACATGAACGTGTCGCGATCGCGCGGCATCACGACTCCGTCGGGCACGAACGCGATCCGGTCGAACGCGTCCAACCCGAGCGGAGGATTACGCGTCAGCGCCGCGCTCTCGATACCGGGTGTCGCGCGCACGCGATCGACCAGCAGCTGGAAGAACCGCTGCGTCTGCGCCGGGGTGTACTGCATCAGACTCGGATCGAACCGCGCCATCAGCACGCGGTCTTTGATCGTCCCGGTGCCCGCGTCCACGCCCATGTTGAACCCGCGCATCATCACGAACGACGCCGTGAGCAGCACGAGCGACAGCGACACCTGGGCGACGACCAGCGCGTTGCGGCCCCACAACCGCAGGCGTCCGGGCGCGTCGACGTCCGCGGACTTGAGGCCGTTTACGAGATCCGTTCGCGTCCCCTGCAGCGCGGGGGCAAGACCGCACGCGATCGCACTCGACAGCGACAACGCGAGGTTCGCCAGCAGCACACGTGCGTCCAGCCGGAACGGGAGCACGACAGGCAGCTCGCTGGGGATGCTGAGCGTGTGGAAGAACTGGATGCCGGCGTAGGCGACGGCAATCCCTCCGAGCCCGCCGACGACGGCGAGCATGAGGCTTTCGGTCAGCAGCATGCGGATCACGCGGGATCGTCCGGCGCCAATCGCGAGGCGGATGGCGATTTCGCGCGTGCGCGTCTGCCCGCGGCTCAACAAAAGTCCGGCAACGTTGGTGCACGCGACGGCCAGCACGACGAGCGACAGCACCGCGAACACGACGATGAACTTCCAGTTCCCCATTTCGTTGCGTGTCCGCATCTCGAACAGCGTCCGCACCGCGGCGCCGCGATCGCGATTCAGCTTCGGGTGCTCCTGCTCGAACGTCCGTGCAAGCATGGCGAGCTCGCCGCGCGCCGACTGCAGCGTCGTGCCGGCCTTCAGCCGCGCACGGACCGACAGGACGCGATCGTCCCGGTCCTCGAAGAACTTCTTCTGCGGATCCATCGAGAACGTGCGCGCCATCGCGAGCGGGACGTAGAAATCTGGATGCTGGAACATCAGCATGCCCGGAAACGACGCGACGCCGACGATCGTGAAGTTCGCGCCGTTGAGTCGAACCGTCCGTCCAACGACCGATGGATCGCCGCCGAACTCGTGCTTCCAGCAATCCGATCCGAGCACCATTACCGCGTCGCGGCCGGGGACCTCATCTTCGTCGTCGCGAAACCCGCGACCGATCCGCGGCTCGACTCCAAGCACGCGAAAGTAGTCGGCCGAGACGAGCATGCCGGCCTTGATTCGCGGCGTTGCAGACGGCTCCCCGGCGAAGCCGACGGGCAGTACGTCGGTGCTGGCGATGACGCCGTCGAATCCTTCGGCGAGGCTGCGGATGTCGACGTACTCGCGATAGGAGAAGCCCTCGAAGGCGTTGTCCCGTGTCGTGCTGACCAGATCGACGACGTTGCCCGGATGCGGCACGGGATAGGGCCGGAGAATGAGGCCGTCGACCATGCTGAACGCCGCCGCCGACATCCCGATGCCGAGCGCCAGCGTGACGGCGACGAACGCCGTCAACCCGAGCGTGCGGCGGAGTCCGCGTATCGCGTACCGCGCGTCGTCGACGAAGTCGGTCAGCCAGTGGATGCGCCGCGCGTCGCGCATCTGCTCCTTTCGCTGCTCGAGGCCGTCCATCGCGCGCAGCGCGGCGAGGCGCGCTTCCTGGGGCGACAATCCGCGCGCGATGCCGTCGGCGGTCTTCTGCTCGAGGTGAAAGCGCAGTTCCTCGTCGAGCTCGCGGTCGACCTGGCCGCTCCGGAAGATCGACCGCAGACGGAGGGGCACGGTGTACAGCAGACGGCGAAGACGCATGGTCTCGCGGACGAAGTCTTTGGGCTTGCTCATCTCGGTTTCCAAGGGGAGCATACATCGCCTCCCCCTCGGTAAGCAAGGGGACTCGTCTGCTGACTATTCGTACCGCAGCGCTTCGATGGGATCGAGGCCGGCGGCGCGCCGGGCAGGATAGAGACCGAATATCAGGCCGATGGAAACGGATACGAGGAAGGCCAGAAGGATCGAGCTCGCGGTGACGATCGTCGACCAGCCGGCAAACAGTCCGATGATCCGGGAAATTCCGACGCCGGCGATGACCCCGATTGTCCCGCCCACGAAGGAAATCAGCACCGTCTCGATCAGAAACTGCCGGACGATGTCCCGCCGCCGTGCGCCGAGCGCGCGGCGCACCCCGATTTCGCGCGTGCGCTCCAGAATGCTGGCGAGCATGATGTTCATGATCCCGATGCCGCCGACCAGCAGCGATATCGACGCGAGCGCGACCATGACGACTTCGAAGACCCCCTGCGTCCGGCGCTGCTCCGCGAGCAGCGCGGCGGGAACGATCACGCTGAAGTCCGGCGTGTTGCGGTGGGACGCGTTCAGGACGCCGCGGATCACCTCGGCGCTGGCCACGCTGTCCATTCCTGGCTCGAGCTGCAGGTAGATGCCGTCGATCTCGTCGCGGAACTGGCTGTAGTTGTCTTCGAGCCGCAGCATGGCCGTCGACAGCGGAACGTAGATCAGATTATTGCGATCCTGCTCCGGAACGCCGACCGCTTCGCTGTGGGCGCTCAGCTGAGGACCCGCGACGCCAATCACGTGCAGCCACTGTTCGTTGACCTTGACGTACTGGCCAATCGCTTCTTCAGGACCGAAGAGTCCCGCCTTGGCCCCTTCGCCGAGCACGGCCACCGGCGCGGCACGCTCGTTCTCGCCTTCGTCGAAAAAACGCCCGGACGCAATGCGCAGGTTGCCAATCGGGATGTACGACGGCGTGACGCCGTAGACCGTGGGCATATCCCGTTGAGGCTTCGGCAGCATCTTCGACGGCGCGAAGCGCTTGCGCGGCGTCGCCGCGCTCACACCCTCCAGCGTGGCGCGGATCACCCGGAAATCCTGAAATGTCAGCCCCGGTGACGCCGCCCTGACTTTCTGGAACGCCTGGGGGTCGATCGTCTCGCGCGCCTCGACGATCACATTCCGCACGCCGAGCTGCTCGATGAACGCCATCACCTGCTGCTGCGCGCCCGCGCCGATCGACAGCATCGCGACGACGGCCGCCACGCCGAAGATCATGCCGAGCATCGTCAGCAGCGTGCGCAGCTTGTGCAGGAGCAGGTTGTCGACGCTGCGCCCGAGATCGGGCAGCCAGAGAACCGACGTCATCGGGCGGCGCGCTGCGGCGCCGGCGGCGCGGTCTTGGGCTGCTTGCCCGACGATGAGTTCGGATTGACGAGCGCCACTTCCGCCGACTGCTCGATGTTCTCGACAACGGCGAGGCTGTCGGTCCAGGCACGCACGCGAACTTCGTGCGCGTCGAAGCCGCCGCTGTTGCGGACGTACACCGTCGGCTTGCCGCTCACGTCGAACACCGCCGTTCGCGGAATGTAGAGGACGTTGTCGTACGCCTGCCCGGCGATCGCGATCGCGGCCGACACGCCGGGACGGACCATCGGATTGGTCGTGACGTTGAAGGCGATGTCGAACATGCGGGTGCCCGCGTCGAAGATCCCGCGCGAGGCGACGCCGCTCACCGTGCGCACCGTGGCGCGCAGCGTCGCATCGGGCAGCGCGTCGACGGCGACTTCAGCCGTCTGGCCGGGTGCGACGTTCGCGCGATCCTGCTCGGACAGCTTGGCGGTGACCTCAATCTGGGACGCGTCGATGACATCGGCGATCGCCTGCCCCGCGAACCCGGCGTCGCCGACGCGATAGTCGGGGAATCCGCCTGGAATCCAGATGCCTCCGAACGCCATGGTGTTCGGGCGCACGGTGATGAAGCCGTCGAACGGCGCGCGTATGCGCAGGCTCTCGATATTGCGCTCGGCGACCTGCACCGAGAGCTGCGCTTTGTTGCGCTTCTCGCGCAGACCGTCGGCCGACGCGCTGGTGGTTTCGCGATGCGTTTTCACATCGGCTTCGAGCTGCGCGAGCCGCTGCTTCGCTTCGTCCAGCGACAGCACGTTCTGCTCGGCTTTGATCGCGCCCACCAGCTCGTTGCTCTGGATATCCAGCTCGCCACGGCGGACGTCGTAGCGCGCGTGCAGCAGCGCGACTTCGTCGTCGGCCGTCTGAACGGCCGCCTGCGCGTCGGCCTTGACGATCTCCTGCTCCGCAAGCTGCAAATCGAATCGCGCCTGTTCGAGGTTGAATTCCTGCTCGGCCGAGTCGAATTCGAGGACGACGTCGCCGGCTTTGAGAGCCTCGCCGGTTTCGGCGAGCTTCAGAATCTGGAGCTGCCCGCCCATCGGCGGAACCGTCAGCTGCATCGCGCGCGCGGCGCGGAGATCGCCGACGGTGTACACGGTGACCTGCACGCGCCCCCGCTGCACGTGCGACGTGGGGATCGCCTTCGGCGCGGCTGCCGACACGCTGCGCAGGACGACCGCGCCGGCCGCCAGCAGCACGACGATCGCAATGGCGGCCTTCTTGATCACCTGGCGCCTTCCTGTTCCGGTTCCTTCAGCGAGACGCGGTCGCCCTCGCCGACACCCGTTGCGATGGCGATCTGATCGCGCCCGCGCCGAAGCACGGTCACCGGACGGCTTTCGACGTCGCCCCTCTTGACAATGTAGACGATGGTCGCCGCTCCCTTTTGGAACACCGCGCCGGTCGGCACCACCAGGACATTTGGCATCCGGTCCAGCTCCACGCGCGCCGACGCGCTCATGCCCGATCGCAAACGCGGATCGGAGTCCGACAACGCAACGACGAGGTCGAAGTTGCGAACCGGCGGCCACGTCGTGAAGTCCGGCTTGGCGACGACCGAGATGTCCTTCAGCGTGCCGGTCAGCTCCTTGTCGGGCACCGCATCGACGCGGACCCGCACGCCGCTGCCGATCTGGATGCGGCCGCGGTCCGCTTCGTCCACTCGCGCCGTCATCTGGACGGACGCGAGA
>Ga0075434_100001275_pt1 | contig 20992 bp, 19 predicted proteins | sample RhiMethybrSRZTD3_FD_75298 | JGI IMG/M metagenome (GOLD analysis project Ga0075434, IMG submission 75298) | Populus rhizosphere microbial communities from Tennessee, USA - Rhizosphere MetaG P. TD hybrid SRZTD3 | ecosystem: Host-associated > Plants > Roots > Rhizosphere > Soil | place: USA... | reverse complement strand
ATAGAGAGTTTTCTTGAGTGGGTCTAGATCGGGAGGATCAGGGCAAATCATCGCCGAGAATCATATCGTAGTCGAAGTCCTTCGCCCCGAGCATCCGAGCGCCAAAGACGACGCGAACTTCGTTTTTTCCTGGCAGCGACGATTTAGTCCCACTCGAGTTTGGTCCAGGAGCGGGACTGGGCGGATTTTTGGATGGCTTCGCAGAGCAGGAGCTCGTCGTGGCCGGTTTGAAATATGGGGAAGCGGCGCGGCGCGCTAAAGTTGCCGGCGGCTATGTAATTGTAGAAATCGTGGAACAGCTGGACGAAGGTGTCTGGGTAGCCTTCGGCGTGGCCGCCGGGATAGGCGGCGTAGGGGCGGGCTTCTTTGCTGAGCAACGACGGATCCTTGATGAGCTTGCCGTTGGGTTCGTTGCGGCGGCCGATCCAGAGCGTGTTGGGGTCTTCGCCGTTCCAGGAGAGCGAGCCGTCACTGCCGTTGATTTCGAAATTGAGCGCGCACTTGCGGCCCGGGCTGACTTGCGAAACCGTGAAGACGCCGTGGATGCCGTGTTCGAGATGAACGAGGACGGAAGCGTAATCGTCGGTTGAAATGGGGACCTCATCCGTGGTGACGTTTCCGGCCGTGGAGAAAGATTCAACGTGGCCGCGCGGCTTGTGGCGGACAGGAATTACGGTGGCGAGGTCGGCGCAGAGTTCAGTGACTTTTTCGCCGGTGAGCCATTGGATGAGGTCGAGCCAGTGCGTGCCGATGTCGGAGACGGCGCGAAGTTCGCCGCCAAGCTTAGATTCGAGGCGCCAGTTCCAGTCGGTGGGATAAGTCAGCCAGTCCTGGAGGAAGCCGCCGTGAACAAGGCGAACTTTGCCGATCGCGCCGGAGTCGATGAGCGACTTGGCCTGGATGCAAAGCGGATAGTAACGAAGGTTGTGGGCGACGCCGTCGACGCGATTGGTTTCTTTGGCGAGCTTGACCAGTTGCGCGGATTCGCGCGAGTCCATGGCGAGTGGTTTTTCGCACATGACGTGTTTGCCGGCGCGAAGAAGCTTGGCGGACTGCTCGAAGTGGACGTAGTTGGGCGTGCAAATGTGGACGGCGGTGACTTCGGGGTCGGCGGCGATTTCGTCCACCGAGGCGTAGGCGCGTTCAAGGCCGAGAGCTTTGACTGCCGCGGAGGTGCGCTCGCCTGAGCTAACGAGTGTGCCCTTGACGCGGACTGGAATGCGACGGAGGGCTTCGATGTGGGCTCTGCCGACGAATCCGGCTCCGATGACTGCGGCGACGTGAGACATAGGTGTGATGATCTCCGATTGAACTTGTGCGGCGGCATTTTACGACAGGATGCGTCGTATCGCTATTCCTTGCCGGCAAGAAGGGCCTTGCGAACTTGGGCGAGTTCCTTCTTCTTATCGTCGTCCACTTCTGGGAATTGCAAGTCGAGAGAGTGGAGTTTGTGGATGATGGCGCCGGCGACAGCGAGGCGGGTGAACCATTTGTTGTCGGCGGGGACGACGTACCACGGTGCGTGCTTGGTGGCCGTATTTTGGATCATTTCTTCGTAGGCGTTCTGGTAGTCCTTCCAATAGGCGCGTTCTTTGACGTCCGCCATCGAGAATTTCCAGTTTTTCTCGGGCATTTCCAGGCGTTCGAGGAAGCGCTTTTTCTGTTCTCGTTTGGAGAGATGTAGAAAAAACTTCATGACGATGACGCCGTTGCGGCCAAGATATTTCTCGAAGTTGTTGATGTCCTCGTAGCGCTCTTTCCAGATGTCCCTGGTTACAAGCTCTTTAGGGAGCTGCTGGGCGTTCAGCAGGTCTTGATGCACGCGGACCACGAGAACTTCTTCGTAGTAGGAACGGTTGAAAATACCGATTTTGCCCCGCTGCGGAATGGCTTTGTGGGCGCGCCAGAGATATTCATGGTCGAGTTCTTCCTTGGAAGGCGCCTTGAACGAGGTGACGTCACAACCCTGCGGATTGATGCCGGACATTACGTGCTTGACGGCGCCATCTTTGCCGGCAGCGTCCATCGCCTGGAAAATGATCAGCAATGCCCAGCGGTCCTGCGCGTAAAGTTTTTCCTGGAATTCGGAAAGCAAATTGCGGCTGTGTTCGAGGAGATTTTTTGCTTCCTTCTTATCCTTCATGCCCCGCGTGTCGTCGGGATCGTAGTCCTTCAGACGAAAGTGATCGCGTTTGCTGACGCGATACAGTTTGGCCAGATCGGCTGCTTCGCTGACGAGCGCTGCGCGTTTCACGGCTTTGAGTCTAGTACAGGAGGCTAAACGAAGCAGAAAAAAAGAAATGGCCCGGCCAATCGCCCGGACCATTCTGCGATACGCGATGACGGTTGTGAATGACTGAACCTGATTCAGTCTTCGTTGGAGTCCTTCCGCAAAATTTCCCAAGTGATGTTGTCGCCATGCTGCTGGGTGAAAAAGACTCGCCAGCCAGCGCGGAAGGGTGTGGGGATCTTGGCGCCGAGCAGACCGCCGACGCTAGGATCGCCGTCGGATTCGTGCCAACCGGTGATTTCGTTGTCGCCATCGTTCTGAAAGCCGGTCAGGCCGCTGAACTGCGAATCGAGCGTGGCGGCTGCATCGCGGCCTTCGGCGAGGATGCGGATGGGCTTGTTTGCCGGATTGCTGTAGTCGGCGTTCAGGTCAAACAGATACGCGGAGTCAAGCGCATTGCGCTGCGCGTGCAGGGTGTCACCGGCATCTTCTACGAAAACGACGCGGTTCTGATCCCAGAATGAGCAGTTGTCGAGCCCGGAATGCGCGACGTCACTGCGGTAGAGGAGCGAGAGAGCGCCGGCGTCTCCCGAGAGATGCAGACGGAAGATCGCACCGAAGCCGCCAAAAGCGCCGGCCTCTGTGAGCGCGTTGGTATCTCCAGTAGCGTCGAAAATGAATTCGGAGAAGTTAGCGCCAGGTCGGAACTGGCCGTTTTCCGGGCGCTTGAAGGGAGTTCCACCGGCGGTTTTTGCCAGGGCATTGGCGTTGTATGGAGCAAAGCCGTTGACAGCGGTGTCGTGGATGGTTACCCAGGTAGTCGGGAAGACGTTGCCGTAAGTGTGCAGATCCTTCTGATCTTGGGAGGAGATGTCGCCATCAATGTCGGCCGCGTGGAATACGATAGCGCCGGCGTGAGTCTTTGATCTGACTTGCAGCACCTGAAGCTTTCCACCGGCTTTCAGGTCGGAGGGATTGTAAGGCAGGAAACGATAGACGAAGCTGTTCGGTTGCCGGGCGTGCGGGAAGGCTGTTCCGTTCTTGCCGCCGGAATCTTCAACGAGAATGAGCCGGCCCCAATGATCGGCTTGGACTCCTTCATAAGCAGCGCGGCCTACGATGCCGGAAATGTCCTCGACCTCAGAAGGCACGTCGAGAGTAGCCTGCAGGATGCTAGCGTCAGAGCCGCTCTCGGAAGTGAAGAGTAGACGGCGTGAGAAGGGATACCAGGTGGAACCGTCGATCGTAGGCAGCGGCTGGTCGTTGACATCCTTTTCAGCCAAGAGCGTCACGTGATGAGCGCCGTCCGCGTCGAGATTGATCCGAGTGATCTTGCCGTGGCCGTCCGGCCCGTTTTCGTGGCCCTGGAAGAGGAAGTGCGTGCCGTAATCGTAGTTGGGATCCGCGCCCTTCTGGTTCTGGAGTACCAGATAAGTGTTCTTGTCGGGCTCGGTTTTTGTCGCTTCGACTTTGTGGCCTGCAGATGGCAGATCGCCCGGAACGGGAACCGGCGGGCCATCATTGCCGTAGCCGTAGTAGCTCTGGTCGCCGGGGTTCTCGAGTTTGAACGAGCCCTGCGCGACGACGGTTTCAATCAGTTCCGGCGAGAGAATGTTCGAAGCCGGTACTCCGACGGCTTTGGGATTGGCGGCAGCGACAGCTGTGACGCGGCCTGGCTTGCCATTGGGCCCATTGCCTTCGTCGGCGAAGGCCGGCGCAGCCGGCAGGAAACTTACCGCGGCCGCCGCCAAGAGTGAAATTCCTTTACGAAAACTCTGATGCATAACCCTGCTCTCCTTGGAAAACTCAAACGCGAAAATTTCGTGTGTGAGCTCTTGGTTGTTTGGAATACAGCAGAGACGCTCGCCGAGCGTGGTTGACCTGGATGCGCGGCTGAGCCTCGTCCGTCTGACTTAGTCTTAGGACTCGGGTGTTATTGGCGCGTGAACGCCGCGTCAATTCTGGCCACTTCCCAGGAAGGCGGGTACAATGCCCGCTCCTCAATGACAGAAGCGACAAAGCAGCTGGCGCGCAAATTGGGCCTGCGGGACTACTTCGCGCTCGCGTTTGGAACGATGATTGGCGTGGGCTGGCTGGTCCTGATGGACGACTGGCTCGGCCGCGGCGGACCGCTGGGAGTGATACTGGCGTTTGGACTCGGCGGCTTGGTGCTCCTGCCGGTGGGCTGGGTGTATGGCGAGTGGGTGAAACGGTTGCCAGACGCATCGGGAGAAGCGGCGTACACAGCACAGGTGTTTCCGCCCGTGGTGAGTTACTTCACGGGCTGGATGATGCTTTTGGCTTATTTCATCGTGTGCCCGTGGGAAGCGGTGGTGGTAGGGCGGGTCGCGGCGTATTTGGTGCCTGCGCTGAATTCGATGGAGCTCTATCGAGTGGATGGGCATCCGGTGTACTTGCCGCGGCTGGCCCTGGGGATTGCGATGACGCTGTTCCTTAGCGTGTTGAACTATCGCGGGATTCGGGGAAGTGCGACGTTTCAGGGATGGGCGGCAGGCACAGTGCTGGTTTTGTTCGCCGTGGCTACGGCGGTTAGCGCGGCCCACGGGTCTTTCACGAATTTTCAGCCTGGATTTCGCGCCGCGCCTTTGGTGTCAGTGCTGTTGGTCCTCCAGATCGTGCCCTATTTCCTGACCGGATTCGAATCAGTACCCAAAGTCGCGGAGGAAGCGCACCATGAATTCGGCCCACGAGGATTTTTCCGCGCGATCGTCATGGCGTTGTTCGTAGGCGCTGGATTCTACGTTGTGGTTACTGCTGCGGTGTCATTTCTTGCGCCGTGGCAGACGCTGCTCGGCAGAAGATTCGCAACAGCGACGGCATTCAGTCAAACCAGCGGAACACAGTGGGCTGTGCGGCTGATCATGGTGGCGGCGGTGTTTGGACTGCTGCAATGCTTCAATGGAAATTTTGTGGCGGCCAGCCGGATGCTGTTTTCGTTCGGGCGGAAGGGCACGATCCCCACGACATTCGGTGCAGTGCATATGAAATTTCAGACGCCCGCGGTTGCGATCGTAGGCGTAACTGTTGCGACGATTTGCGGGCTGCTGCTGGGCGATGCCCTGCTCGTGCCCGTGACCGAGGTCGGTTCGATGGCGGCCGCCAGCGGATGGTTTGCAACTTGCGTTTCGTTTTTCCTAATAGAGAAACGCATGGAAGGGCGATGCATTGCGGCTCTGGGAGCGTTGGTCGCACTGCTGCTGGTGGCGATGAAAATCGTGCCGTCGTTTCCCGGACATTTTTCGCGGCCGGAGTGGATCGCGCTGGCAGTGTGGCTGGCGATTGGCGCGACGCTTCGTTTGCTGGGCGGTCGCGTGGCACGGTCGGGCGAAAGCGCTCATGTATAATTTTTGCTGAGGTCTCGCAAGTTCGACTAAACAGGGAATGATTCCATACTTGCACATTGGTCCGCTGTCGTTACCGACATTTGGCTTGATGGTGGCGACGGGGCTGCTGGTAGCTGCATACGTCTTGCAGGCAGATTTTCGGCGCCGCGGAATTCGGGCTGACGCCTTCCTGATTATCGGGATGGCCGGATTGGCGGGCATTGTGGGCGCGCGGCTGTACCACGCCTTGGAATCGCCGGCAGAGTTTCTTGCGGACCCCAAGTCGTTCATTTTTACCCGTTTTGGATTTGCCTGGTTTGGCGGATTTCTCGGCGGATTTGCTGCTCTACTGCTTTTAGCGAAGCGCGAAAAGATACCGACGCTGACGTTTTTGGATGCGTGTTCGCCGGCAGCATGTGTGGGTTACGCCATCGGCCGAATTGGATGCTTCCTAAGCGGCGATGGCGACTATGGCATCCCCACGACTTTGCCGTGGGGCATGAGCTTTCCGAACGGCGTTGTGCCAACGACGGAGCGCGTGCATCCGACACCCCTTTACGAGTTTTTTGCGTGGATGCTGATTGCCTATGTGCTGTGGCGGATTGGCGCGAGGTTCTTACTTGACGGAAAGCTGGCAGGACGCGTGTTTTGCGGATATTTGGTAATGACGGGAATCGCCCGGTTCCTGGTGGAGATCATTCGCCTGAACCCGCGGTCGTTCCTGGGAATGTCGAACGCGCAAACGGCGAGCGTCGCGTCGGTGCTCCTTGGCGTCGTCCTTTTGATTTCCTTGAATCGAGCACCAGCGGTTGCGCGCCGGGCTGATTGATGCGCTTCCGGGACAACGAGCATGGCTAACAGCACGGCCAAAAATGTCGCGAAGATCACTTATGCGCTGACCGTCGGGTTTGCGACAGCGTGCCTGGCGATACTCGGACCGGTCGTGGTCGCGTTTGTCGCCACCTGGATTTTCAACTATTTCGGCTGGAACCGGTTGAGAGATTTGACGGCAAAGATTCCTTCGTATTTTACTTTTCTTGTGGTGTTCGGTGTGGCCGTCGGTCTAACCGCCTGTCTTCGCGTGCTAGGCCAGCGATTTCGCAAAGACCCTGAGCCGCCGAAGCCGCTGAGCTGAACTTATTGTTTGTAAACCACGCCTTCCTTCATCACGAACGTCACATGTTCGAGTTGCCGTATGTCGGCGATAGGGTCGCCATCGACGGCGATGATATCGGCGAATTTTCCGGCGCGAATCGAGCCGAATTGTTCTGGCTTGCCAATTAGATCGGCTGCATTCGTTGTTGCGGATTGAATGGCTTGCATCGGCGTCATTCCATATTTCGCCATGAAGGCAAACTGATGCGCGGCGACGTCGTAGGGGCAGACTCCAGCGTCCGTGCCAAAGGACATTTTCACGCCGGCTTTGACGGCTTTGGTAAAATTGCGACGCTGCAATTCGCCCAAGTCGCGATCATGTTCCAGAAAATCGACGGGAATTCTGTTGGCTTTTCCGGCTGCCTGGATGCATTCATCGTCGTAAATGTCCATGTCCAGATAGGTACCGTGCTTTTTGGCTAGCGCGATGCCTTCGTCGTCAATCATCGTGGCGTGTTCGATGGAAGCGACGCCGGCGAGGATCGCGTTCTTGATACCTTGCGGAGAGTGCGCATGCGAAGCGACGCGCAGGCCGAAGTTCGCGGCCTCGCCAACGGCGGCTTGTAGTTCTTCTGGCGTGAATTCCTGCGCGTTGGGGTTGCTACCGTGGGTCAACACGGCGCCACTGGAAAGGAGCTTGATGTGGTCCACGCCGTCGTGCGCAAGTTGGCGAATCTTCCGGCGAACTTCCCAGGGACTGTTGGCCTCGCCGTAGTTGAAGTCCCATGGAAGTTTGATGTCTGGCGCCTGGCCCGTCATCGCGCCTGCGCCGCCGGCGATCGTGACGTATGCGCCGGCAACGAACATGCGCGGGCCGACGATGTATCCCTTGTTGATAGCGTCGCGCAGCGCGACGTCATTTAGCGCGCGATAGACGCCGACATCACGCACCGTCGTAAAGCCCGATTCAAGTGTCATACGCGCGTTTGGAACCGATTCGAGCACGACTTGCGAAGCGGTGCGCTTCAGTTGCGACATGGGGTCGCCGTTGGCGTCGTGTGCGCCATCGGCAAGGTGCGTGTGGCAATCAATCAAGCCGGGCAGCACGGTTTTATTGCTTAGGTCGAGAACCTTCGCGCCCGCGGGAATGTTTACGTCGCGGCCGACCGCTTGGATTTTTCCGCTTCGCACCAGGATGACTTGCTTGTCGAGCACGCGGCCGTTTTCCACGTCCACGAGATGACCGGCTTTGATAGCAATTACCGGCTCACTCACTGTCGTTGGTTGTTGCGCTGGAGCAGTCGTTGCCGAGAACAAAAGGGGCAAAACGCAAAAGGAAAGGCGAGAGTTCACGCGAGCCTCGATCGAAAAAGTAAATTCAGGCAAACAGCGACCCGCGAATCATAAACAGGCTCGCGCGATTCTTCAATTGGCAAGGCAGCACTGCGGCCTAAATCATCTGCCGCAGAACGTAGGTCAAAATGCCGCCGTGCTGGTAGTAAGATACTTCTTCCGGCGTGTCCACGCGCGCAATGGTAGTGAATTTCTTTTCCGTGCCATCCGGAGATTTGGCCGCGACCTGAATCGCCGATCGGGGCGAAAGGGAAGTGACGCCAGTAATTTCAACGGTCTGGTGCCCGGTCAGGCCGAGCGTCTCGCGGTCTTCTCCGGCCTTGAATTCAAGCGGGAGAATTCCCATGCCGACCAGGTTGCTGCGGTGAATGCGCTCGTAGCTTTCCGCAATGACGGCGCGCACGCCGAGCAGTTTGGGTCCTTTGGCAGCCCAGTCGCGTGAAGAACCGGAGCCGTATTCCTTCCCGGCAATGATGATCAGCGGCACTCCGGCTTCGCGATATTTCACGGAAGCGTCGTAAATGCTCATCTGCTCGCCGCCCGGCTGATAGGTCGTCCAGCCGCCTTCGCTGCCCGGCGCGAGCTGGTTTTTCAGACGAATATTTGCAAAGGTCCCGCGGGCCATCACTTCGTGATTGCCGCGACGCGCGCCGTAAGAGTTGAACTCGTGCGGCTTCACGCCATTCGCAATCAGATATTTTCCGGCAGGAGTGTCCACGCCGATCGAGCCGGCGGGCGAGATGTGGTCGGTCGTGATGCTATCGCCGAGCACCGCTAGTACACGCGCGCCGTGGATATCGGCGAGCGGCGGCGCGGTCTTTGCCATGTTTTCGAAATACGGCGGCAGCTTGATGTAGGTGGAGTGCGCATCCCACTGGTACAAATCGCCTGCGGGAACGGCCATGCTCTTCCAGTGCTCATCGCCGTCATAGACGGCGGCGTACTGCTTTTGGTATTGCTCCTGCGAAACCGACTGACGCACGGTAGCTTCAACTTCCTGCGGCGTCGGCCAGATGTCGCGCAAAAACACCGGCTTGCCCGAGGAGTCGTTGCCTAACGGCTCGCTTGTCAGATCCAAGTCCATACGCCCAGCCAATGCGTAAGCAACAACTAGCGGCGGCGATGCGAGATAGTTCGCGCGCACCAGCGGATGAATGCGGCCTTCGAAGTTTCTGTTTCCGCTCAGTACTGCGACCGCGACGAGATTGTTTTCCTTGATGGCATGGCCAATCGCGTCGGGTAGAGGGCCGCTGTTTCCGATACACGTGGTGCAGCCATAGCCGACAAGATTGAATTTGAGTTTGTCGAGATACGACATGAGGCCCGAAGCCTGAAGGTAGTCAGTCACAACTTTTGAGCCGGGGGCCAGACTAGTTTTCACCCACGGCTTCACCTGCAAGCCGCGCTCGACTGCTTTTTTTGCCAGCAAGCCGGCGCCGAGCATGAGCGAAGGGTTAGACGTGTTGGTGCAGCTGGTGATTGCCGCGATCACCACAGCGCCGCTCGACAGTTCGAACGAGTCGCCATTGTTTCGCACGTGTGCTTGCTTTCCCGGCGCGCCTTCCACAATTTTTGTGAATGAACTCTTCGCCTGTCGCAGCGGCACACGATCTTGAGGCCGCTTCGGTCCTGCGACCGTCGGTTCAACGGTGCCCAGGTCGAGTTGCAGAGTATCGCTGAATAACGGATCGGGCGTCGTGTCGGTACGGAACAGCCCTTGTTCCTTGCAGTAGGCTTCGACTAGCGCGATCTGCTCATGCGGCCGCGCCGTGAACTGCAAATACGCCAGCGTTTCGGCGTCGACGGGGAAGAAGCCCATCGTCGCGCCATATTCCGGCGCCATATTGGCAATTGTGGCGCGATCGGGAACGCTCAAGCTGGTGAGGCCGCTGCCATAAAACTCGACGAATTTGCCGACCACGCCCTTCTTGCGCAACATTTCCGTGACGGTCAACACCAAGTCCGTGGCCGTCGAGCCCTCAGGCAATTTTCCGTGCACTTTGAAGCCGACAACCTGCGGAATCAGCATTGAGCTCGGCTGGCCGAGCATCGCCGCTTCTGCTTCGATGCCGCCCACGCCCCAGCCAAACACTCCAAGCGCGTTGACCATCGTGGTATGTGAGTCAGTTCCGACCAGCGAATCCGGGTACGCTTCGAAACGGTTGCCCGAGGGCACGGCGCAGATTACGCGGGCGAGGTATTCCAGGTTGACCTGGTGGCAGATACCGGTTTCCGGCGGAACGACCTTGAAATTCTGAAACGCGGTTTGCCCCCAGCGGAGAAACGCGTAGCGCTCGGCGTTGCGCTGAAATTCCAGCTGAGCGTTTATACCGAATGCGTTCACATTACCGAAGCTGTCTACCTGTACGGAGTGGTCAATCACCAATTCCGCGGGGAAGAGCGGATTGATGCGTTTCGGGTTGCCGCCCATTTTCTTGACGGCTTCGCGCATTGCCGCGAGGTCAACGACAGCCGGCACGCCTGTAAAATCTTGCAGTAGCACTCGCGCCGGCATGAAGGCAATCTCTTTCTCGGCTGCGCCGGGAGTCCAATTGGCGAGCGCCTGAATGTCTTCTTTGTGGACGAAGCGGCCGTCCTCGTTGCGCAACAAATTTTCGAGCAAAATGCGCAGCGAAAAGGGCAGCCGCGTCATGGACTCGTGGCTCCGGCGCTCGAGATGCTCCAGCCGATGAATGTCAAACGACTGGGCGCCGACGTTCAATTTGTCGCGCGTGCCAAACGAGTTTGTTGCGAAGATGGCCATCTGCGGTCCTTTCGGGCGTTGCGAACTCTCTATGATAACCGAACTCGAAGTGCTCGGCGTGCAGGCGAACTCAGAATGTATTTCGAGTGCGCGTTATACTGTGTCAGACGTGAAGATACTTCTGTTCGGTACGTATGAATTGGGCCGCCAGCCGTTCGGGCTTGCGTCTCCGGCGGCCTGGCTGCGCAGGCGCGGACATTCCGTGCAGTGCTGCGACCTTTCGCGCCAGTCTCTCGATGAAGGCGCGGTACAAGCCGCCCAGCTCATCGTTTTTTACCTGCCGATGCACACGGCCGCGCTTCTCGCATTGCAGTGGGCGCAAATCGTCAGAGCGCAAAATGCGAAGGCAAAGCTCGCCGCGTGTGGCTTGTACGCGCCGCTCAATGAATCGCATCTGCGCGCAGCAGGCTTCTCGGCAATTCTTGGTCCTGAGTTCGAATCTGACCTCGCAGCCCTCGCCGAAGAAGTTGCAAACGGATCATTCGCGCGGGCCAGCCACAATGGCCACGCCCGTTTACCGAAGCTGACGTTCGAAGTTCCCGATCGAGTTGGTTTGCCGCAGCTACGCCAATACGCACACGTGGTGCTTCCGGACGGCTCGCATCGCACGGCCGGCTACACTGAAGCTTCGCGTGGCTGCAAGCATCTTTGCCGGCACTGTCCGATCGTCCCCGTGTATGCCGGCCAGTTCCGCGTCGTTCCCCGCGAGATTGTACTTGGTGACATTCGCCAACAGGTTGCGGCCGGTGCACAGCACATTACTTTTGGAGATCCCGACTTTTTCAACGGCGTGACTCATGCCACTCGAATCGTAGAGGAGCTGCACCAGGAATTTCCGCGGCTCACCTACGATGTGACCATCAAGATCGAGCATCTGTTACGTCACGCGGACGCACTCAGGAAACTCGCGAAGACGGGGTGCCTGTTCGTCACCAGCGCTGTGGAGTCGCTCGACGCTGAAGTCCTTCGCAAGTTGGACAAAGGGCATACGCGCGCCGATTTTCTGCGTGCTCTGGAACTCTGTGCGAATTCGGGTCTGACCTTGCAACCGACTTTTATACCTTTTAGTCCCTGGACTACGCTTGACTCTTATCTCGATTTGTTGGAGACGATCGCGGAACGCGATTTGATCTCCGCGGTGCCGTCGATTCAACTCGCGATCCGTTTGTTGATTCCATCGCGGTCCCGGCTTTTGGAGCTGCCCGAGATCGCCGGCATCGTCGGCGAGTTTGACGCGGAGAAGCTTGTCTATCCCTGGACGCACTCCGATCCAGCAGTTGACGCCCTAGCCGCCCGAATGTTCGCAATCGTCTCGGATGGGGAAAAGCAAAAGCTTCCCCGCGCTGCGAATTTTGACCGCATCTGGCTCGCCGCATACGAACTGCGACCGGCGAAACCGTTGTCTTTACGCGTCACGGACGCGCCTCGTCCCGTGCCCTATCTCAGCGAGCCTTGGTACTGTTGAGCGGAGCCCACCGGGGACCAGTTGGTTCCCATACAAGAATTTGCGAAAGATATTCCGGCAAAGGAAGGGTTCGTCTAGTGTTATTTCGGGCCCCGCACGCGGCATGAACAACCTTCGTCACAAGTCCGTCTTACTGTTCGCATCGAAACTTGGCTACCAGACGCGCACTTTCGATGCCGCAGCGCGCCGTCTCGGCGTGAGCCTGGTGTTTGTGACCGACCGATGCCACGAGCTTTCCAATCCATGGGGCGACGACGCGCTCGCCGTCCGCTTTGACGCTCCCGAACACGCAGCCGGCCGCGCGTTGCAGGAGTTCCGCAAGCGCCACTTCGATGGAGTGATCGCGCTGGGCGATCGTCCGACAATCGCGGCTGCATACACGGCGCGCGGCCTGGGGCTTTCCGCGAACCATCCCGTCGCGGTCGAGGCGTGCCACAACAAACTACGCCTGCGTGAGGTGTTTCGCGAAGCAGGATTGCCGACGCCGTGGTTTCGCACCGTACCGCTTTCTCCCGAGCCTGAACCCGCGCTGTTGGGTGTGCGGTATCCCTGCGTGATCAAGCCGCTTTCGCTTTCCGCAAGCCAAGGCGTAATGCGTGCTGACAACCGCGAAGACTTCCTCGCAGCGATTGCCCGCTTAAGAAGCATGTTCGAACGGCCGGAATTGCGCTCTCAGCGCGAAGGCGACTTCACGCAGGCTCTGGTCGAAAGCTACATCACCGGCACGGAAGTCGCCGTGGAAGGGCTTCTGGTCGAAGGCATCTTCAATCTGCTGGCCATCTTCGATAAGCCCGATCCTCTCGAAGGGCCGTTCTTTGAGGAAACGATTTACGTAACCCCCTCGCGGCTGAGCGCGCCACAGCAAGACGCGATTCGCCGCGCTGCTGGAGATGCTGCGCGCGCAGTTGGCTTGTCATACGGTCCCGTTCACGCCGAGTTCCGCATCAACGAAGAGGGAGTGTGGCCCATCGAGGTAGCCCCGCGGCCCATCGGCGGGCTTTGCGCGAGGTCCCTGGAGTTCACTGCGCCGGAGCATCCGCACTTGATCAGTCTGGAGGAGCTAATTCTTCGGCAGGCAATTGGGGAAGACGTTTCGCATTGGCAACGCGAAGAACTTGCGTCCGGCGTAATGATGATCCCGGTTCCATTGAGCGGAGTGCTGGAATCGGTTCAGGGAATCGAGGACGCTCGACACGTCCGCTGCATCACGGAAGTCGAAATTACGGCGAGGATGCGGGACGCGATCCTCGCATGGCCCGAAGGTTCCTCTTACTTAGGATTTATTTTTGCCAAGGCGGAGACCGCGAGAGATGTAGAGGACGCGCTGCGATCCGCTCATTCGCGCATTCGGTTCTACATTAAGGAAATACTACCCGTCGAACATCCGGTTACGGGAAAGATTCTGTCTCCGCCCAGCTAGTTGGTGTGCTAACCCTTCGCTTTGGGGGCCACGTAGCCTTCCGGTAGCTTTGCGCCCTCGCCAAAGAAAAACTGCTCCAGCTGTTCTTCCATGATTTTCTGCGAATTGGGATCGAGCGGATTCAGGCGGTATTCGTTCATGATCATCTTTGAATGTTCTATCCAAAGCTTCCACGCGTCCTTCGAAACATTTTCATAAACGCGCTTGCCCAGTTCGCCTCTCCAGGGCACACGGTCGAGCCCCGGCAACTCCTTGCCAAACTTTACGCAGTGCACCATGCGCGTGCCCGGCGCCACCGGCGCGCTGGAAGGCTTTTCCGGTCCGCACGAATCGTTCGCCACAACATCCTCCTGAAAATCACCACAAAAGTTCACAATACCGCAGTTTCCGGGAATATCCTAACCGCCCATTCGCAGCGGAGCAGCTGGCTTCGTTGGTTACAGAGTCGGCCTCCGCTTAACTCTGCTTAGCCGCGAATGCAGTAGAATCCCTCGGCAACGATTCGAACCAGCCGCCCGGAGGAAACGTTTATGGCTCGCATTACCACGCTCTTTTGGGATATCGGCGGCGTCATTCTTACCAATGGCTGGGACCGCAACTCCCGCAAGCAAGCCGGCGACGCCTTTCATTTCGATTGGGAAGATTTTCAAGACCGCCACGAACTTTCATTCCCGGCATTCGACGCAGGTCAACTTTCTCTGAACGAATACCTTGACCGCACATTGTTCTACCGCCCGCGAAAATTCACCCGCGAAGAGTTCACCGCCTTCATGTTCGCGCAGTCCAAGGAATTTCCGGGGAGCCGCGCGATTCTCGATCAGTGCGCCGCGACGAACCGTTACTTCATCGGCGCGATCAACAACGAGCCTCTGGAACTCAACCAATACCGCATCGAAGCGTTCAATCTCCGCCGCAGCTTTCAGGTTTTCTTCAGCTCTTGCTACATACACTCGCGCAAGCCCGAAGAAGGTATCTTCCGTGTTGCTCTCGCGGTTACGCAGCGCCAGCCGGAAGAATGCGTCTTTATTGACGACCGCCCCTTGAACCTCGAGGCTCCGCGTCGTCTGGGCATGCCCGTCATTCACTATCAGTCACCTGACCAGCTCCGAGCCGACCTTCGTAGTTTGCAGGTTGAGGTATAGTTCTTTCAGCATTTGCGACATCCAACAAGCTGCTTCTTTCGAGGAGAGCTCATGTCTGGCGACAGCGTTTCTTCCAACGTTTCCTTCGGCGGCGCTACTGAACCATGTGCCATTGTCCTTTTTGGCGCCTCCGGCGACCTCGCAAAACGTAAAGTCATTCCCGCTCTCTTTGATCTGGCCGCGCATGATTCGCTCGGTGAACGCTATTCCATCGTCGGCTTTGCACGCACGCCGATGACGGATGAATCTTTCCGTAACACCGCCGGCGAAGCGGCGAAAACCATTTCCGAGGGCGGGCCCATAGATTCCGTCAAGTGGAACGAATTCGCGAACAATCTTTTTTACAGCGCGGGTGATTACGGCGACCAGGAAGCTTATGCGCGGCTTTCCAAGCGGTTGAACGATCTCGACGCCTCGCACAATCTTTGCGGCAATCGCATCTTCTATCTTTCCACCCCGCCGGAAGTCTACACCGACATCATCGAGCAACTGGGCCGCGCGGGACTTTCGCGCCCGTGCAATCCGAAGGCGTGGGTGCGCATCATCGTCGAAAAACCTTTCGGCCGCGATCTCGCTTCCGCCAAGGAACTGAACCAGATCGTCCATAACGTCTTCGAAGAAAATCAGGTCTACCGAATTGACCACTACCTCGGCAAAGACACCGTGCAAAACCTGCTCGTTCTCCGCTTCGGCAACGGCATCTTCGAGCCGCTCTGGAATCGCAATTACGTTGACCACGTGCAAATCACTGCGGCGGAAACGCTCGGTGTGGAACGCCGGGGCGGTTTTTACGAAACTGCCGGCGCCCTCCGCGACATGATCCAGAGCCACGTTCTCCAACTCACGTCGCTCGTCGCCGTCGAGCCTCCCGCGTCGTTCGACGCCACCGCCGTCCGTAACGAAAAACTTAAAGTGTTACAGTCCATTCGTCCTTTCGACCTCGAAGCTGTCGCGCAGGCCGTCGTTCGCGGCCAATATACGAAGGGAAACACCAACGGCAAAACCGTCCCCAGCTACCGAGAAGAACCAGGCGTCAGCCCGCAGTCGCGCACGGAAACCTTCGTCGCTGCAAAAGTCCTCATCGACAATTGGCGCTGGGCCAACGTTCCCTTCTACCTACGCACCGGCAAGCGCCTCGCGAAGCGCAGCACCGAAATCGTCATTCAATTCAAGCGCGCCCCCCACGTGGTGTTCCGTGGCCGCGAAGCCGAGCCCAACCGACTCATCCTCAACATTCAGCCGGATGAAGGTATTTCCATCTCGTTCGGCGCCAAGCGTCCCGGCACCGAGATGAGCATCGGCAACGTCAACATGGATTTCAGCTACAAGGAAGGCTTCGGCGAAGCGACACGAAGCGCTTACGCAACGCTTGTCAACGATTGCGTGCGCGGCGACGCCACCCTTTTCGATCGCGGCGACAACGTCGAAGCCGCTTGGCAGCTCGTAGACCCCATCCTCGATGTGTGGAGCGCCGCCAAGACCGCCTCTGTTCCCCAATACGCCTCCGGCAGCTGGGGCCCCCGGGAATCCGACACTTTGCTCGAACGTGAAGGCCGTAAGTGGTACACTCCCTGATTCGCGCGACACGCACTTGAAACGATTTAACTCTCGCTGGGGGAAACCTTGATTCTGGCCGGTGACGTTGGCGGCACCAAATGCAACCTCGCCCTTTTTTCTGAGCGCGGCGGCAAGCTCACGCCCATTTTCAAGCAGCGCTTTCGCAGTAAAGACTTCGCGAAGTTCGATCTGATCGCCAAAGAGTTCGCGCGGATCGCCTCCGCCCATCTTGGCGACGAAAAAATCCGCGCGGCCGGATTCGGCATCGCCGGTCCGGTAATCGATAACCGCGTGCGCGCTACCAACCTTCCGTGGACAGTTGACGCTTCCGTCCTCTCACAGGAGCTCGATATTCCTCACGTTGTTCTCCTCAATGATCTCGGCGCATGGGGCCACAGCATCGAATGTCTTTCGCCGTCGGATTTTGCCGTGCTCAACCCTGGCGACCCTGAGCCGGGCGGCACGCGCGCTCTCATCGCAGCCGGAACTGGCCTCGGCCAGGCGATTCTCGCGTGGGACGGCGCGCGCTACCGCGTTGTTCCTTCCGAAGGCGGCCACTCCGATTTCGCGCCGCACACTGAACAGCAGATCGAACTCCTGCGCTTCATGCGCCGCCGCTACCCGCAGGTCAGCTTTGAACTGATTCTCTCCGGCCGCGGCTTCCGCACGATCCACGAATTCATTGATCCGGCGGTGAAGCATCCATCCTTCGCCGATCCTGACGCAGATCCTGCGCCGGAGATCACGCAAAACGGCCTCAACAAGACCTGCCCGGTGTGCGTCGAAACGCTCGATCTCTGGACCGACATCTATGGCGCTGAAGCCGGCAACCTCGCACTGAAAGTTCTTTCGCTCGGCGGCATGTACGTCGCGGGCGGCATCGCAGTCAAAATCCTCGACAAGATGAAGGACGGAACTTTCTTCAACTCGTTTCGCGACAAATGGCATTTTGAAAAGCTGCTGCAGAATATTCCCGTCTCCGTCATCCTCAACGAAAACGCGCCGCAGCTCGGCGCCGCTTACGAAGCGCTTCGCCTCGTCCAGCCTTGAGGACTCCCTTCCCGTTTCCTCCCTTTATGATGTTGGCTGCCTGGCCCTGAGATTCTAACCGCAGCGACACCTAAGTCAGCGTAGGCGCCTCGCCCGCCGCGGTTACCGGCGCGATCTCTTTCCCGCCCTCGCGTGTTTGCAGGACGCGTTCCAGGTAAAGCAAGCTGCGAATCGGCTTCGAGATATAAGCATCGACAACAAAGAGAGGCCGGGTTCCCATATAGGTGCCATATTTTTCGTGTCGCTGAATGGCTGCGTTGGCTATTGATGAGTAGCGCTCGCGCCCCGCCGTTGCTCGACTGCTGCGCCGGCGCTCTTGTTACGCTGGCAGCATGGAATGGCAAGCCGTTTCGTCTTGGTTCCACGAACTGGATGACTGGAAGCCGGTGTCGCGGCCGGTAGCCTGGTTCGCGCTGGCCTTCTACCTTCTGTTTCTGCTCTACGCCGCTTTCGATCGCAGCGGCTTTCTCTTCCTTGATTACGCCAACCTTGCGATCCACGAAGCTGGGCATCCGCTGTTCGGAATTCTTGCCGGGCCGGATGAAGTCGGCTTCGGCTATGTGCTGATGATTTTGGGAGGCACGCTGCTGGAGCTCAGCGTGCCGTTCGCCTGCGCGGTGGCGTTTTTCTTTCGCCGCGAAGTCACTGCCGTGGCTTTCTGTCTCTTCTGGTTCTTTGAAAATTTCCTCTACATCGGACACTACATGGCTTCTGCGCGCACGCTGGATATCCAGCTGGTCGGCTCCGGCGACCACGACTGGGAGATTCTGTTCACCCACTGGAACATCCTCGTACACGACCAGCAGATCGGCCACACCGCGCAGTTCCTCGGCTGGCTCGGCATGCTCGCCGCCGTTGCTTGGTTTGCTTGCCGCTCGCTCCGTAGGTCGTAAGATAGGCCCCCTCCTCGCCACGAAATCGGAACTATAGTTCCGGTGAGACCGGAGTTTGTGAGTGCTTCACCCGCTGGTCCCGGCATTTCTCCCATGAGAGAATCGCAGCTATGACGACGAAACCTTTGCGCCTTGATGTGAATGAGCAGATTGAGTGTGCGCACACGCTGGCGTCGCAGTTCTATACCGATCCGCACATTCTGGAGATTGAGCGGGAGAAGATTTTTCAGCGGACGTGGCAGCTCGTAGGGACGCTGGATCAGGCTTGCGGAGAGGCCGTTGTCCCCGGTGGGGGGACATCTGAAGGAAAAACGGTCAAGCGGACGATCGCCGATCCGGAGAGTTATTTCACGACGGAGGTGGCGGGCGAGCCGGTGATTGTGGTGCGAGATAAACAGGGAACCCTGCGGGCGTTCAGCAATGTTTGCCGGCACCGCGCGGGACCGATCGCGCTGGGTAGCGGGTGCAAAAATGTGCTGCGCTGCCAGTATCACGGGTGGACCTACACGTTGGATGGGCGGCTGATTGGGACTCCGGATGTGGACGGCGTAGAGTTTTTCGATCGCAGCACCATGGGGATGGTGCCGCTACGGGTGGAAGTGTGGGAAGACTTTATCTTTGTGAATTTTCATACCCCACCCTTTGCGAACTCAGGGTTTCAGGACCAAAGAGCGGTGCTGAGAGAAGAAGTTGCAAGCACAAACCCTGAGACCGGGCAATCCAAGGGTGCGCCACCCGAAGAGAAGTCGGCACCCTCACTCGCCGAAGTGCTTGGGAAGATTCCGGAGCAGGCGCGGGGATTTGAGTTTGCTGGATTGCAGCTCGCCGAGCGGCGCGACTATGTGATCGATTGCAACTGGAAGGTGTACGTCGACAACTATCTGGAGGGCTACCACATCCCGGTCGCGCATCCGGGGCTGATGCGGGAAATTGACTACGCGCAATACCGGACGGATACGTACCGCTACTATTCGCAGCAGTTTGCACCCATCCGCGCGATGAAGGCCAGCGATGCCGCCGAACGTTTCTACGCACCCGGTACGGGATTGCAAGAAGCGCTCTATTTCTGGGTTTTTCCCAACCTGATGCTGAACATCTATCCGGACAACATTTCGACGAACGTGATCGTGCCGCTCTCGGTGGACACGACGCTGACCATAAATGAATGGTTCTTCCACGATGTGGATTCGCCCGAAACGAAAGAACGCATTACAAAGGCTGTGGCGTTCAGCGATGAAGTGCAGCGAGAGGACATTTTGCTCTGCGAGAACGTGCAGAAGGGGCTGCGGTCTTCTACTTATGACCGCGGGCGGTATTCGGTGAAGCGGGAAAATGGCGTGCATCATTTTCATATGCTGCTGGCCGAGTTTTTGGGAGAAAAGAAGGATTAGCCAAAGAGCCCACAGAGAAAGGACTTGGAAATGAACGACCACGGCAACTAATAAAAAAGTTCGTCGCGAGTCTTGAGTTTCGTGGCAGAAGAAATGTCTGCAGATTGCGAAACGACTTTGTGCTGCTGAGTTGTTGCGGTTGTGCTCGTTCACTCTCCTTCGTAGCGGAAGAAGCGGCAGCCCTTGCAAACATTGCTTAGGGTAAACAGGGCTGCCGCGCTCCAAATTGAACTTGATCAGCGCGAGGGCGACTTAGAGTCGTTGAACTCGGGCCAGTAGGGTTTGTTGGCGTCGGCGAGAAAGCCGCTGTCGTAGCGGTCGTGATGGCGAACCCAAGCCATGGTGAAGGGCAAGTTATCTTCGTCGCGGCCCTTGGGAACGAGGTCGAGATAGTTGTAAGTGGTGACGGCGGTTTCCGTACCGCGCGCGTAAGCGGAATAGGTATGAAAGATGTTGCCGTTTTTGTCCTTGTAGAAGACGCTGATACCGGGCGCTTCGGTGCTGGGGAATTCGACCATGGCGAAGTTGTATTCCACTTTACCCTTGGCCTTGTCCTCCGGGGAGAAGGATACGTGGAAGTCATGGTTGAAATCGCCGCCGAAGGCGGAGACCCAGGGGAAGTGCCAGCCCATGCGCTTTTTGAATGGCTCGATTTTGGAGAGCGGCGCGTGCGAGACGACGGCAAACGAAACGTCGCGCTGCGCGAGGTGAACGAGTGCGGGGTCGGTGTGGTCCATCAGGAAAGAGCAGCTGGGGCAGCCTTCCTGCCAGTCCGGACCGAACATGAAGTGATAGATGATGAGCTGGCTGCGGCCGTCGAAAAGTTCGGCCAGCGTTTTCTTGCCGCTGGGTGAATCGAAGAGGTAATTCTTTTCGACTTTGACCCAAGGAAGGGCACGGCGCTCGGCGGCTAGCGCGTCGCGTTCGTGCGTAAGCTTTTTCTCCTTGGCCAGCAATTGCTTACGGGCCTTGACCCATTCCTCTCTGGAAACGACTGTGTGTTGTTTTGCTGCTGCGGGCGTACTCATAGCGACTTCTCCTTGCTTTTATGAAATTCGGGCTTGCGGGCTTCGGAAATTTTGGCGGCAGTCTTTTTGCTGCGAAGCAGCTTGACTGTTGCTGCGGTTACGCCGCCCGTGGAGACGACGCCGGTAACGAGCAGTGCGATTGTGGCGAAGCATTCGGGGCACATGGAGGTTCTCCTTCCGAAGGTGATTGGGTGGGGCAGTGTGCCGCAGAGGCGCGATGACCGGCCCCTGCGGACCACGAACTAGGCGGATTGGGCTTT
>Ga0075434_100001274_pt1 | contig 21001 bp, 18 predicted proteins | sample RhiMethybrSRZTD3_FD_75298 | JGI IMG/M metagenome (GOLD analysis project Ga0075434, IMG submission 75298) | Populus rhizosphere microbial communities from Tennessee, USA - Rhizosphere MetaG P. TD hybrid SRZTD3 | ecosystem: Host-associated > Plants > Roots > Rhizosphere > Soil | place: USA... | reverse complement strand
GAAGCCGCGAGGCCCCGCCAGCACGATTTCCTGCAAGGGAAAGGTCGCCATAGTCTCCTCAGGCCGTGGACGGCTCGATCAAGACCTTGAGGGCCAGCCCATGATCCATGAGCCCCAGCGCCTCGCGCACCTGACCGAGCGCCATGGTGTGGGTCAGCAGCCCATCCGGCACCAGGCGGCCCGACTCGAGCAACGACACCGCCTGCCGGATCAACGCCGGCGTGTGGTGAAAAGCTCCCACCAGCGTCAATTCTTCGTAGTGCGCCCGTCGCGTGTCCACCCGCACGGTCGTACCCGGCGCGCAACCACCGAAGAATACCACGGTCCCTCCACGGCCGACAGCAGCCATGGCCTGCTCCCACACCTCGGGGCGTCCCGTCGCGTCGACGGCCACGTCGATGCCGGCGCCTCTCGTGGCTTCCCCCAGCACGGCGTCGAGGTCCGGGCCTCGCGTGGCGTCGAGACACTGGGCGATCCCGAGCCCTCGCACCTGATCGAGCCGCCAGCCCGGCTTCCCGACGAGGATCGCCCGCGCACCGCGCTGCGCGGCGACGAGGGCGAGGAGACATCCGAGCGGTCCGTGCCCGATCACCGCCACCGTCATACCGCGCTCCACGCCCCCGCGCTCGATCCCCAGGAGAGCGCAGGCGAGCGGCTCCGCGAAGGCGGCGCGGCGCGCGGGCAGCGAGGGCGAGAGGCGGACGACGTTGGCGGTGACGAGTCGCGGCGGCAGGGCAATGTACTCGCCGTAGGCTCCGTTAACGAAGAGGAGATCCTCGCAGAGGTTCTCACGATGCATCCGGCAGAAGCGGCAGGCCCCACAGGGAGCGGAGTTCGCCGCCACCACGCGGTCCCCTTCGCGGAACTCCGCCACGCCACGACCCACGCGCGCCACCGTGCCCGCGAGCTCGTGGCCGAACACCGTGGGCACGTGCGGGATCATCACGGGATGTCCGCGCCGCAGCACCTTCACGTCGGTGCCGCAGGTGAGCGCGGCGTCCACCCGCACCACCAGCTCGCCCGCGGCCGGCTCCGGCACCGGGAGCTCCTCGAAGCGCAGATCGCCGGGGCCGTAGAAGACCTGCGCCCTCATGGCCGGATGTACACCTTCACCGCCTCGCGCCGCTGCATCAGCTCCACGCCGCGGGCCAGCTCGGCCAGAGGGAGGCGATGGGTGATGAGGCCGTCGACGGTGACCCGATCGCGGCTCAGGAGATCGAAGGCGTCGATCAGCTCGGCGGGCGACGACGAATACGTGGCGGAGAGGGTCAGCTCGCGGTGATAGAGCTCGCCCAGAGCGAGGGGGAGGCTGTCTCCCCCGCCGCCCGCGAAGGAGTGGATCTGACCTCCGTCGCGGGCGTGCGCGGCGGCCCAGGGCAGGAGCGCCGCGCCGCCCGCGGTGAGCATCACCACGTCGGCTCCGCGTCGGTCCGTCGCCTCTCCCAGGGCGCGGTCGAGATCCGCATCCGCATCGAAGACCCGGGCTCCCGCGCGGCGGCCGAGGGCGCAACGCGAGCCGTCGAGGTCCACCCCGAACACGGTGGCGCCCGCGAGCCGAAAGGCCTGGACGAGGAGGCAGCCGATCGAGCCGAGCCCGACCACGATGGCGGTGTCGCCCGCTGTCGTCCCGCATCGCTTGACGGCGCGGAGACAGCAGGCCAGCGGCTCGGTGAAGGACGCGGTCTCGTCGCTCATGGTGTCGGGCAGCGCGAAAGTGGCGTGATCCACGTTCGGCGCGGGCACGCGGCAGAGCTCGGCGAAGCCTCCCGGGTCGAGGTTGATGCGCTTGAACTCGCGGCACATGGACGGGCTGCCGCGCCGGCAGTAGTGGCAGGCGAAGCACGGCACGTGATGCGCAGCCACCACGCGCTGGCCCGGTCGGAAGCGCGTCACCCCCGCGCCCAGGCCCGCAATCTCGCCCACCACCTCGTGGCCGAAGACGGCGGGCGCCTTCGTGTGAGGGCTCGTGACCTTGAGGATGTCGGATCCGCAGAGCCCGCAGCCGCGCACGCGGACGAGGAGCTCGCCCGGCCCCGCCGCGGGCTCTGGCCAGTCGAGCAGCTCGAGGCTGCCAGGTCCGGTGTAGACCCCGGCCTTCACGACCGCCGCTCGCCCCAGCGGGAACGGGCCCAGCTCCGGAGCGCGATGGCGAGCTTCCGCGAGGTGGGCACGCTCACCCGCTCGCCGAAGACGCGGAACCGGCGCTGCTCCATGAGTCGGAGCAGAGCGTAGTAGGTCCGGCCCATGATCTCCGCGGCGAACAGGGTGCGCGCGTCGGCGCGAGGAAGGGCCGCCCACGCGCGCTCGTAGTACCCGCGGGCCCGCGCCGCCTGATGCTCCATGAGGCGCACGAAGGCCGGAGTGTAGCGCGCGGCGGACAGGTCGTCACCGGTGACCCCGAAGCGCTTCAGCTCTTCCTGGGGGAGGTAGACGCGCCCGGCCCGCGCGTCGGGCTCCACGTCGCGCATGATGTTGGTCAGCTGGAGCGCCACCCCGAGGTCGACCGCGTAGGCCCGGGCCCGCGTGTCCGTGTAGCCGAAGATCTCGATGCAGCAGAGTCCCACCGCGGAGGCGACGCGGTAGCAGTACGGGTAGAGCTCCTCGAAGGTTTCGTAGGTGGAGCGGTCGAGGTCCATCTCCACCCCCGCGATGATCTCGTTGAGCGCCTCCCGCGGGATGCGGAAGAGCCGGACCGCCTCCTGCAGCCGCTGGGCCGCGGGATGCTGGGGGCGGCCCTCGAAGACTAGGGCGATCTCACCCCGCCAGCGCTCCAGCTCCTTGCGCTGGGCGGCGCGATCGTGGCCCACATCCACCGCGTCGTCCACGATGCGGCAGAAGGCATACACGGCGTAGATAGCCTCGCGCTGGGGGCGCGGAAGGCAGAGGAAGGCGTAGAAGAAGTTCGAGCGGCTCTTGCGCGTCAGCCTCGAGACGAACTGGGTCGGGTTCATTTAGCTGCGGGGGCCTCGAAATGGCCCCCGCACTCCCCCAGGTTCACGCCGGCACGCCCGTGACGGTCGTGCCACGGCAGCCATGCCCGTGTCGATGTTTGGGGCGCTGACACCCTGCTGGCCTCGAAATGGCCCCCGCACTCCCCCAGGTTCGCGCCTGCACGCCCTTGACGGTCGCGCCACGGCAGCCATGCCCGTGTCGATGCTTGGGGCGCTAACACCCTGCTTCCTGCTCGCGCCATCGCTTCGACACTCATGCGGCCCTCGTGGGGCGCGGGGCGTAGCCGCGCTCGACGAACCACGTGACGGCGTCGTGGAGGGCGGCCTCGGCGGGCGTCTGGGGCAGGCCCAGCTCGCGGACGGCCTTGGCCGCGCTGAAGTACATGCGCTTCCGCCCCATGCGCACGGCGTTCAGCGGTACCGCGGGCGGCTTGCCCGTCACCCGCGCCGCTCCTTCCATGCAGCAGGCGGCGAGCCACGCGACGCCGTACGGCACGCGGAATCGCGGCGGAGGCAGCCCGGTGAGATCGGCGAGGGCGCGGAAGATCTCGAGGAGGGAGAGATTCCGGTGGCCGAGCACGTACTTCTCGCCGATCCGCCCGCGATCGGCAGCGAGGATGTGGCCGCGCGCGACGTCGCGCACGTGGACGATATTGAGACCGGTGTCGATGGAGCCGATCATCTTGCCGCGGAGAAAGTCCACCACCATCTGCCCGGTAGGCGTGGGCTTCACGTCCCACGGTCCGAGCGGTGCGGAGGGGTTGACGATCACGATGGGAGCGCCCCGCGCGGCCCATTCCACCGCCACGCGCTCGGCGAGGAACTTGGAGGCCTTGTACGGCCCCACCATGTCCTCGAGCCCCACCGGGCTTGCTTCGTCGCCGGGCGTGCCGTCCTTGGGAATGCCAAGCGCGCCCACCGTCGAGGTGTAGACGATGCGCTGGGCGCCGGCCTCCGCGGCCGCCTGGAGGAGCTGGCGCGTACCGTCGACGTTGGCCCGATAGAGCTCGCGCGCGTCCCGCGCCCACAGCCGGTAGTCGGCGGCCACGTGATAGACGCGCGTGGCCCCGGCCACCGCCGCCTTGAGGGAGCCGGCGTCGAGCAGATCGCCTTCCGCGATCTCGACGTCGCAGCCCTCGAGGGCGGTGCGGTCACCGCCTTTGCGGGCGAGCACGCGCACGCTCCGTCCGTCGGCGAGGAGCTCGCGTACCAGATTGGCGCCCACGAAGCCCGTCCCGCCCGTGACGAGCGCATCCATGATCTCGCCTAGGCGACCAGGAGACCGAGGGCGGTGGCCACCCGCGCGAGGGCCTCACGGGAAGCGCGCCGCAGCCGGAGGGCCGCGCCGAGGAGATGCGGCTGGGCAAGGGCGAGCAGACCGCGGGGACGCAGTCGTCCGTCGTCGTTCATCAGGGCTAAGAGCTCCGCGGGTAGCGTCTCTCGCGCATCGTCGGAGACCCCGCGCACGATCAGGGAGAGGCAGTCGTGCTCCGCCGCTGCCGCCACGATGGCGGCGGACTCCATGTCCACCGCCGCGGCGCCAGTCTCCGCGCGCAGCGCCGCCTTGGACTCCGGCGTGGCCATGACCTGGCGCGCGGAGACCATGGCGCCGCCGCGGCCGCCCGCGCCCGCCGCGATGACGGCGCGCGGAGCCCCCGCGGTGATGGGGTGGCGCATGCCCGATCCGTCGATCACGCTGTCGGCCAGGACGAGATCGCCCACGGCCAGCGCGGGATCGAGCGCGCCGCACACCCCGGCCGAGACCACGAGAGGATGATCGCCGTCGGACACGAGCGCCGGCCAGCGCTCCTTCAACCGCGAGGCGCCGATACCGATGGGGGCGATGCTCAGGCGGTCGGAGCCGAAGGCGAGAAACGGCTGGGACGAGCGAACGGGCAGGGAGAGCGCCCGGGCCAGAGCCCGGGTCTCGAGCTCAACCGCCGTGAGGACCAGGATCGCGGCCAAGCCGGTCGGCACCGGACGCCGCGCCCCGGAGCGCCTTTTCCTTCTCCTTGCGCTCGACCCAGGCTTTCCAGCTATTGCCGGCCGCGGTGTCCTTCCCCGTGAACCTGATGGTGGCGATATCGCGGTACGGAATGGTGAAGGGGCCGTCCCCCTGCTCGTCGAAAAGCTGGATGAAGGGCTCGGGCGCGTCGGCGTTGCGGTTGAAGACGTAGCCGACGACCTCGGTGCCGTCGCGCTTGACCACGGTGGTGTTGCCCCGGTAGTCGAAGGCGAACTCCACCACCTCGCCGAGCGAGAGGTACTCGTTGATCTGCGGCACCCAGCCTTCGAGGGTCATGGCCTAGAGCTTGCCCGTGAGGGTGACGGCCACCGTCTCCGCGAATCCCTTCAGGGAGCTGAAGGTGTAGTCGACCGCCGTCGCCTCGTAGCCGCAGTGCACCATGCAGTCGCGGCACTTCTCGTTGCCGCTCTTCTTGCCGTAGTTCTCCCACCGCGTAGTCTCCATCAGCTCCTTGAAGCTTGCGGCGTAGCCTTCCTGGAGGAGGTAGCAGGGGCGCTGCCAGCCGAACATATTAAAGGTGGGGTTGCCCCAGGGGGTGCACTCGAAGTCCTTCTTGCCCATGAGGAAGCGCAGGAAGAGCGGGGACTGGTTGAACTTCCAGCGCTTCTTGTTCCCGGAGAGCATCTCGCTGAAGAGCTGGTTCGTCCGTGTCTGCCGCAGGAAATGCTCCTGGTCGGGGGCCTTGGAGTAGCTGTAGCCGGGGGAGAGCATCATGCCCTCGACGCCCAGGGTCATCATCTCGTCGAAGAACTGGCGCATGCGCAGCGGCGAGGCGCCGTCGAACAGCGTGGTGTTGGTGGTGACCCGGAAGCCGCGGCGGAGGGCGGCCTTGATCCCCTGCACCGCATCGTCGAACACGCCGTCGCGGCACACCGCTTCGTCGTGGTCCTCGCGCAGCCCGTCCATGTGCACGCTGAAGGTGAGGTACGGCGAGGGTGTGAAGAGGTCGAGCTTCTCCTCGAGCAGGATGGCGTTGGTGCAGAGATAGACGTACTTCTTGCGCTTGACCAGCTCCACCACCAGCTTGTCGATGTCCGGGTACATGAGGGGCTCGCCGCCGGGAATGCTCACGATGGGCGCGCCGCACTCGTCCACCGCCTTCAGGCACTGCTCGACGGTGAGGTGCTTCTTGAGGATCTGGGCGGGGTACTGGATCTTGCCGCAGCCCGCGCACGCGAGATTGCAGCGGAAGAGCGGCTCCAGCATGAGGACCAGTGGGTAGCGCTTGCGGCCGGCGAGCTTCTGTCTGATGACGTAGCTCGCGACCGTGAACATCTGGGACACCGGCACACTCATCTTCTCAGAGACCCCCCTTGTCGGTCAGAGTCGTGGGCGACGGAGCAGCCGTTCCCCACCGGGGCGCTCCCATCCAGGTTCGAGTCGCCGTGAGCACCCGCAGCCGATAGACTATCAAAATTACAGCCACGTGCACGAGGATTCCGGCCCCCAGCAGCGTCCACTCTCCGATCAAGCCCGTGGTGGCGAGGTTGAAGCAGAGGACGCCGTAGTAGAGACCGATGCCTCCCGCCGGATTGCTCCGCGGCTCCGCTCGCCGGCCGAGCACCCACAAGTAGCCGCCCGCGATGAGCGCGCCCACGAGGGCCCAGCCCGTGAAGTTGGAGAAGGGGACACCGAAGTAGATGCCCGGCTCCGCGTAGTGGAAGACGCGCCCGAGAAACCAGCGGTCGCCGCGCACGGCCAGGGGATCGATGACCACGTCCAGGCCGGTCATGAGGACGCCCGCCAGCACCACCGTCTGCCATCCCCGCGATCGCCGGAGTGCCCAGCGCGCGAGGCAATACGAGGCATAGGCGAGAAAGGGAAAGGAGAGCGGATCGAAGAAGGGCACGTTCGAGATGAAGAACTCGCGCCCCGCCGTGGCTCCCGTGTAGTGATAGAGACCGAAGGGGATCCCAATGCGCGTGGACCAGTACTCCGCGGTGAACGCGACGAGGAAACCCCATCCGAGCCATCCCGCCATGCGCAGCCAGCCCAGATCGCGTCCGGCCAGGAGCAGGAAGACGGCGAGAAAGGTGTAGACGTAGGGTCGGTGCACAATGCTGGCCGCCAGAAGGCTCAGCCAGGTGGCGCCATCGGAGCCCATGGCGCGACGGTAGCGAACTCTGCGGCACTTTTCAACGTTGTGCGGGTGCCCGCGCGCCGGCCCCTGTGATAGTATCGGGCGATGCCGGCGACGCACAGCCCCCGGAACCGCGTGTGAGTAGTCCCTCCACGATCGTCCACTCCGAAGTCGATGCCGCCATCGAGCGGGCGCAGTCCGCCCTTCTCGCCGCGCAGGCGCCGGACGGCCACTGGGTGGGCGAGCTCGAGGCCGACAGTACGATCACCAGCGAGTATCTGCTCCTCGGCCATCTCCTCGACCGCGTGGACCGCGACCGCGAGGCGAAGATGCTGACGTACCTGCGCGAGCGGCAGCTCGCCGACGGCGGCTGGAGTCTCTACGAGGGCGGGCCCGCCAACATCTCCGCCACCATCAAGGCCTACTTCGCCATGAAGGTCGCGGGGGTGAGCGTAGACGATCCCGCCATGGCCCGAGCGCGCACGCGCATCCTCGACTGGGGCGGCCCCGTGGAGGCCAACGTCTTCACCAAGATTCTCCTCGCCCTCTTCGGCGAGTACGACTGGCGCGGGCTGCCCTCCATGCCCGTGGAGATCATGCTCCTGCCCCGCTGGTCCTACTTCAATCTCCTCGAGGTTTCCTACTGGTCGCGCACCGTCATCGTGCCGCTCCTCGTCCTCATGGACTCCAAGCCGGTGATGCGCCTGCCCGAGTCGTGCCGGCTCGACGAGCTATGGCCGGTGCCGCGCGAGAAGGTGAGCCTGCGTCTCAAACGCATCCCACGGCCTTTCTCTCCGAAACGCTTCATCTGGAAGAACCTCTTCATCGGAGTGGACGACGCGCTGAAGGGGTGGGAGCGCCTCGGCCCGCGCCCGTTCCGCGGGCGCGCCCTGGAAGCGGCGCGGCGCTGGCTCGAGGAGCGACTGGCCGTGCCAGGCGGACTGGGCGGCATCTTCCCCGCCATGACCAACGCCGTCCTCGCCCTGCGCACCCTCGGCTATCCGGAGGATCATCCCCTCATCACCGGCCAGCTCAAGGAGATCGAGAACCTCGGCGTGGAGACGCGGGAAGCCCTCCACTACCAGCCCTGCGTCTCGCCGGTATGGGACACCTCGCTCGCCGCCAACGCCCTTCTCGAGTCGGGGCTGCCCGCTGACCATCCGCAGCTCATCCGCGCGGCGGAGTGGATGATGGACAAGCAGATCACCGTGCCCGGCGACTGGCAGGAGAAGCGGCCGCACGTGCCGCCGGGCGGCTGGCCGTTCCAGTACCACAACGACTTCTATCCCGACCTCGACGACTCGGCCATGGTGATGATGGCCCTGGCCAAGACGCAGGGGCTTGACGCGGGACGGCGCGACCGCTGCATCGAGCGCGGGCTAACCTGGTTCCTCGGCATGCAGGGCGACGACGGCGGCTGGGCCTCCTTCGACGCCGACAACGATCGGCTGATCTTCAACAACATCCCCTTCGCCGATCACGGCGCCCTCCTCGATCCCTCCACGGAGGACCTCACGGGGCGCGGCCTCGAGCTCCTGGGCACGCTCGGCCACGGGCTCGAGCATCCCGCCGCCCAGCGCGCGCTGGGCTTCATCCAGCGCAGCCAGCACCAGTGCGGCGCCTGGTACGGACGGTGGGGCGTGAACTACGTGTACGGCACCTGGTCGGTGCTGCGCGGCCTCGGCGTCATTCGCGAGGATGGCAGCAAGGACTACGTGCAGCGGGCCGTCCGGTGGCTCGAGGAGAGGCAGAACGCCGACGGCGGATGGGGGGAGACGCTCGCCTCCTACGAGGACGACGAGTGGGCCGGGCGCGGCGAGTCGATCCCGAGCCAGACCGCGTGGGCGCTCCTCGGCCTCTTCGCGGTAGGACGCGCGGACGGCCCCGCCATCGAGAAGGCCGTGCGCTTCCTCATCGATCGCCAGAATCCCGACGGCACCTGGGAAGATCCGCTCTGGAACGGCACCGGCTTCCCGCGGGTCTTCTATCTCAAGTACCACCTCTATGCGAAGTACTTCCCCCTCTGGGCCCTGGGCGTGTATCGGAGCGCCTCCGCGTGACCGACGGCTCTCCGGCCCCACGCGCGCTCCCGCTGCCGGCGCGCTGGATCGGGGCGCTGGGCTATCTCACCCTCTACGTCGTCGAGTCGCTGGGACGGTTCGGGCGCTTCCTCGGCGAGGCGGTCGGGCTCGTCTTCGTCCCGCCCCTCAAGGTCGGGCGGCTGGCCGCACGCGTCTACTTCATCGGCTTCAAGTCGCTCACCATCGTGATCCTCACCGGCGCCTTCACGGGCATGGCCCTCGGCCTCCAGGTCTTCCTCACCCTGCAGCGTGTGGGCTCGGAAGCCTTCGTGGGCCCCGCGGTGGGCATCGCCCTCGTGCGCGAGCTCGGGCCCGTGCTCACCGCGGTGTTCGTGACCGGTCTTGCCGGCTCCGCCCTCACCGCCGAGCTCGGCATCATGCGCATCTCCGAGCAGATCGACGCCCTCATGGTCATGGCACTCAACCCCATACGCTATCTCGTGGTGCCCGCCATGCTCGCCGGGCTCATCACCTTTCCCATGCTCACGGCCATCTTCGACGTGGCGGGCATCTACGGCGGCTACCTCGTCGCCGTCGTCCTCCTCGGCATGTCCCCCGGCACCTACTTCGGGCAGATGCAGGCCTTTGCCGACATGGGGGACGTGATGGTCGGCTTCTGGAAGTCGCTGGCCTTCGGGGTGCTCGTGCCTTGGGTCTGCACCTACAAGGGCTTCCACTGCGGTCACGGCGCCGAGGGCGTCTCGCGCGCCACCACCGAGGCCGTCGTCCTCTCCTGCGTGCTGATCCTCATCTTCAACTACTTCCTGGGCTCCGTCCTGCCGTGATCCGCATCCAGGGCCTCCGCAAGTCCTTCGGCGGCCAGCCCGTGCTCCGGGGCGTCGATCTCGACGTGGCCACGGGCGAGATCATGATCATCATCGGCCGGAGCGGCGGCGGCAAGTCGGTCCTCCTCAAGCACCTCCTCGGCCTGCTGCGGCCGGACGCGGGCGCCGTCCTCGTGGACGGCACGGACATCACCCGTCTCCGTGGCGCCGCCCTCGAGGCGGTGCGACGCCGCTACGGCGTGGTCTTTCAGGGCGGCGCCCTCTTCGACTCCATGTCCGTCTTCGACAACGTGGCCTTCCCCCTGCGCGAGAAGACGAAGATGGGCACGGCGGAGATCACCCGCCGCGTGGAGGAGAAGCTCCTGCAGGTCGGCCTGGTGGACATGGGCCACAAGAACCCCGCGGAGATCTCGGGAGGCATGCGCAAGCGCGTGGCCATCGCCCGCGCCCTCGTGACGGAGCCGGAGATCGTCTTCTTCGACGAGCCCACCACCGGCCTCGATCCCATCCTCGTCAACACCATTCATCGGCTCATCCAGGAGCTCCACGGCAAGTTCCGCTTCACCGCGGTGATGGTAAGCCACGAGATCCCCGAGATCTTCGAGATCGCCGACCGCGTGGCCATGCTCCACGAGGGCGTCATCGTGGAGACAGGCGAGGCCCGGGTCATCCAGAACTCGACCAATCCCATCGTCCAGCGCTTCATCCGGGGCGCGGCCGAGTCCGATCACCACGCTGCCTGAGCTGAAGGGAGACATCGCATGAAGCGTTCCGCGCTGGACCTCGCGGTGGGGGTGTTCGTGATCCTGGGCATCCTCGCCCTGGGCTGGCTGTCCATCCGGCTCGGCAAGGTGGAGCTCTGGGGCAGCGGCAACTACACCGTGTACGCGGACTTCCCCTCCGCGGGCGGGCTCAAGCCGGGCACCACCATCGAGATCGCCGGCGTGCAGGTGGGCCGCGTCACGGGCATCCGCCTGGATAACTTCCAGGCCCGGGTGGTCATGTCCATCCAGAACGGCGTCAAGCTGACCCAGGATTCCATCGCCTCCATCAAGACGAAGGGGCTCATCGGCGAGAAGTTCGTCCAGATCAGCCCGGGCGGCTCGGACAAGATCATCCCGCCCAACGGCAAGATCTCCGAGGTGGAGCCGCCCATCGATCTCGAGGAGTTGCTTTCCAAGTACGTCTTCGGCAAGGTGTAGGCACACCTCACATGCGTGGAGGATCATCGATGATTGGTTGCATCTGGCGTCGATCGCGGCTGGCCGGAGGGCTCTCCCTCACCGCCCTCTTCGTCCTGTCCGCCGTCTCTCCCGGCTGGGCGGGGCAGGCCCAGGATCAGCTCAAGGGCGCCATCGACCGTGTGGTGAGCACGCTGGAGAACCCTGCCCTCAAGGGCGAGGGCAAGGTCATGGAGCGGCGGCACGCGGTGCGGAAGATCGCCGACGAGATCTTCGACTTCAACGAGATCGCCCGGCGCTCCCTCGGCCGCTACTGGCAGCCCCTGACGGAGCCGCAACGCACGGAGTTCGTGGGACTGTTCGCCGACCTCCTCGAGCGCTCGTACATCTCCAAGATCGAGCTGTACGGGGGGGAGAAGATCATCTACAGCGGTGAGCGGGCGGAGGGGGATCTCGCCACCGTGAGCACCAAGATCATCACCAAGAACGGCACGGAAGTTCCCGTGGACTACCGTCTCTTCAAGAAGGGCGACCGCTGGATGATCTACGACGTCAACATCGAGGGCATCAGCCTCGTGTCGAACTACCGCACACAGTTCAACAAGATCATCCAGACCAACGGCTACAACGCCCTCGTGGAGCGCATGAAGACCAAGCAGAACGAGTTCCTCGAGGAGAGCGGCGGCAAGCGCAAGGCCCAGCAGTAGCGTGTCCCCCGCCGCGCCGGCGCCTTCCGCGGAGCCGGCGCGGCGAGCGCCGCCGTCCTTCCCCTCCCGCCTCCTGCGCTGGTCCCTCGCCGCCCTCGGTCTCGCTTTCGTCGCCTGGCTTCTGTGGGACCTCGGCCCCGCCCACGTCTGGAGCGTGGTGCGCGCGCTCGGCTGGCGCGTAGTCGGGGTCCTGTTCGTCCCCTTCGTGGTCGCGGTGGCCCTCGACACCGTGGGCTGGGCCGTGCTCCTGCCAGGAATTCGCGTCGGCTGGGCGGCGCTGGCCGGCGCCCGCCTGGCGGGCGAGGCCGTCAACCTCGCCACGCCCACCGCCTCCGTGGGAGGCGAGCCCCTCAAGGCATTCCTCGTGCGCGACCGCGTCGGCCTCGACACGGGACTCGCCTCCGTCGTCGTGGACAAGACGACCATGGTCGTGGGCCAGGCCCTCCTCCTCGTCGCCGGTCTTGCCGTCGCCGCCCTCGCCCTCGAGGCGCCGAGGGAACTCCTCCTCGCCATGGCGGCGCTCCTCGGCGCCGAGATCGTCGGCGTGGGCGGCTTCGCCTTCGTACAGCTCCGCGGTGGGGTGACCGGCGCGGGACGGATCCTCGAGCGGCTCGGCGTGGGGGCGGTCGCGCGCCATCGGGACCTGCTCCGTGACATGGATCACCATCTCCTCGGTCTCTACCGGGAACACTGGCCGCGCGTCACCGTCTCCGCCCTGCTGCACGCGGGAGGCTGGGCGGTGGGCGGGCTCGAGATCTATGTCGTCCTCGGGCTCGCGGGGATTCCCGTGGGGCTCGCCACCGCCCTCGTGCTGGAAGCCGTGAGCGCGGCGGTCCGCTTCGCCACGTTCATGATTCCCGGCTCCCTGGGCGCGCTCGAGGGCGGAAGCGTGGCCGCCTTCGTCGCTCTCGGGCTGCCGGGGGCGGCCGGCCTGTCCTTCACGCTGATCCGGCGGCTGCGGGAGGCGACCTGGACGGTGCTCGGCCTCGTCGCCCTAGCCGTCTTCAAGGCGCACGCGCCGGGGCCGCCGCACGACACCGTGTCCGCCTGAGACTGCGGAAGCGCGGAAGGCTGTGGTAAGCTGATGCGTCAAAATCAACCAGAACGAGGAGGTCCCCGTGGGATCGGTACGCGTCGCGATCGTCGGAGTCGGCAACTGCGCCTCGGCTCTCGTGCAGGGCGTCCACTACTACAAGCACGCGCCTGACGAAGGCTTCATCCCTGGGCTCATGCGGCCCCGCCTCGCCGACTACCACGTGGGGGACATCGAGTTCTCCGCGGCCTTCGACGTCGACGCCAACAAGGTCGGCCTCGACCTCTCGGAGGCGATCTGGGCCAAGCCCAACAACACCGTGCGCTTCGGCGAGGTCCCCCATCTCGACGTGCCCGTGCAGCGCGGGATGACCCACGACGGCCTCGGCCACTATCTCTCCCAGATCATCACCAAGGCGCCCGGCCCCACCGTGGACATCGCGGGCATCCTCCGCGAGACCCGCACGGACGTCGTGGTCAACTTCCTGCCCGTGGGCAGCGAGATGGCGACCAAGTGGTACGTCGAGCAGATCCTCGACGCGGGCTGCGGCTTCGTGAACTGCATTCCCGTGTTCATCGCCCGGGAGGAGTACTGGCGGCGGCGCTTCGAGGAGCGCGGCCTGCCCATCGTGGGCGACGACGTCAAGTCCCAGGTGGGCGCCACCATCGTGCACCGCGTCCTGACCAAGCTCTTCATGGACCGCGGCGTGCACATGGAGCACACCAGCCAGCTCAACGTGGGCGGCAACACCGACTTCCTGAACATGCTCGAGCGCTCCCGGCTCGTCTCCAAGAAGATCTCCAAGACGGATGCCGTGCGCTCCCAGCTCGCCCACGAGATGGCCCCCGAGGACATCCACATCGGGCCGAGCGACTACGTGCCGTGGCTCAACGATCGCAAATGGGCCCACATCCGGCTCGAGGGGCGGTCCTTCGGCGACCAGCCCATCAACGTGGAGATCAAGCTCGAGGTGTGGGACTCTCCGAACTCCGCGGGAGTGGTCATCGACGCCATCCGCTCCTGCAAGATCGCCATGGATCGCGGGCTGAAGGGCGCCCTCCTCGCGCCGTCGGCGTACCTGATGAAGTCGCCGCCCGAGCAGTGGTCGGACGAGACGGCGCGCGTGCGGCTGGAGCGTTTCATCGACGGCGGGGTGTAGCCGGATTCTCATCCGGTCGTAGAGGACGCGCGGGGTCACGATGGTACACTTGGCCGAGCGCATGGTCGCCATCGGATGATCGTCATATCGCGTACGGGTCGGCTTCTGCGGCGCCTCGTGCGGCTCTCCTGCCGCCGCCCGGTGGTGACCACCGTCATCTCCCTCCTCCTCGCCGTGGCGGGGGTGACCTACACCGTCCGCACCCTCACCTTCGGTACCTCGGGCCGCGATCTCCTCCCGCGCGATGCCGGCTACGTCCTCCGCTACAACCAGTACGCGCGGGAGTTCGGCGAGCTCGAGGACATCGTCATCGTCATGGAGGCGCGCACCTTCGAGGCGGCCAAGGCCTACGCGGCCCGCCTCGTGCACGAGCTCCGCAACTCGCCCATCAAGTTCCCCCGCGTCACTTATCGCGTCGACCCCCAGCGCTTCGAAGGCCGGCACCTCCTCTACCTGCCTACCGAGCAGCTCAAGGAAGTGCGGGATCGCATCTTCGACTACCAGGAGTTCATGGAGAGCTTCGCGGGCGACCCGAGCCTGGCCCGGCTCGTGGAGGGCGCCAACGCGGCCATGGCCTCCGCCTTCGTGTCGAATCTCTTCGACCTCGGCCTCGAGAAGGGCGGCGGGGAGAACACCAGGTTCCTCCAGGTGGTGCTGGAGCAGATCGGGGACCGCCTCGACCGGCCCACGCCCTACCGCTCGCCCTGGGGCACGCTCTTCTCCCTGGGTGAGCGGCCGCCCGAGGCGGGCTATTTCCTCTCCGAGGACAAGAGCCTGCTCTTCGCGCTCGTGGAGACGCCCAAGAGCGACAAGGGCAGCTTCATGGGCGATCGCCGCGCCATCGAGGTGATCCGCGGGGTCATCGCCGACCTCAAGGCCGACTTCCCCAACGTGCAGGCAGGCGTGACGGGCGGTCCCACCCTCTCCAACGACGAGATGACGGCGGCCTTCGAGGACAGCAGTGTGGCCACCGTGCTCGCCTTCGCCCTGACCTTGCTCGTGATGCTCCTGGCCTTCTGGCGTGTGGGCAAGCCGCTCCTGATGCTGGGCGTGCTCGCGGTCACCCTCTGCTGGTCCATGGGCATCATCACCCTGACGGTGGGGCACCTGACCATCTTCTCGGTGATGTTCATCTCCATCGTGATCGGCATCGGCATCGACTACGGCATCTACTTCCTCTTCCGGTACGAGGAGGAGATCTTCCTCGGGCGCAACCTGAAGGAAGCCCTCGAGCTCACGGCCGCCCGCACGGGGCCGGGCATGCTCATCGGGGCCCTCACCGCGGGCGTGACCTTCTACGTGCTGATGCTCACGGACTTCCGCGGCATCCAGGAGCTCGGCTTCATCGCGGGCACGGCCATCCTCATGGCCTGGCTCGGCATGATGACGCTCTTCCCCGCCCTCCTCCGTATCGTGGACAGCCGCCACGCGGCGCGGCCGCGCAACCAGGCGCCTCGCGCGCACGCCCTCGAGCGCATGCACGTGCCCGTGCTCGACCGCATCACGAGCCATCCCAAGACCGTGCTCACCGTGGCCGGCCTCGGCACCCTCGCCTCCATGGTGGCGATTCCCTGGGTCTCCTTCGACTACAACCTGCTCAATCTCCAGGCCAAGGGCACGGAGTCCGTGGTCTGGGAGAAGCGCATCCTCACCGCCACCGGGCGCTCGGGCTTCAACGGGCTCGCCTCGGCCAAAACCCTGGAAGAGCTGCGCCGGAAGCAGGAGGCCTTCGAGAAGCTGCCCTCCGTCTCCGACGTCGACTCCGTCCTGCGCGTGATCCCCGACAACCAGGCGGAGAAGATCGGCATCGTCAAGACCTTCGCGCCCATCGTGGCCCCCGTGCGCGTGGGCCGCTCGAGCCCGGTGGACATCGACCGGCTTCTGCGCGCCCTCGGCGAGCTCGAGCGGCGGCTCGACATCTTCGCCACCGAGGGAGGAGACAAGCTACCCGCGGATCTCAAGGACCTGCGCGCCAAGACCAAGGCGCTCATCAAGAAGCTGCGCGCGGCGGATCGGGAGGTGGTGGAGCCCGCCCTCACCCACCTCCAGTCCCAGCTCTACCGCGACTTCACGAGCAAGTTCTTCGACCTGCAGCGCAACCTGAATCCGCGTCCCGTCGGCCTCGCCGACGTGCCGGAGGAGATCCAGCGCAAGTTCATCGGCAGCCGCGGGGACTTCCTCATCCAGATCCATCCCAAGGTCGACATCTGGGAGCGCGAGGGGGCGCGCACCTTCGTGCAGGAGCTGCGCTCGGTGGATCCCAACGTGACCGGCGCGCCCATCATCACCTACGAGGCCATCGGCTACATGGAGCGCGCCTACTACCAGGGCACCATCTACGCCTTCGTGGCGGTGGGGGTGCTGTCCTTCCTGATGATCCGCCACGTGCGCGAGACCCTCCTCGCCCTGCTTCCCCTCGTGCTCGGGCTCGTGTGGACCATCGGGCTCATGCGCGTCTTCAGCATCCAGTTCAACATGGCCAACGTGTGGGGCCTGCCCCTGATCATCGGCGCCTCGGCGGAGTTCGGCCTCAACGTGATGGTGCGCTATCTCGAGGGACGCGATCACGGTGGGCCCCTGGTCGCGCGCAGCACGGTGATGGCCGTCGCCCTGAGCGGGGTGAGCACCATGGTGGGCTTTGGCAGCCTGATGATCGCCCGCCACCAGGGCATCTACAGCCTGGGCCTGCTCCTCACCCTGGGCTCGGCGTGCGGGCTCTTCGCCGCCCTCGTCGTCCTCCCCGTGATCCTCCGCCTCATCACCAAGCGTGTGGTTGCACCAGCCACGCCCGCCGTAGCCCGCTCCACCGCTGCGTAATACCGGCCGCCGATAAGGGCCCATCTGCTTCGTTGGCGCCCTCGGCCGCGCGCTCAACGTACAGAGAGTACGCCTCGCGCGGGCCTTCGGGCGCCGCCTCGCATCTGGACCCTTCTCGACGGCCTGTGCCGCGTGCTACTGCCCTAGAAGCGGCTCGCGCGAGGCGCGGTCGGCGGCCGTTCTTCAGAAAGCGTCGGGGCTTGCCGCGATTCTTTCGAGGTCGGCGTGGGTGTAGGAGCCGAGGCTGCGGAAATCGAGGTCCGTGTAGTTCTTGATCCAGCGCAAGGCGACCTTGACGGACTTGCGGTATTGCGCCTCGGTCTCCGGATCCTTCTTCGGCAGCAGGCGGAGGATGTCCTCCACCTCCTCTTCGAGGAGCCGCTTGACCATGGGGAAGTCATGCACCCGCGAGGGATCCGTGGAGTCCTTCGCGTGGTGACGGATACGCTGGGCGATCTGGGCCACCGACATGCGGCCGGTGGCCAGGTCCTCCATGAGGGCGGGATGCACGCCGGGCTTGCCCGCGAGGCTGTCGATGCCCTTGGCTCCGCGGCCGCCCAGCCACCCCTCCACGTACTCGATGACCATGCGCGCGTTGCGCCGCGTTCCCTCCCCAGTGATGGGACCCGCCGGCACCTCGATCTTCACCGGGTAGTTCGCGGGATCGGCCATGGCCGCGGTGGGCTTCCGACCGGCGGCCACGGCTTCTTTGAAAGGATCGCCCGCCGTCTTCATGTGGAAGATGTGGGCGACCCAGGCGCGGATGAAGCCCTGCGCCGCCTCCCATTCCTTGTCGGCGCGGATGGCTTCCGCGGCCACGCGGTTCACTTCGGGATCGTTGCTCGGCAGGGCGGTGGCCATGCCGCCGATGGGCACCGCGTCGCGCTTGAGGCAGATCGCCACCAGCCGCCGGAAGATGTTCGCGAGGAACGGCGTGGTCTTGATGTCCACCCCGAAGCGGTCGGGCCACACCGACTTCGGATCGGTCATGACGAACTCGAAGATGGAAGCCTTGAGATCCCAGCGCGCGGCGTTGAGCCCCGCCGCGTAGGGCCCGAGGGCGTAGAGCATCTCCTCCATGAGGAATACCGCGGGGAGTGACTCCACGAGGGGAATGCCGCGGATGACCGCCTGGGCGAGGAAGGGCAGATGCCGGCGGCTCGCGTCGAAGAAGTCGCGATACCAGGCGACCTCCTCCGCGCTCTCCACCTTGGGCAGGTAGAAGTAGATGCCCTGCTCCCGGCCCGCCTGCGCGCGGCCCGCATAGAAGAGGGTCAGCGCGGTGCCCAGGATGGCCGCGGGCACGGGACGGCCGTCCACGCTCACTTCGGGCTCGTCGAGGTGAAGCCCGCGCTCGCGGTGCATGAAGAAGGGCAGCTCGCCCGGCGCGATCAGGTACGAGCGGCCGCGCGCGGCGTCGGTGAAGGCGAGCTCTCGGTTCACGGCGGCGAGCCGGTTGTGGGCGGCGCGCACGGTGTCGACCAGCCGGTGGCCCGCTGAGTCCTCGTCGTCGTCGAGGTCACCCTCCGCGCGCTCGCCTTCCGGCCCCGGGTTGAGCGCGTTGATGAACATGCTGGTGATGGAGCACGGCCCCGAGATCTCGATGCCGGGGCGCTTGAGATCGTCGGGCACGGGCGGCACCTTCCAGTCTCCGGTGGTGGCGGGCGAAGCAGGCTGCGGCCCGGGCAGCGTCCCCTGCTCGAGGGCGCGCCGGAGGACGGCGTCCCGCTGCCGGCGCAGGGCGTGCACCCGCGGCGTGAACTCGTCGTGCATGGCGCACAGGTAGGAGCAGAAGTCGGGGGTGAAGAGCTGCGCCGCCCCCTCCACGGGGCTGACGCGGAGGCGCGTCGATGCGGTCATCTCAGGGCTCCCGGATCGTCGAGGGTGAGGACGACAGCCTGGTCACCTGCACCAGGTTCGAATGCAAGGCGGGCCCGCCGCCCACGTCGGCGACCCGATCGTCGGTGATGACGTTGACGCCGCGGCCACCCGTCTGGTGCTTGGACCACCAGATGCCCTCGATCACCGCCACGCCGGGCCGCGTGTCGTCGGTGACCGTCGCGCTGAAGCGGGCCGCCCCGCGACGGCTCCTCACCTCCACGAGGTCGCCCTCGCCGATGCCGCGCGGCCGCGCGTCCTCCGGGTGGAGGAAGACGGAAGGCCCGCGCTGGCGTCGGCGCATCTTGGCCGACTGGCTGAAGGACGAGTTCAGGAAGAATCGGTTGGGCGGCACGATGCACTGGAGCGGATAGTCGCGGGTCACCGCGGTGTTCTCCGGCCCTTCCACGAGCGGCGTCCACGTGGGCAGCGACGGCAGCCCCTCGCGCGCGAAGGCCTCGGAGACGAACTCGACCTTGCCGGAGGGCGTCGGGGCGCCGTTCAGGAACGGACGGTAGGGACGGCCCACGGCCAGGCGCACCGAGCGCTCCTGCCGCAGCCTCTCGTAGGTGATGCCCGCCACCGAGGGATCGCCAGAGGCGAGCACCTCCCGGATGAGGGTGGGCTCGTCCTTGACGAAGTGCGGGTCGCGCAGGTCGAGGGCCTCCGCGAGGAGGCGCATCACCTGCCAGTTCGAGCGCGATTCCCCCACGGGCGCCACCACCGGCTCCGCGAGCTGGAGATAGAGGTGGCCGAAGGACTTGTAGAGATCCACGTGCTCCATCGAGGTGGTGGCGGGGAGCACGATGTCCGCGTAGTCCGTGGTATCGGTGAGGTGCTGCTCGTGCACCACCGTGAAGAGATCCTCGCGCCGCAGCCCCTGGAGGACCAGCTCCTGGTTGGGGGTGATCGACGCGGGATTGGCGTTGTAGACGTAGAGGGCCTTCACGGGCGGGCTCAGCTCCGGGTCGGTGAGAGCGCGCCCGAGCTTGATCATGTTGATGGTGCGCGGAGCGGACGCAGGCATGAGATCGCGCCTCTCGAGGGCGCCCAGGTCGAGGCCGAAGGCGCGCGTGGAGGAGAGCAGCGCGCCACCCGCGGGATGCGCGTAGGCGCCGGTGAGGGCGGGCAGGCAGGCGATGGCACGGCAGGTGGCGCCGCCGTTGTCGTGCCGCGAGAGACCGATGCCCACACGGAGGAACGAGGCGCGGGTGGCGCCGTAGCGCCGCGCGAAGCTCACGATGCTGTCGGAGCTGAGCCCCGTGATGGCGGCCACACGCTCCGGGTCGTACTGCGTCACGTGACCACGGAGATCGTCGAAGCCCAGGGTCGCGCGCTGGATGTACTCGCGATCCACGAGCCCCTCGCCGATGAGCACGTGCATCATGCCGAGAGCGAGGGCGCCGTCCGTGCCGGGGCGGGGCTGGAGGTGCAGGTCCGCGCCCTTGGCCGTCTGCGTCCGGTAGGGATCGATGCAGACGATGAAGGCACCCCGATGCCGGGCCCGCTTGACCAGCGACATCAGGTTGATGTGCGAGTAGCTCGCGTTGATGCCCCAGAGCACCACGAGGTCCGCGTGCACCATCTGCTCGGCGTCGTTGCCCGCGACCGTCCCCACCGTGGCCGCCCAGCCCGCGTACGCGGTGGTGATGCAGATGGTCCGGTCGAGTTGGGAAGCCCCGAGGGCATGGAAGAGCGGGTGCCCCGCCCAGAACTGGAGCACACCGAGCGTTCCGCCGTAGGAGTAGGGCAGGATCGCCCCCCCGCCCCACTCAGCGATGACGCCGCGCCACCGCCGCGCGATCTCCTCGAGCGCCGCCCCCCAACTGATGGGTGCGAAGCGGCCCTCGCCCTTGGCGCCCACGCGCCTGAGCGGCGTCAGCACCCGCGTGGGCGCGTAGAGGCGCTCCGCGTAGTCGTGCACCTTGCCGCACACCACGCCTTGGGTGAAGGGATGCCCCGCGTCACCTGCGACGGCGGCGACCCGCCCATCCTCCACGGTGACGGACAGGGCGCACTGGGACGGGCAGTCGTGAGGGCAAACGGAGGGAAGCGTCTGACGCATCGGGGCAACAGAGTAGCACAGGTGAAAGACCGCCCCGGTCGGTCAAAAGGACCGAATCGACTGGCGAATTTCGAGGAGGGCGCAGGAACTCGAAGGATGCGTCAGAGGTTTGTGCGCTGTACACTCAGCTTCCCACACGCCAACACGGAGGCTGTCATGACCACCACAACCTGGCGAAGGCTCCTGGGCTTCCTCCTGGCCCTTCTGATCGTCCCGGCACTCGCTCTTGCCGACGGAG
>Ga0075434_100001273_pt1 | contig 21005 bp, 15 predicted proteins | sample RhiMethybrSRZTD3_FD_75298 | JGI IMG/M metagenome (GOLD analysis project Ga0075434, IMG submission 75298) | Populus rhizosphere microbial communities from Tennessee, USA - Rhizosphere MetaG P. TD hybrid SRZTD3 | ecosystem: Host-associated > Plants > Roots > Rhizosphere > Soil | place: USA... | reverse complement strand
CCGCGCAGCGCGTCGTACTCGGCGATGAGGCCGAGGGTGGGACCGCTTGCACCAGCCGGCGATGTCCAGCGCGCCACAAACGCCGTCGGCATTCCCGCGACGCCGGTGTCCACCTGAAAACCGTAGCTCCGCAGGAGTGCAGTCAGCGTGTCGAACGCCTGGAACTCGTGCCAGCCCACTTCGGGGTGGTGGCCGATCCAGTCCGAGAGTCCCTGCATTTCGCCGTTCCACATGGTGGCGACGTTTGCGAGGACGCGATCGCGCGCGGCGTCATTGCGCGCGACGAGCCGCTGCGCCGTTTCCGTCGGTTTGATACGAGCCTCGAGCGAGTCGATCTGCCGCAGAATTCCCGCGGCGGCTTCGCGTTCGATGTCGGTGGACTGCGTGACCAGCGCGAGCGCGAGGAGAAGCGGAGTCATTGTGTCACCTTGAGTTTGAGCGGGACGGCGACGGTGCCCCATTGCAGTCGGAGCACCGCCGAATCAGCATCGACGAGGGGAAAGTAGTAGGTCAGCGTCTCGAGGTACGACGCGGTATCGGCGCTCACATTGACACGCAACGCGTCCTGAGACTCACCGGGATAATTCGTGTGCCAGCCACCGACGCCACGATTGAAGATGACCGTCCAGGGTTTGGGCGGCTCTTCAGGAATCGTCCAGAGCGAGTAGCGTCCGGCGGCCAAGCGATGCCCCTCGACCATGACATCCTTGCTGAACGAGATCGTGGTCGCCGAATCGGCGCCGGGATGCCAGCGGCGGCCCCAGGGGACGAGGGCTCCGAACAACTCGCGGCCGCGCGCCACCGGCCGATTGTAACTGATGCTGATCGATGTCGCCTGAACTTGTTGAGTGACAGTGGCATGCTGACTGCGCGGGAACTGCGCGGCAGCGGCGCGGTGAGTGAAGAGCAGAGCTATACAGAGCGCGCCCAGTCGCAGCAGTGCGCCCTCGTGTTCGAGCAGCCACCGCTTGCGATCCAAGCCGCCGCCAAATCCCGTGAGACCTCCGTTCGAGCCCACCACGCGGTGACATGGCACGATGATCGGGATCGGATTCTTGCCGTTGGCGGCGCCGACGGCGCGCGCTTCTTTGGGATCGCCGAGCCGGCGCGCGAGGTCTCCGTAACTCGTGGTGCTGCCGTACGGGATTTCACGCAACAGCGTCCAGACGCGCTGCTCGAAGTCCGTGCCGCCGGCGTCGAGCGGCAACTCGAACTGCGTGCGCGTGCGCGCGAAATATTCGGCGAGCTGCGCTTTGGCGGCTTGGAGCACGTCGTTGTCCCCCGCTCTGCCGAGTTCGACGCGGCGCGGCTTGGGGAAATACACGCCGGTCAGCGCGGTCTCCGAGGCGGTCAGCACCAGCTCACCGATGGGACTCACGAATGTCGTGGACGTCGTCATCCGTTGTGCAGCTTTCTGACGGTCTCGATGGTATCCGCGTCTTCGGGCTTCTTGTCGTCGCGATAGCGTATCACGCGTGCGAAGCGCAGCGCTAGCCCGCCGGGATAGTGCGGGCTGTCCTGGAGACCATTGAACGCGATTTCGACGACGAGCTCAGGCTTCACGAACACCGCGATCCCCTCGCGATGGGTCTGGAGCTCCAGTAGCCGCTTGGTCTGCCAATCGAGCAGCTCGTCTGTCATGCCCTTGAATGTCTTGCCGAGCATCACGAACCCGCCGTTCGGATCGCGCGCGCCAAGGTGGAGATTCGAGAGTTTGCCGTGGCGGCGTCCGTGGCCCCATTCGGCGGCCAGGACGACGAGATCTAGAGTGTTGGCTTTCTTGATCTTGAACCACGTCCCGCCGCGCCGGCCCGCCTCGTACTTGGACTCGAGGCCTTTGGCCATGAGCCCTTCCTGACCGCCTGCGATCGCGGCGTCGAAAAAGTCCTGCGCCTGGGTGGCGTCAGCGGTCACGAGGCGCGGCGGGCGCTGTGATTCTGGAATCTTGTCGGCCAGGACTTTGGCGCGGGTCGCGTAGGGCTGATCGAGCAGCGACATGCCGTCGAGGTAGAGGATGTCAAAGAAAAAGGGAATGCCGCGACCAAGGCCTTTCATGGTCTCCTGGAAGCGCACCGGCTTTCCGTCGAGGAGCACGATCGCCTCGCCATCGAGGATGCACTCCGACAACATATCCATACGTATGGATATGTCCCGTATGGTGGGGAGCTCGTTCGTGATGTCGTTGAGCGTCCGCGAGTAGATTCGCACCTCGTTCGCGCGTTTATGCACCTGAATCCTGATTCCATCGAGTTTGTACTCGAACGACGCAGGGCCGAGCTCCGCCAACGCTTCCTGGACATCCGTCGCCGTCTTTGCCAGCATCGGTTTGATCGGGCGGAACAGCTCGACTTTGAAACTCGAGATGTCTCCGGTGGCCACTTTCCCCAGCCCACCGGTCAGCATCACCGCACGTCGCACCTCACTCGTGGGCAAGTCGCGAGCCTTCGCGAGCGCCTCGACCATGATTCCCTCGAGCGCTCCTTGCCGCAGCTCGCCCGTGATCAGCCGAAACAAGAAATCCTGTTCATCTGCCGTCGCCTTGGAGAACAGCGCGCTTAGGAGCCTCTGCTTCTCGCCCGCCGAACCCTTACCCGACGTATTGGAGATCTTTTCCAGAGTTTCGTCGACATCACACACGTGCAGACGTGCCGACGTGCCGACGTGAGATCTGGCTTTGTTCAGCGTCGCCCATCCCACACCGGCTTTCGATTGACGAATGGTTCCGGACAGATAGGCGATCACCAACTCGATCTCGTCGGGTTTCGCCTGCTTGAGCAGATCGGCGAGCAGTTTGATCTTCGCGAGCCGGCCGGACGTCGCGGCCACCGCGGCGGAAGTCTGAACTAGCGACTCGAGCAACATGCCCGCAGTTTAAGGTGTTTCCCGCCTGGCCTGGAGGCCACATGCGTCTCTCGTCAGTCGCCCGGATCGCGGGGCTCCTCGCACTCGCATCGTGCGTCGCACCGGTAGATACCGAGCAAAGCGCTGGTCCGCTGTCCCTGTCCGTCATCTCCGGCAACAACCAGACTGCCCCGCCGGGAGCCGAGTTACCCAACCCCATTGTCGCGCGCGTGGAAGACAACCGCGGGCGCCCGGTGCAGGGGCAGATCGTCAACTTTGTGGTTGTCGCCGGCGGTGGCAGCGTCTTTGCCGGCGCCGCCATCTCCGGCCGCGACGGGATCGTGCAGGAGCGTTGGACACTCGGCCCCGCACACAGCGGTGTGCAGCGGGTGGAAGCACGCGCCGTCGACAACGCCACAGGCGCGAAACTCACGTTTGCGATCTTCACCGCCGTACTTGCGGACGTTGAACCACCGGTTGTTTCCAATGTCGCGACTACGCCGTCAGTTCCGCTCCCCAACACGACATTCGATCTGACGGCGGTCGTCAGTGACACCTTTACCGGCGGCTCCAACATTGCCAGCGCGAGCTACTCAGTCGACAGCGGTCCGCCCGTCGCGATGTTCGCGAACGACGGTGCATTCGATCAGCAGAACGAGCTCGTGCGTGCCCACGTACCGGGGCTTGCAGCGGGACAACATTCCTTCTGCGTCACGGGCCGGGATGCGGCGGGCAACGTCAGCGCGCCGGAATGCGTCCAGGTCACCGTTGCCCTTGATGCCTTCTACGTCAGCCCGACTGGCGACGATGCCGCGGACGGAGGTCCGGCGTCACCGATGCGACATATCCAGGCCGCGCTCAACCGCGCGTTCTCGGCCAACAAGCAGCGAGTCAACGTCGCGGCAGGGACGTATTCGGAAGATGTGAGTTTGGTTTCGGGTGTGAGCCTTTACGGCGGCTATGATCCCGCGACCTGGAATCGCGTGCCGGCAACATTCATCTCTACGATCCAGGGAAGCAATCGCGCGATCGGGGTGATGGCCGAAAATTTGCCCGGCGCGGTGACGATCGACGGGTTCACCATCATCAGCGGTTTCGCCGACAATGGCAGCGGGTTCGGGGTGAGCGCCTACGGTATTTTGGCGATCAACAGCCTCGTGGTCGTTTCAGGCAACCACATCATTGCGAATGAAGGCTTCGGTGGAGCGAATGGTCAAAGCGGCAGGGAGGGCAGCAACGGCCAGTATGGATCTGACGGAGCGCCCGGGGGTGTGAACCTCCCCGAGGGCACGGGCGGCCAAGGAGGCAGTACTGGCTGCGTCACGAACTTCAACATCGTCGCTACAATCGGTGGCGCAGGTGGCAACGGCGGAGCTCCGGGGAACGACGGCGGCGCCGGCGCAACAGGGTCCGTGGGCGTGATGTTCGCCGGCCAAGGTGGAGCCGGGGGTCCCGGAGGAACATCGAGCCCCTTCGCTCCTGGCGCAGACGGCGAGGTCGGCCAGGATGGCGCGGGAGGAGCGAACGGCCTAGGCGGGGCCTCGCTCGGAACGGTCGGCGGTAATCGCTACCTCCCGGCGGACGGATTCAACGGCGTGGATGGCGAGCCTGGCGGTGGCGGCGGTGGTGGCGGTGGCGGTGGCGGGTTGAACGCGTTGTTTCTTCCTGGCGGCGGGAACGGCGGCGGTGGTGGTGGTGCCGGCGGCTGCGGCGGCGGCGGCGCGATCGCCGGTCGCGGCGGTGTCGGTTCCTTTGGCATCTTCGCCGTGCTCTCGACGATGGAGATCACGGGGAACACGATCGAGACGGATCACGGCCTCGCAGGCAGCAACGGCGGCTTGGGTGGGCCTGCCGGCCGCGGCGGTGGCGGCGGTTTCGGGGCGACCCGTGACGAGCCCACTGTCGGTGCGGGCGGCAAAGGTGGTCAGGGTGGTCAGGGCGGAAACGGCGGTGCCGGCGGTGGTGGTGGCGGCGGCCCGTCAATCGGCATCGTCATCCATGGCGGTTCAGTCACCGAATCCGGCAATACCTTCGTGCTCGGACCCGCCGGATTGGGCGGACCTTCTCCGGCAGGTGGTGCGAGCAACGGAGCAGACGGCGTGCGCGCCAATGTGAGGAGCTTGTAGCTGGCGAAGCAAAGCGCGGGGCTATTGCTCTATCGCAAAAACGCCGGGGTGCTCGAGGTCTTTCTCGTGCACCCCGGCGGTCCGTTCTGGGCGAGTAAAGATGAAGGGGCCTGGTCCATCCCGAAGGGCGAGTTCGCTCCCGGCGAAGATCCGTTCGCCGCGGCGAAGCGAGAGTTCACGGAAGAAACTGGCTTCGTCGCGGAGGGAGAATTCATTCAGCTCACACCGCTCAAGCAGCCCAGTGGGAAGGTCGTGCATGCATGGGCGCTCGAGATGGAGTGCGATCCCGCGCAGCTGAAGAGCAACACATTCTCTTTTCGCGGGCGCGACTTTCCCGAAGTCGATCGCGCCGCGTGGTTTCCACTCGATGAGGCCGGACTCAAAATCCTGAAGGGACAGTTTGGATTTCTAACCGAGCTCGATGATCGTCTTTAGGTCGTCGGGCGGCCTTTCATCCAGGGCAATTCGCAGCTTCTCCAACGGCAATCGTCGTGTGATGAAGTGCTCCATCATTCCCGGCCAGCGCTGCTCGAGCTCCGTGAAGTCGCTCACGCCGTTCTCGAAGTCCTCACGACCTGCATTCACCGAGCCGAACAGCAGTCGATTGCCGAGCACGAATTTGTCGTTGAGCACATCCGACGGCAGGTCGATGCGCGTCTTGCCGCCCGTGATGCTCAGCAAACACAGCACGCCGTTCAGATCAAGCACCTCGGCTGAGCCCCACGCGAGTGGGCTAAAGCCCGTCGCGTCCAGCGCGATGTCGAACAGTCCGATATCGGCGAGTTTGTGATCGTCTGAGCTCACGTACGTGACGCCGAGCTTCTGCCGGATTGTGTGGTCGGCTCCGCGCGATGGACCCCGCGAGTAGATCACGACCTCGAGCCCCTTGAGCCGAGCAATGCAGGCCGCCAGCGTGCCGACGCTCCCGGCGCCCGTGATCAGCATGCGCTTTGGCTCCCAGGGCATACGCCGCTGGATCGCATGAACCTGGCGGAGCGCCTTTTGCGCAACAGACATCGGCTCGAGCAACACACCGAGCCTCCGCAGCGCCCTCGGCACCTGAATCAGGTACTCCGGCGACTCAGCGTAGTACTCGGCGAGAAAGCCATGGCGTCGCCGAATGCCGCGTTCTTCGTAGTTTCCACTACGACAGAAGTCGACCTGCCCCGTACGACACGCGATGCACCGCTCCCGACACGGCCGCCGAACCATCGCGACCACCAAGTCCCCAGTCCCCAACCCTGAGCCCGCGGTCTCCACAACTTCGCCCAGCGACTCGTGGCCATCGATCAGATACTCCGACGCCGCGGGTGCTTCGCCATAGCGCCCCGCGTCGATATCACGGTCTGTGCCGCAAATCCCCACTTCGAGGACGCGCACCAGGCACTCGTCGGGCCGGCGCTTGGGCGCGGGCACGTCGGCGACCCGCATCGAATGTGCTTTTCCCGGTGTAACAATCGCGGCGCGCATATTAGAAGAACTCTACACGGGGGAGGACAATCTGGTCCTGATCGAAGCCGCAGTAGAGTCGCTGGAGGCGGCGCTCGCGGCCCAAGAAGGCGGCGCCGATCGGATCGAGCTCTGCACGGATCTCGCGCACGGCGGCACCACGCCGGAGCTCCAGCTGCTGCGTAACTGCAAATCTCAACTCAAAATTCCGGTCTTCGTGCTCGTGCGCCCTCGGTCTGGCGACTTCGTCTACACCGATGCCGAGCATGACTCCCTGGTCCACCAGATTCAGCGCGCGAAGAACGCGGGCGCGCACGGGATCGTCACCGGCGAGCTGAATGACGCGCGGCAGGTCGCCGAGAGCAGAATGAGTGCGCTGCTTGACGCCGCGCGGCCGCTGCCGGTGACGTTTCACCGCGCCTTCGACGAATGCCTCGATCTCGGTGCCGCGCTCGAGGTCTTGATTCGCCTCGGCGTGAACCGCGTACTGACATCGGGCGGCGCCCGGACCGCGGCCGATGGAGTCGAGCGGCTCGAACGGCTGGTCACACAGGCAAAGGGACGGATCGAGATCCTGCCAGGCGGCGGCGTCACGCCGCAGAACGTCGCCGACATCGTGCAGCGCACGGGCGCGCGCGAGGTGCATTTCAGCGTACAGGATGCTGACAAGGTGAAACTGGTGCGGCAGGCGGTTAGCAGTAACTTCGCTCCATGAACCGGCTTCGCATGGTGTTGGCGCTCATGGCACTCGCCGCCGTTGCGTGCAGCGACGACCAGTCATCGCTCGCGCACACACCCATCCGCGTCGTTTTCCTGACCGAACCTTCCGACGTCGCCGCCAATTCATCGCTTCCCGGCATTGATATCGGAATCGTGGATGGCACGGGCACGATCCGCAACGACGCGACGTCCGCCGTGACGATCGCCATCCTCAACAACCCTGGCGGCGCGACGCTCTCGGGAACGTCAACCGTCAACGCCGTCAACGGCATCGCGTCATTCAGCGGCCTGACGCTCGACAAAGCGGGAACCGGTTACACGCTCGTCGCGAGCTCCGCGGGACTCCAACCCGATACCAGCCGAGCGTTTTCTATAACGCCCTAGTGCGCTTCCTTGTGGCTGAGACTCACCGTCATGTCGAGCCCGAACGTCGTGGTTTTGTCTTCGACCCCTTGCAAGAACACGATGCTGGGACGGATCGAGAACGCGTCATTGAAAAGAAAAGCAAAGCCGAGGTCGAACGCGCTGGCAGTCTCCGAGCTTGTGGTCGTCCTACCCAGGTTTTGGTTGGTGGTTGTGCTCTTGACCGTCACCATGGAGAGTGACACGGACGGCACGAAGCTGACGTGAGTCGACAGTACCGCGACGCCACCAATGCCGACACCAAGGGCAAACGCGTTCCGATCCAGATCGTAGATGACGCCGTTGTTGAACGCATCGAAGTCGTGCGGGCCCGCCGAGTGCGCCCAGGACACGAGCGGACACAGCTCTGACGTGTGTTTCGGATTGAGCGCGATCTGATATCCGCCATCGACCTCGACTTCGGTCGACGCTCCCCCAAGCTTGTAGCTGGTCTTCCCGACGCCGACTCCCGCGAACGGGCCGGCGCCACCGAGTCCGAGCCCTCCCCCAAAGACATGACCGTCGGAGTTGAACCCACCGCTCGCGGTCAGTTGTACAGGTGAACGAGCAAATGAGGCCGAGCCATCGCAGAGCTGCGCGTTTGCGCGAGTTGCCGCAACAAGACCGATACCGAGTACGCTGACGGCCAGCAGACGAGTCATCGGAGACCTCCCGGTTCCTGACGCATCTTGAAACGCCGGCCACGCCCGCGCAACCGGTCCTGAGGCACCGGGCGATCCAAACGACACAATTTTTCGCGTCAACTTCTGGCGCCCGCGAGCTCGCGCAGCCGTTCCAGGACTCTCACCATGGCCCAGGTATCGCGTTCACAGTAATTGAGCAGATCCCGTCGCACGCGATCGTGCTCGTGTTGCGGGATTTTTCCGGCGACAAAGAGCAGCCGAGCGATCTCGACACTCGCGACGAGTCCATCGACGATCACGAGATCGTCATATGTCAGATCCGGGACGAGCGGCGTCAGCACGTATTTGAGACTGAAGCTGCCGAGGAAATCGGGGTGATGGACGTTGTCTTTCACGATCGGCAGCAAGTCGACGAGCTTGTGCTCGAGCTCCAGAAGCTCGGGCGCGAGGTCGGGTACGGCCTTCTGTAGCGCCTGAATTTTCGTCCGCTCGAAATGCGAGTACGTGGCGATCTTATCGGCGCTCTTCGTCACCGCGAGCATCTTGCGCACCAGGTCGGGGCGGCAGTCTTTTGGTCCCTCGGCGAGAAATTCCTCGTGCCGGTACGTGCCGTCGCCGTTTGCGACGTGATAGCTGAACTGCGCCGGCGCCTGCTCCCAAGGGACCATCCCGGGCCAGACCGGCACCGCGCGCTGGATCGTCTCGAAATCGAGAAATCCAAGCTTCCCCTCAAGAACTTCCAGGGCCTCCGCAAGACCCGGTTCCACGATAATCCGCTTCTCCTTCATCGCTCGGATCTGCCGCTTTTGCGTCGCGTTGAGTTTCTGATTCGGCGACAGATCCGAGATGCGGTGCACCCCCGACTGCATGAACGTGCAGCCCTTCTTCGGACCGATGCCGACGAGGTGCATGATATGATCGGGATCCTTGGGCCAGCAGCGCTCCATGAAGGGACACTCGTACGGCTCATGGCATTGCAGGCCAATGTCCACGGTCGGCAGCGGCCCATCGAGCATCTCGAGTTGCGCGTCGATCTCCCAGCCCACTTTGCCGAGCAACGGCTCGACCGCGGCGGTGACGTCGGCGTGCTGGAATAGATTCGTGAGATCGGGGAAGCGGCACTCCTTATTGAGGTGCATCACCTCCGCCCCGGCGATCTGAATCCCACTTTGCTTCAAGACGTGCAACTGAACGGCAACGTCGGGTAGGTGCTCCTCCTTTTGTGAGTTCGACGATTTTACCTCGATGAAATGAAATCCCTTTCCCTCGCGGCGCAGCACATCTACGTCCACGCGTGTGTTGTCGGCCAGGAAGGTCGCCTCGAAGATCGCGGGCGCGTCGTCAGCGATGAGCTGGCGCGTCCGGGCGACGCGCTGCTCTACGGCATTGTGGTGGAGGTCGACCAAAACACCGCCCGGAAAACGGTGGCGCGCGAGCTCACCAACCTGTTTGCCCTGGTTGAAGCGATCCTCGAGGACCTTGGTGGGCTGCAGCTCGCGGGCATTGGGCTCGTGAACTCTCCACCAGAGCAGCTTGTGGCATTGGACGCCGGCGGTATAACGCGACTTCGACAGACGGTGAGGCATGGCTCCAATCTACGCGATGGGGAGTGACAGTCTCGCCTCGCACCCTTTCTCCGGCGCCCGATTGCGCAGTGTGAGCGCGCCGCCGTGTACCTCCGCGATCTGCCGCGACAGCGCGAGCCCGATCCCGGAGCCCGTCGGTTTGGTCGTGTAGAATGGCACGAACAAGTTCGCTGTGTCCGCCAACCCCGAGCCTTCGTCTCGCACCCAGACCTCGAGCTGCCCATTCCGCGCCTGCCATCCCACCTCGACGGCGCCCCCATCGAGCGTGGCGTCCACCGCGTTGCGCACCAGGTTGATCAGCAGCTGATCGAGCTGCGCGCCATCCGCATGGATCGTCACTTCAGGGCCGGCGTGCACACCGACCGGACACCGCGTTTCGAGCGCGACGACACGGCGCACCCAGTCCTGTACCGCGACCGGCTCACGCCGCGGCGGCGGTAAGCGCGCGAGCCGAGCATAGCCGGCCATCAAGCGATTGAGCGATTCGGAGCGGCTCGCGATAACGCCGAGCCCGCGTTTCAGATCGTCGACGTTCTGACCCGAAGGCGGCCCCTGCGCCACCGCTCGACCCAGGCTTTCCGCAATCGACATGATCGGCGCCAGGGAATTGTTCAGCTCGTGGCTCAACACCCGAATCAGCCGTTGCCACGCCTGCCGCTCTTCGTTGCGCAGCGCGCGACTCAGGTCCGCGAGCACCAGGAGCTGATGGGGCCGACCCTCGAGCCGAAACGTGGCGCGGCGAATTTCCCAGCGGCCTCCGGCTTGGAATCCAACCGTCTCGACTCGCGGTGTGTCGCCGGTCAGAGATTGCTCGAGGCCCAAGTCCCCCGCCCTGCGCCCCAGCAGCTGCTCCGGCGGCTTGCCGAGCAGCGCGGCGCCGGTCGGATTGACGAGTCGCAGCGTCCCGGCGTCATCGAACGCAAAGATCGCGACGTCGATCTCGTCCATGATCCGCCGGAGCAACGCCGTCGCTTCCAGCGCGCCCAGACGGTTGGCGCGCATGTCGTCGCTCAGCGTGTTGAGCTCGAGCAGCACGAGGCCGAGCGCGTCTTCAGGATCGAAGCCGCGCGCGCGCATCGTGTAATCGCCCTCGCGCAACGCCGCCAGCACGTTTGAGATCGTCTGCAACGGGTGAATGACGCGCTCGCGCACGAGCAGCGCGCACGCGATCCAAATCACCACGAGAGCAGTGCCGATGGCCCAGTGGCCCCACACGAACGCGAGCCCGACTGCGGGAAGCCCGCCCAGCAGCGTGAGCCAAAAGACTCTCTGCTCGTAGCTGGCTTTAAAGCCCATGGCGCTTGAGCCGGCGATACAGCGCACTGCGCGAGAGACCAAGCGATTCCGCGGCCTCGCTCACGTTACCAGAAGCTCGCGCCAAGGCTTTTTGAATGAGGACACGCTCGACCTGCTCGAGACTCATCTGCTCGAGCGCGGCGGCGCCGTCCGTCGCCGCATTGAGGCCGAAGTCACGCGCCTGCACACTCGCGCCATCGGACATGAGCACGGCGCGCTCGATCGCATGATCCAGCTCGCGCACATTTCCCGGCCACGCGTGGCGCAAGAGCAGCTGCATCGCGTCGGGCGCGAGACCGTCACGGAGCTTCTTGTTATAGCGCACGCCGTAGCGTCGGAGGAAATGCGCGGCGAAGAGCGGTATCTCTTCCCGTCGCTCACGGAGCGGTGGCAACTGCAGCTCGACCGTGTTGAGGCGAAACAGCAGGTCCTCCCGGAACCGCCCCGCGCTGACCTCGCCGTGGATGTCCGCGTTGGTGGCCGCGATGATGCGCACGTCGGCTCGTCGCGGCCTCGATGCCCCGACACGCTCGAACTCGCCGCTCTCGAGGACGCGGAGCAGCTTCGCTTGCTGCGCCAGCGGCAGATTCCCGATCTCGTCGAGAAACAGCGTGCCGCCCTCGGCCATCTCGAACCGGCCGGCGCGATCCGTCTTGGCATCGGTAAACGCGCCACGCACATGGCCGAACAGCTCGCTCTCGAACACGCCATCCGGAATGCCGCCCAGATTCACGGCGACAAACGCCCGCTCGGCACGGCGCGACGAGGCGTGCAGCCAGCGCGCGACGACTTCTTTGCCCGAGCCGTGCTCGCCGAGGATCAAGACGTTCGCATCGGAGGGTCCGACTCGTTCCATCATCCGCAGCACCGGCTGCATCGCGGGCGACTCGGCGATCAGCTCCGGAAGGCCTTCACGCCCTGCCGCTCCCCTCAGGCTGCGATTTTCGAGCTCGAGCCGCCGGCTGTTCCGCAGCGCCCGACCCAACTCGACCTGCGTGCGCAGCGTCGCGAGCAAACGCCGGTTGTCCCACGGCTTCTCGACGTAATCGCGCGCGCCACGGCGCATCGCCTCGACCGCACCGTCGATCGTGCCCCACGCTGTCATGACGACAACTGGAGGAGCACCATCGACGGCCTGCAGGCGCGAGAGCAAATCGAAGCCTTCGGCGCCGGACGTGGTATCGCGTGTGTAGTTCATGTCGACGAGCAGGGCGTCGAAATCGCGGGCTTCGAGCGCGGCTAACGCAGCGCGTGGTGAGGCTGCGCTCTCGACTTCAAAGCCTTCGCCCTTGAGGAGCAGCTTCAGCGCCTCCAGCACGTCGGCCTGGTCGTCAACGATCAGCACGCGCATGAGGCTGGAAACTCAGGCGGTCTTGGCTTGAGAGCCAGTCCCCCCGGAGGCTTGCTCTTCTACAATACGCCCGTCGAACAGGTGGATCGAGCGATCGGCGTGACGCGCGTAGCGGGGATCGTGCGTCACCATGCACACCGTCGCACCATCGCGGTGCAGTCCACGGAGCAGCTCCATCACCGCTTCACCGTTGGCCGAGTCCAGATTGCCGGTGGGCTCGTCGGCGAGGAGAATCGCGGGATCACCCGCGACCGCGCGTGCTACGGCGACGCGCTGCTGCTGCCCGCCGGAGAGCTGCACGGGATAATGCTTCGCGCGATGCACCATGCCGACCTTCTCGAGCGCTTCGTTGACGCGCTTCGTCCGCTCGGATGCCGACATCGCGCGATAGGTGAGCGGCAGCTCGACATTCTCCGCCACCGTCAGATCGCCGATGAGATTGAACGCTTGAAACACAAACCCGATCCGGCGATTGCGAATCTTAGCGCGCTGCGCCGGCGACAACTTCGCGACGGGCTCCTCCTCCAGCAGATAGCTCCCCTCACTCGGCGTGTCGAGCAGGCCGAGGATCGAGAGCAGCGTCGTCTTGCCGCAGCCCGAGGGTCCGTTGATCGCTACGTACTCACCGTCCCGAATCTCGAGATGCACATCGGCGAGTGCATGGGTCTCGACTTCGTCCGTGTAGAAGATCTTGCGAATGCCGTTGAGCCGAATGAGGGACTTGGCCATGAGTACGCTCCTATTTCAGCTTCAGACGTTCGACATTTTCGTAGCGCGACATATCTGACAACACGACCGAGTCTCCTTCGACCAATCCTGTTTTGATCTCGACGGCGTTCACCGAGGTGCGTCCCAGCATCACCTGGACGCGCTCCGCGTAGCGGCCACCATCCACGAGCTTGAACATCCCAAACGACTGATTCGGCTGTCCCAGCGCGGGCCGTCCAGTGTGCAACACATCGGTCAGGCGCTCGATCGTGATTGTCGCATCAACACTCATGTCAGGGCGGGCACCGTCCGGGAGCTTTTCGTCGAGCGCCACGTCCACAGTCACAGAGCCTTCCTGCGCGGCGGGATCGATGCGCATGACGTGACCCGCCACCAGACCCGTGCGAGTATCGACGGTCGCTTTTTGTCCTATCGTCAAACCGACCGCTTGTGTTTCGGGAATGCGAATCACCGCTTTGAGCCGTGTCGGCTCGACGACCTTGGCGAGGATCGTCCCCGGCACGACCCACTGTCCAGGTTGCAACGGCAGCTCCTGCAGCACGCCGTCCTCTCCCGCGAGCACTTGCAGTGAATGCAGCCGGCTCAGCCGGAATGCGCTGATCGCGCGCAGCCGCTCGACCTGGTCCTGTTGCACCACGACTTGCGAATCGAGCGTCGTGGTGAACAACTCGAGCCGCTGGCGCTCGATGTCGTACCGCGCTTCGAGCTCCGCCTCCTTCTCGTGGGCGAGACTCGCGTCGTTGCGCGAGATTCCGCCCATCGTGCCAAGCGAATCCGCGACCGCCGCTTCGCGCTTGGCCTGCAGGTATTGGCTGCGCGTCGTCGCGACCACGCCCTGCTGCGTCAGGCGCTGGCTCTGCAGGCTGGTGCGGAGATTGACGAGCTCACCCTGCGCGGCCGTGAGCTGGCGCTGCGCGTCGAGCGCCTCGATCTGCACGTCGGGGTTCGCGAGCTCGAGTAGCGGTGTACGCGCCGTCACCTGCGTGCCGGGTTGGATGAAGATTCGCTCCACGCGCGCGGGCGTCAGCGCCGACACCCAGCGGATGTTCTCCGGCACGAGCGTTCCGGGACCGCTGACCTGACGAATCATCTCACCGCGGGCGACGGCGTCGAGCACGAGCGCTTCGCGATCGACACTCGGCACCGCGGGCTTCAAGCTGCCGAGCAGCAGGATCAGCAGCAGAATGCCGCCGCCCGCTATGCCGCCCCGCACATAGAGTGCGCGACTCGGCCGTTTGACGCGCGGGATATCCATCATGTCATCGACCGCATGGAGATTGCGGGATCGACGCGGGCGGCGCGCAGCGCGGGAATCCAGCACGCGATCAAGCCGATCACCGCCATGAGCAGTGCAACGCTCAGGAACGTCGTCGGGTCGTGCGGTGCGACGCCGAAGAGCAAGCCGCGAATCAACCCGGTCGCGCCAAACGCGCCGGCGACGCCGAGCCCGACGCTCAACGCCAGGAGCACGCCGCCCTCACCGAGAATCATGCGCTGCACTCTCCCGCTGTCGGCGCCGAGGCTCATGCGAATGCCGATCTCGTGGGTGCGCGCGCTGACGGAAAACGCCAGCACGCCGGCGATGCCGACTGCGGCGATCAATGTCGCCAGGACGCCGAACGACGACAGCAGCACCGCGTTCAGCCGCCGCGGCGACACTCGCGCTTCTTTGAACTGTGTGATGGTCATCGCGTCTTCGATGAGGGCGGTCGGTGCGATGCGGCGCACGATGCGCGTCGCCGGTCCGATCAGATTGGCCGCGTTGCTGTCCGCCCGGAGCACGACGCCGCCGCCGAGCCCCGAGATCATTGGCAGCGACGGCGTGTAGATGACAGGCAGCGGCTGCGCGTCGTACGCGCCATCGCGCGTGTCACCCGCGACGCCGACCACCGTGCGCCACATGCCCATCGACGGATAGAGCTGACGGACCAATTCGCCGGTCCAGGCGACTCGACGGCCCACCGGGTCTTGGCCCGGGAACAGCATGTTGGCGAGCGTCTGATTGATGATCACGACGCTCGGCCGTCCCGGTCCATCCGTGTCGTCGAAAGTCCGCCCGGTGAGCAGCGGGATCCCCGCGGCGCGGAAGTACTCGGGACTCGCGCCGCGCCACTCCGCCCGCGGCTGCTCGACAGTCGACGCGACTGCTTGCCCTTCCGCCTTGATTTCCCAGACGAGGTCGTTACGGCGCAGCGGCGGTGAGCCCGTCGCGGCCACGAGGACACCGGGAAGCGCTCCCAGCTCGCGCCGAATTTCGTTATAGCTCACCCGCGCCCCCGCGTTGGCCGCGGAGTCTCGATCGCTCGGCGTCAGAATGCTGACCTGCATCGTGAGCACTTCTTCAGTCTGCAGCCCCGTATCGATTTCCGAGAACCTGATCATCGTGCGCGTGAGCAGGCCGGCGCACGCGAGCAGCACGACAGACACGGCGACTTGCACGACGACAAGCCCCCGCTGCAGGTGCTGGCGCCGCAGTCCTCCGCTCGCCCGTCGCCCTCCGGTGATCGCGGCCGCCAGATTGCCCTCCTTGGGCAACCAGGTCGCGAATGAAAGCAGGAGCGCCAGCGTCACCGAGATCACGATCGCGAAGGCGAGCACGGTGCCGTCGAGCTGGATCTCGTTCGTGCGCGTCGAGTAGCGCGCGGCGAGCGATGTGAGCAACCCCGTGCCGCCGATCGCAATGATCCAGCCGAGCGCGCCGCCGAGCGCGGTGAGCACGAGGTTTTCCGCGAGCAACAAACGCCGTAGCCGCACCGCACCCGCGCCCAGGGCCGCCCGCGCCACCAGCTCGTGCTCGCGACGCACGCCGCGCATCAGCGTCAGATTCGCGACGTTCGCGGCGGCGATGATGAGCACGAATGCCGCGGCGCCCATCAGGAGCCACAGTGTCAGCTGCGCACGCTGCGCCATCGCTTCCTTGAAGGGCATGACATCGACGCGATAGCGGGAGCCCGGATCATACGACGCCGGGAAGTCGTGCTGCAGGCGCGTGTCCACCGCCGCGACCTGAGCCTCGGCCTGCTCGAGCGTGGCGCCGGACTTCAGCCGCGCGACGATCTCCGTCATCCGGTGCGAGCGGCCCTCCACCATCGACGCGCTCACGTGATGCGCGCTGTTGACCATGTTGAGCAGCGCATCAATTCGATCTGGAAAGAACGGCGCGGGCTGCAGCACGCCGATCACCGTCACCGGTTTACGATCCAGAATTAAGGTCTTGCCCACGACGCCGTGATCGCCGCCGAAGTGACTCATCCAGTAGTCATGCGTGAGCACCGCGACGGGCGGCACACCAGGCCCGTCGTCGGCGGGTCCGGTCGGTCTGCCCAGGATCGTCGAGAGGCCCATGACCTCGAAGTAATTGCCCGTGACGAGGCCCACGGGGACGCGCTCGCTGCCGTCCGGTCCCTGCCGAATCACCGACCACCGCGAGTATTCGGCGAGCGCGCTGAACGCGGGCACGCCGTTGCGGATGTCGCGGACTTCCGGGACCGAGAACGCGATGTTGCCGCCGCCGGGGCCCTCACGCGTGTGTCGAAGGTAGATGAGCCGGTCGCCGTCGCGGTGCGGCAGCGGCTTGAGCATGACGCCGCGCACGACGCTGAAGATCGCGGTGTTGGCACCGATGCCGAGCGCGAGTGTGATCACCACGACCAGCGTGAACGCGGGACTTTTGCGCAGCGACCGCAGCGCGTAGCGGACGTCGGCGATAATGCTGGTGAACGCGGTCATGAGGCCACCGGTGCTTCAAAGCACGATCTGTTCCAAGACTACTAGCGGCTAAGTGACTGAGATCTAAGGCGAAAGAAGACGCGTGAAGAGCTGGGGTGTTCGGATGTGGGACGACCAGTTCCGAAAGCGAACAGACTACCGCAGATCGATGATCTGCAGTCCGGATCCGCTGATCGCCATCAGGGTGTTGCCGTCCGGCGTGATCGACAGCTTGTAGGGCGGAGTCTGGAGCAAGATCAACTCCATCCGCGCCCCATCGGACGTGCGGAATTTCGCGACCCCCTCCGGCACCGCCACGTATGCATACTGGCCATCGTAACTGATCACGGACGTCCCGGAGTAGATCCCTGTGCCGAGCTGCCTGAGCGGCACGAGCGAGCCATCGAGCAGCTCATTGCCGACGAGCCAGAGTGATCCCACAGAGTCGCTCGAGAGAGTCACCGCCCCCGCCGGCGCCCCCGCAGCGGACGGCGCGAATGAGTTGCCGGCGGACAGATACAGCTGCGCCTCGTTCGCCGCCGGTTTCGACGGATAGAGAACGAGTCGCGCGCGGTCGGGGGTGCGTCCGAGAAGGGGCGTCAGGCCGATGTCACCCGCTGCGCCGACGTCGGTCCGCAGCGTCTGCGTCTGGGTACCGAGGTCGAATTCAACGAGCTGGCCGGGATCACCCGCGCCCCAGTATGCGCTCGCGATCGCAATCAGCGCCTTGCCGTTCGCCATCGCCCGCACTTTGAACGGATAGCGGCCGTTCGACGGCGTGAACGCGATCGGTGCGGTGCTGTCTTGCGCCAACGTATTCAGGTTCACGATGCCGAGCCGCTGGTTGTAGAGGGCCAGGAGCAGCGAGTCGCCACCGGGAGACAGGTCCATGCCATCGGCGAACGACGACAACGGGATGCCCGGGAGAAACCCGCCACCACCGGGCGAGAACTGGAATCTGCGCACCTCGGGCTGGCCGGCTTGCGCTGTCGAATCGAGCGACGTCATCAGGTATAGCCGGTCGCGGGGCCGGTCGTAGACGACGTCGCTCACGCCTTGACCGACACGGAACGTCTGTGTTGGGCGGTTCGGGAATATGACGACACGCATCTCGGCTATCTGGTGGCCACCTTCCAGCGCCAACCGATCGCGTCCGAACACTCCGACACCGATCACCAGGCCCTTCCACTCGAACGGAATAGCCAGCCGGAACGAGTGCGAGGCTACCGAGTCCGTGACGGCGACCGAATCGCCGATCCCCACGGGGTTCGTCAGCCGGTAGCCGATGTAGCGCAGCGGGCGTGGACTGTGCACGGTGACACTGATGTCGAGTGTGTCGCGCAGCGCGCCGGCCGAGTCGGGGCGCGTTGAGCCGGTCACAGACCCCGTCGTAACGGGTGGACGCGCCGGATATACGGCGAAGGGCGTGATCGGCGTTTGGGCGACGTTTCCCGCCGTGTCGCGCACGAACGCGGAGCCTTGGAAGGCCGTGCCGTAAGGCACGGGCAGGATCAAGTTCAACGGCAGCGGGAAGATCAGCGTGTCGTCGAGCGCCGCGACCGTATTGCTGGTGAGGACGATCGAGTCTTGCCGGACGATCGTGCCGCGGCTCGGGTCCGTGATCGTATATCCGATAGCGCGCAGCGCGACGTTGTCGCTGGCAACGATGTGCACGTACAGCGTGTCGTCGCCGGTCTCCAGCGAGTCGTTGGCGCCACCGCCGAACGTCGTCGCGGTGAGAGTCGGAGGAACGTCGTCAGGCGGCGGAATCACACTCCAAGTGCCCGTAAGCGTGACGTTCTGGTTGTCGACCGTGAACTGGCAGTTGGCCGTACCGCTCACGCTATCGGGTTTCGTCCCGTGCGCGGTGCCGCGATAGGAGCACTCGCTGTCCTTGAAGGCAATCGTCGCACCGTCGATCGTGCCATTCGTGATGGCGAACGGCTCGTCGATGAAATTCTGCGAACCGCCGGGGCCTTGGCAGTATCCGCTTTGCAAACCTTGTGCGGTGAAGTGCGGGCCATCCTGCGAGACCGTGATGTTTCCCTGGCTGCCGCAGGTGACGTTGAGTGTGTTGTTGTGCAGGCTTTGGTCGAACCGCCATACGCCGCTGACGTCGTAGGTGGTCGGGCCAAGGACATGCTCGGCGGTGCTGCAGGCGCCGAGCACGAGCAGCAGGAAAAGGGTCCCGCGCATAGCAACTCGGCTAGACACTACACCATAAACAGATCCCTCGCTACGCGCCGCCAACCCAACGGCTGCGGCCCGACCTCTACGCGGGACTCAATCCCCTCCCTTATGCGCCGGCGCAGCGGATGGAGTGGGTGCTCGCCCGCGAGTTGCGGAACGATGGGTGGGCGGTTTGGCAGAAGTTGGCGGTGCCCCGCAGTTCGGCGTCGCCAGGGCCGTCTGCTTGAGCTGATGCTTTGACACCAGACCGTTGAACGTCGTCACCGCCGTCGTCAGATCCTTACACGCCTGGGCAAACTCGGCCTGCATCGCCGGCGTCGGCGCGATGTCCGCCGTCTCGAGCCCGTTCATGGTGCGGCGCAGCACGTCGTTGATCTGCACGAACGTGGGCGGCGGAGGACCTCCGGGCCGGAAACCACCGCCACCACCACCGAAGCCGCCGCCACCCCGATTCGGATCGCCACCCACCGCCGCCAGCGCGGAGTCGAGATCTTTCGCTGCTCCCGCGCGCGCGGCTGCCACTTCCTGGTAGCCATTCCACGACGCCTGCATCGCCGCAACGACCTTCATCTGGAGCCCATACTGCGCGCGCACGTCGGCCGCCGTCGCGGGTGAGCGCGGATCGTTCTTCACGGTGACGGGTTGCGAATACGTCTTGCCGTCGACCGTCAGCCGCAGCGTGTACTTGCCCGGCGGCACGAGCGGCCCCTCAGGCGCGGCCGGCGTGAGATATGGATTCGCGTTGATCTCGAACGAGTGCGTGAACGCTGCCGGCGCGTCGGCCCGCAGGTCCCAGTTCGTGCGGTTCCCGCCTGCCTCTGCCGGCAGCTGGAACGGCGGCGCGATCCAGAAGTTCGGCTCGGGCGGTCGAGCGGCTTCCTTCACCGGCTGCTGCGCCGCGCTCGTCATGTGCCGCACCACGGTTCCCGCGGTATCGAGCGCATCGAGTGTGATCGCACTCGCAGGCTTCGTGGCTAGCGTGTAATAGACGATCGCGCCGTCCGGAGGATTCAGCGCATGCGGCACCTCGGGCGGGAACGGCGTGTCGTTGCCGACATTGCGGCGCACGCGCACCGCCTCGCCTGGAGCAAAGAGGTGCGTCTCCTCGGTCGCGCCTTTCACCATTTGTCGCAGCGGGGAGATGTCGTCCAGCACCCAGATCCCGCGGCCGTATGTCCCCACCACCAGGTCGTTGCCGTGCACCACGGCATCGCGATATGAGGTGTTCGGCAGATTCAGTTGCAGCGACTGCCAGTTGTCGCCGTCGTCAAAGGAGACGTACATGCCGCTCTCGGTGCCGGCGAAGAGCAGTCCGCGTGTCTTCGGATCTTCCCGCACCACCCGCGCAAACGACCCACTCGGCTGACCGGTCGCGAACCCGTTAGTGATCAGCGTCCAGGTCTTGCCGTAGTCCTTCGTGCGATAGACGTACGGTGTATAGTCTCCGCTGCTGAAGTAGGCGAACACGACGTATGCCTCGGCCGGATCGAAATGTGAGGCCTCGATCGCCAAGACATCGCCCGCCTGGTTCGGGATGCTCACGTCGGTCCACGTCTTGCCCTCGTCCTGCGTCATCTTGATGAGGCTGTTATTTGTGCCAACCCAGATCTCGCCGCGCTTTACGGGCGACAGCGCCATCGACTGAATCGTCCCGCCCACCAGCAGCCCCGGCTTGCCGCGCAAACTGTCTGGCGTGGGCACCGTGTCCTTGGGATAGCCCAGGTCGGGGGAGATCTTGGTCCAGTGCGCTCCGCCATCGATCGTCGTCATCACGAACTGAAAGCCCGCGACGAGCTCCTTTGCGTTCCATGGCGCGAACTGGAGCGGCTGTGAAATCGAATTGCGGAGATGCAGGTTCGGATCGAGCTGTGGACTCACGTCGATCCACTGCTCGCTCGGATAGCTGATCTTGAAGACGCCGATGCCGCTGGCGTACACGATGTTCGGGTTCAGCGGATCGGGC
>Ga0075434_100001270_pt1 | contig 21017 bp, 17 predicted proteins | sample RhiMethybrSRZTD3_FD_75298 | JGI IMG/M metagenome (GOLD analysis project Ga0075434, IMG submission 75298) | Populus rhizosphere microbial communities from Tennessee, USA - Rhizosphere MetaG P. TD hybrid SRZTD3 | ecosystem: Host-associated > Plants > Roots > Rhizosphere > Soil | place: USA... | reverse complement strand
GGATTCCTGAGCTTCGCCTGATATGTGGTCCGGGGCCGCGTGTTCAACTCGGTCAATAGGCCGTAGCTCAGCGGTTGTGCCTTCAGTTGGCTCACGCGGCTTTGTGGATCATTGATGTCGCCAAAAATAATTGCCTGTGTCGGACAGGCCTGCTGGCACGCGGTCTCGATCTCACCGTCGCGCACCGTGCGATCCTCTTTTTCCGCCGCGATTTTCACCTGATTGATGCGCTGCACGCAGTAGGTGCATTTTTCCATGACGCCGCGTGAGCGCACCGTCACGTCCGGATTGCGCAGCGGTTTCAGGCTCTCGGTTTTAAAATCGCTGTACAGAAAAAAGTTAAATCGCCGCACCTTGTAGGGACAATTATTCGAACAGTACCGCGTGCCGACACAGCGGTTGTAAACCATATCATTGAGTCCGTCCTGGCTGTGGGTCGTGGCGCCCACGGGACAGACCAGCTCGCAGGGCGCGTTTTCGCACTGCATGCAGGGCACGGGCTGAAAGTAAGTCTCGGGATTGGTCGGTTCGCCTCGATGATAGCGATCAATCCGGATCCAGTGCATTTCCCGGCCGCGCAAAACTTCCTGCTTGCCCACCACGGGCCCGTTATTTTCCGCGTGACACGCCGCCACACAGGCATTGCAGCCAATGCACGCGTTGACGTCGATGCTCATGCCCCAGGCGTAACCGTCGTATTTATATCCCGGGTAAAGTGTGTGGGCTGCTTCCTTTTCGCTTTCCCGTTCGACGAGGAACTTGGGATTTTTCCGGTATTGCTCGATGGTTCCCGATCGCACCAGATCGCGCCCTTCCATCAGATGGTGAAACTGCGTGCATGCGAGCGCATATTGCGCGCCGGTTTTGCGAATGCCCATGGCTGCGCCGTGCCAGAGTGTATCTGTCGTGCGCAGCGCATTAGCGTTGAAGCCGAGATTCGTGCCGATCCGTCCCGCGCGTCTGCGACCGTAACCCAGGTGGATCGTAACGCAATCGTCCGCATGGCCCGGGACAATCCAGGCGGCGCCCCGCGTTCGTCGGCCCTCGTATTCCAATTCCACCACATCGGCATAGATTGTTCCGTGTTCACCTCCTGTGCTTCCCACCTTGTAGGAAAGACCGAGTTTGCCGGCCGTCGCGGAACTCATCAAAACGGCGTTGTCCCAAGTCAATTTGGTGAGCGGCTTGGGCAGCTCTTGAAGCCACCCGTTGTTCGCGAAGCGGCCATCGATGATCGAAGGATCTGGTCGATAAATAACTTCGAGCGACGGGGAATTCTGCGTTTTCGCCGCGGCGCCCGTGGTCGCGCGCTCTGGTTCGGAAGTCTCAAAGCTCGCCGCGGGCTTTGGTTTTACATTGCGTGGAGAAAAGGCGCTTCCTGCAATAAAGCCATCGTGCAACGCGATGCGCCAGGCCGCGTCGAAATCCTTCGTTTTGGTTTGACCGCGCCAGTAGTCGCGCACGATTTCGTAGCTCGAGCGCTCCGCCTGTCCGCCCACGGCTGCAAGAATCTCGTGCGCCGTGCGTCCACCATACAACGGCGCGATCAGCGGTTGCATGATCGTCACGGTCCCGTCGTACGCGCGCACATCGCTCCACGATTCAAGGTAATGTGCCTGCGGGATGTGCCAATGACACACGGCCGATGTTTCATCTTCGTAAGGCGAGAGATGGACGTTGAAGTTGGACGTGACCAAGTGCCCGGCGAAATCGAGCTCCGCGGGCGCCGTATAGGCGGGATTTCCACCCAGCATGATCAGGACTTGCGCCGCGTTATCCTCCAGGTCCTGCACCAGGTCGCGGAGAGACTCCGCATGATTGGTTGGATTGACCGCCACGGGGTCGGTGTAAAAAACCGTCTTGCCGGTATTCCCGAGGGCGTCGTTCATCGCATGTGCCAGCGCGTGCACGACAGGCGGCTGGTATTCGCCGGGCATGATTGCGCTGCGGCCGCGATGCGCTTCTAGATCCTTCAGTAACGCACCCAGCCATTTCTCTTGCGCCGGTGAAATCGCGGGCTGCTCCCTCGATATCTGCGCGCTCACGCGAGCCGCGAGCATTCTGGCCAGTTGTGGGATGGCGCTTGGACTGATCGCGAGCCGGTGATCGGCATTCGAGCCCGTGAGGGAAAATGTGCTTTCGATCATATAGAGCCGATTCGGCTCGTTCGACGCTCCGGGGATCCGCCGGCGGTTGATGAACTCGCGAGCATAACGCAGGCTTGCCGGGCCGCGCAGCAGGAAATCGGCATCGAAAGAGACGATGACGTCAGCGTCCTCCAACCGGTAAAGCGTTTCTAAAGGTTGACCAAACGCCATTCGCGCTCCCTCGTGCGCGTAATCCCCTCCCCCGCCGTCAAACTGATGCCACTTCGCTTTCGGGAAGAGACGAAGAATTTGCTCAAGCTGTGCCGCCAACGTGGGCGAGGTCACTGTTTCCGTCAAAATCCGCAGCCCCGCGCCTTGAGTAACACGCTGCGATTCGAGCTCCGCATTGAGCGCGGAAAAGAACGCATCCCAGGTCGCCACCCGACCTGCGTTGCTGATCACCCGCGACCGGTCGGGATCGTAAAGCCCGAGCACGGAAGCCTGTGTTATAGCGTCGGTCGCGCCGAGGCTTGCCGGATGCTGCGGGTTCCCTTCGACTTTTGTCGGCCGCCCCATGTGGCTTTCGACCAGGACGCCGCGGCCGTAGCCCTCGGTCGGTATTGCAGTCGCAAAATAAAGCGGTTTACCCGGTACGAGCGCTTCCGGCTGATTGACATAGGGAACAATTTTTTCATCCGGCGGCGCCGGTGCCGGACTCACGCAGCCACTGATTCCCGCCAAGGCCAGCGATGCGCCCATGAGCTTGAGAAATTCGCGCCTATCGATAGCGCTCGTGAAAGCAGCAGCGTGGCGCGGCAGGTGATTGTCCATGAGATCTTTGAATGCTTCGGTTTCAGCGAGCTCTTCAAGGGAGCGCCAGTACTCTCGTCCCCCACGACTTTGCTGCCCAACTCCAAGCAGCCCTGCGGGGTCCATCCCATTGCTCATTGGCTCCCTCCTAGCGATGACATGTCGAACAACTCGTCAGTTTTTGGATGCGATACTCTTTGACCAGCTTCTGCCCCAAGGCGAGCTGATCTTCTGGCGCTTGATATTCCATGCTGAACACGTACTCGCGCGGGCGCACGAATCGTTCCGGTGCGCGATGACACTCCAAACACCAATCCATATAAAGCGTATTCTCGCGCCACATAAGCGGCATCTTGTCGACTCGTCCATGACAGGTCACGCAGCCGATTCCCTTGTGCACGTGAATGCTGTGATTAAAGTAAACGAAACCCGGCAGATTGTGCACGCGCGTCCACTGAATCGATTTTCCCGTACGAAAGCTCTCGCGTACTGGTTCCAGCATCGGACTATCCGGCCAGATCTGCGTATGGCAGTTCATGCAGGTTTTCGTCGGCGGAATACCGGCAAACGAGCTGTCCTCGACGGATGTGTGGCAGTAACGGCAATCTATTCCGTCGTCGCCGACGTGGTGTTTGTGACTGAAAGGCACAGGCTGGCTGCGCGCCACTCCCACTTCGGTGATGTATGGCGATTCATTGATGGTCGTTAGTCCAGCGACCACGGCCAGCAGGAGAAGCAAACCGCCGAAAATCGTTACCCGGGAGATCGTGTTGGTGCTTGGGTGAAAAATTTGCGCCATGGGCTTTTACAACGCTGCCTTCATCGACCACCACACACGCAACGAGTACAAAATACAAGCCTCGTCGCGTGCCGGCGCGCTTGCGCGGTGATGCTCGCGCCGGACATTCGACCCAAAGAGTGAGCGATCTGCAGCGGATCAGCGCAGATCGCGCTACTCGTTATGTATCCCCAAGCTCTCCATTTTGCGATAGAGAGAGGAACGGCTGACGCCCAAAAGCTCGGCAGCACGCGTCTTGTCGCCGCCCGTTTCTTTCAGGACGTTTTCAATATGGCTTTTTTCGTAGGACTGGACAGCAATGCGAAGGTTGTTCATCGGCTCCGCGCCGTCTTCTTCCAACGGAGTCGTGCACTGCGGCAATTCGGCTGGCGTAATCCACTCGCCGTTCCCAAGGATCATCGCCAGCTCGAGCACGTTATCCAATTCACGCACATTGCCTTTCCAGGGCAATGACATGAGCAATTTCAGCGCCGAATTCGCCACGCCTTTGTAGGCCTTCTTCATCTCCGCGTTGTGACGACGCACCAGATGCTCGGCCAACAACGGAATATCTTCCCGCCGCTCGCGCAGTGGCGGCACGCGTATGTTGATGACATTGAATCGGTAGAATAAATCCTCGCGAAACTTTCCTTCCGCCACCTCGGTTTGCAGCTCGCGATTGGTCGCTGCGATGATGCGAACATTCAGTTTCGCTGGATGGGTCGAGCCAATCGGCAAAATTTCCTTGTCTTCAATGACACGGAGAATTTTTGGCTGCAGGCTGAGCGGCATTTCGCCGATCTCGTCCAGAAAGATCGTTCCGGCCTGGGCGCGTTGAAACAGCCCTTCCTGGGAGCTCGCCGCGCCGGTGAACGCGCCCTTCATGTAGCCAAAAAGCTGGCTCTCAAGCAGCGTTTCCGGGATCGCGCTGCAATTCACCGGTAAAAACACTTTGTCCTTGCGCGGACTTTGCAGGTGGATCGAGCGCGCGACAACCTCTTTACCGACGCCGCTTTCGCCTGTGATCAAGACGTTTGAACTGGTGGGCGCGATCTTCGAGATCATCGAAAGAATGTCTCGGATCGCCTTACTCTCGCCGATCAAACCGGTGGATTCCGAGTTGCAGTTCAGTTGCCGGCGCAATAACTCCACCTCCCAGGCGAGGCTTTTCGCTTCCAACAAGCGCTTGACCTTCTGCAGCACATCTTCGAGTACTACCGGCTTGAGGATATAGTCGTGAGCACCGCCGCGGAAAGCCTCGATGGCCGAATCGACGGACGCATAACCCGTCATGAGAATAAAAATTGTTTGGGGCGAAACGCTGCGCACGTGGCGCAGAACGCCGAGGCCGTCGGTGCCGGGAATTTTTAGATCGCTCAGGATCAGATCGAAATCACGCTCGCCAATCGCGTCGATCGCCTGGTTACCGCTTTCCGCTTCATAGACGTGAAAGTCTTCGCCCTCGAGCACGCGCGCAATGTTTTTGCGCGGCAATGGCTCATCATCCACGAGTAAGATACTTGAACTCATGTCGCTCCGACGAAGTCCAGCGGTCGAGATTGGCGACTGGTTGGAGAAAACCAGAACTCAGCTACGGCAATCGTTGTGCCAGAATGCTACCCGCTTAGCTCGCGAAAGATAAGCTATTCTCAGCGTCTACCGTCGCAGAAATAGGACAAGCGGCAATTTTGTGTCCTAGTTTTCGGACGACTCATTGAAATTTCGAATCATCTGCCGCATTCTGAAAGTAAGTTCCGAGGCACAAGCGATCCGCGGTCAAGAAGAAAGAGGACTCCGTAACCCATTATCGGCACGAACTTTGTAGACCTGCAAAGATAAATCAAAACCAATGCCCGGCCCTATCAATATCTCCAGCTTGCCGTATCTCGAAGAGCTATATCGGCAGTTTTTGAGTCAGCCCTCTACGCTCCCCGAGGAGTGGCGCCAGTATTTCTCGCAGCCGGCGCTCGACAACGGCAGCGCTGCAGCGCAAGCCAAGCCGGCGAGCTTGCAGTCTCAGGAAGAAGCCGCGAACGGAGCCTCGGCTCCCGTTCTGTCGAGCCAACTCAATGAGCTGATTCACAGTTACCGTGCGTACGGCCATCTACGGGCGCAGATCGATCCATTGAAGCGACTAAGCCTTCCAAACGTCGCGCCAGTGAACCTGGCGCCGGAGGTTTTTGGTTTCACCGATGCGCACATGGATAAGCTCTTTGCATCGGAATCGATCCATTTGAGCGGGCCCTTAACACTGCGCGAACTGATAAGCCGTCTTGAACGGATTTATTGCGGTCCCATCGGCTTTGAGTTCATGCACATCGGCGATCGCCTGCAACGCCAGTGGTTGCAGCAGCGCATCGAGCAAATCGAAACACGGTCGGCCTGCGGCGCTGAGGAGCAAAGACGGATGCTCAGCCGGCTCATTGAAGCGCAAACTTTTGAGCAATTTATTCGCCGCAAATTCCTCGGCGCGAAGAGCTTCTCGCTCGAAGGAGCGGAGTCGCTCATCCCGCTGCTGGAGATCGCGATCGGCAAAGCCGCCGACCAAGGTGTTTTGGAGATCGTGATGGCCATGGCGCATCGCGGTCGGCTCAACGTACTTGCGAATATTCTCCACAAACCGGCGCGCGACATCTTCCGCGAATTCATCGATCCATCCGTGGCTCATGCCGACGGCAGCGGCGATGTCAAATACCACCTCGGGCACAGTCATGACTATGTCACGGTGACTGGGCAGCGTATCCATCTCTCCCTGTGCTTCAATCCGAGTCATCTGGAATTCGTAAATCCAGTGGCGATGGGGAGAGTTCGAGCCAAACAGGACCGCGTCGACGATATGGAGCGGCAACAGGCGTTGGCCTTATTGATTCATGGGGATGCCGCTTTTGCCGGCGAGGGAATCACTCAGGAAACTCTGAATTTGAGCCGCCTGATTGGCTATGAAATTGGCGGCACTCTGCACGTTGTCGTCAACAATCAACTCGGTTTTACAACACCTCCCCGTGCCGCGCGCTCTTCAGTTTATGCCACCGATGTCGCCAAAATATTGCAGCTACCGATTTTTCACGTCAACGGCGACAATCCGGAGGCCGTGGCGTACGTGGTTCGCCTCGCGTCGGATTTTCGCGGAGCATTCCGTCAGGATGCCGTAATCGATCTTTACTGCTATCGCCGGCTCGGCCACAACGAGGGCGATGAGCCGACCTTCACCCAACCGCGTATGTACCAAGCAATCGCCAAACACTCCAGTGTACGCCAGAGCTACAGTGAGCGGTTGCTTTCACTGCAGCGCATTACGAAAGAAGAAATCGCCGCCACGGAAAGGAACTACCTGGCTCATCTGGAGAGCGAATTCAAATCGGCTGCGGAAGATCGCTCCGAACCGGTTCGAGAAGAGTTGCAGGGAATTTGGGCAGAGTATTTTGGTGGATTGGAACCTGACGTGCCCGCGACCGTTTCGGCTGTAGAACCTTCGCGGCTTGCGCACCTGCTCGAGTTGCAGACACGGCTCCCTGAAGGCTTTCATCCACATCCGAAAATTTTGCGCGCTATGGAGGGGCGGCGAAAAATGGCGGCCGGCCAGATTCCGTTGGACTGGTCGGCGGCGGAGTCGTTGGCTTTTGCAACTCTCGTTACACAGGGCATACGTATCCGCTTGAGCGGTCAAGACAGCGGTCGCGGCACTTTCAGTCACCGTCATGCCATTTTGCGCGACTATCAAGACGGTCACGAATACGTTCCGTTGCAGCACATTGCGCGTGATCAGGAAGCCGTGGAATTAATCGATAGTCCGCTTTCCGAATCGGGAGTCTTGGGATTTGAATACGGTTACAGCCTGGATTGTCCCGGCGGCCTAGTTCTCTGGGAAGCGCAGTTCGGCGATTTTTCCAATGCGGCTCAGGTCATTATCGATCAGTTCATTACCACCGCGGAAGAAAAATGGCGTCGATTGAGCGGTTTGGTGCTTCTCTTGCCGCACGGTTTCGAGGGCATGGGACCCGAGCACTCGAGCGCGCGCCTCGAACGTTTCTTACAGCTCGGCGCGCGTGACAACATCCAAGTCGTTTACCCGACAACACCGGCTCAGTACTTTCACTGTTTGCGCCGCCAGGCCCTGCGTAAATGGCGTAAACCGCTTGTTGTGATGACGCCGAAGAGCCTTTTGCGTCATCCTCAATCGGTATCGAGACTTAATGAGTTTGGCACGGCCGGGTTCCGAACGGTGATTGCCGACGAAGCGAAAAACACTGGACAGGTAGCGGACCGCGTGCTTCTCTGCAGCGGGAAAATCTACTTTGATCTCGAGAAGCGCCGTCAGGCGCTTGGTCGAGAAGAGTTGCCGATCATCCGAATCGAGCAGCTCTACCCCTTCCCGGAAAACGCCCTGCAAGCCGCGCTCTCGCGCTATGCGCCGCAAGCCCGGCTCGTCTGGGTGCAGGAAGAACCGGAGAACATGGGCGCTTGGTGGTACTTGAACCAAAAATTTACCAAGATGCTGGGCGAGTGCCGGCTCTCCGTCGTAGCGCGGCAAGAAGCGGCTAGTCCGGCGACCGGCTCTGCGACGCGACATCGCGAACAACAGGAACAATTGCTCAACAAGGCGTTTGAACAGCGTGCGGTTGAGGAAGCTGGTTCTACACAGACGGGATAAACATGCCGATCGAACTCAAGGTACCGGAAGTCGGTGAGTCGATCTCGGAAGTCGAGATCGGCGAATGGCTCAAGAAGGAAGGCGATTTCGTCGCGCGGGACGATGAGGTTGTCGTCATCGAAACCGACAAAGCCACCGTCGAAGTTTCCGCGCCTGAATCAGGCACAATTACGAAAATACTTAAACCGTCCGGACAAACTGCGTCAGTGCACGAGGTGATCGCATATCTCGAACCGGGAGAGCCACGGCGAGAGCACGGCGCGACCACTACCGACATGCCCGAGCCGCGAGCTACCGCGACAAAGCAGGAGAGTGCGGCGAGCCCGCCGTCGAGCCGCCCATCAGCGGCAGAGGACGATGATCGAAAGATGATCCGGCCGAGCGTCGTTGCCGCGCGCCCGGTGGCTCCAGCTCCCTCGGACGGAGCGAGTCAGTCGTCAGAACCGAAACCCAACCCCGATCAAGTGGCCGAGGCTGCAGACGAGGCGGGAACTGAAACCATTCCAGAGGCCGAAATATTGCCACAGTTTGCATCGCGCACTGCGGAACCGGAGCAATCGGCCAGGGCGCCAGCGCGGCAGCAGAGAGTGGTCGATGATTCCGACCGACAGGCCGGACCGCAGTCTGCTGACGCTGCGGAAACAATGCAGACGCCATCGCAATTGCCGGATGGCAACAGAGAACAAATCGTTCCGATGAGCCATTTGCGCCGGCGGATTGCGGAACGGTTGGTCGGCGCGCAGCACAACGCCGCTCTGCTGACGACGTTCAACGAAGTGGACATGACGTCGGTGATCGAGCTACGCAAGCGTTATCGCGATCTTTTCCAGGAACGCTACCAAACTAAGCTAGGCTTTATGTCTTTTTTCGTCAAAGCGAGCATCGCCGCCCTCAGGGCGACACCCGAAGTCAATGCGGAAATTCGCGGCACAGACATCGTCTTCCGAAAGTTTTTCGATATCGGCGTCGCGGTCGGCGGCGGGAAAGGTCTAGTGGTTCCGGTGCTGCGCAATGCCGAGCGGCTCACATTCGCCGAGATCGAGCGTGCGATCGCCGGTTTCGCAAGCCGCGCCGAACAAAGCAAAATTCTTCCCGCGGAGCTGCAGGGCGGCACGTTCACGATCAGCAACGGCGGTATTTATGGCTCTTTGCTATCAACGCCGATTGTCAATCCGCCGCAAAGCGGGATTCTAGGATTGCACGCGATTCAAGACCGGCCGGTGGTGCGCGACGGCGCTATCGTCATTCGGCCGATGATGTACGTCGCCCTCACTTACGACCACCGCCTCATCGACGGCCGCGAAGCCGTACAGTTCTTAAAGCACATCAAGGAAACTATTGAAGATCCAGCGCGGCTGCTACTGGACATTTAGCGGCCTCGGTGTCACGAGCTATCTAATAAGTTTGAGAGCGCCGATCGTTCATTCGAATAACGTCCGCATAGCGATCATATCCCGCGTCTCTGCCGAGCTGAATCGAGACTTCGTCACCGTTGCGCAAATCGGCAACCCGCAGCTCTCGGTCACGATCGTACACCACCGTTCATTGCCTGAACGATGTTAATCGCCTCTGAAGTCCGTCATGCTGAAGCAGAAGCACGGTGCCACGGCGAACTGATTCCAGCCCTGATTCGTGCCATTAGCGGCCTATCCTCCACAGAACTTCTTCTCGGACCGGAAGAAATGCGCTGACAAGCTGTGGGCGGAATTCCCCCAAACTCAAACTCATTTCAACATGCTGGACCAAAGGGGACCGCTTTTTTAACTCATACTGGAAAGCGCTGTGGATAAAATTCCTAGCCGAGCAAACGAGTTAGCGATATGGCTGCGCCGCCGGTGAAGGCCAGCGGCACATCGGTTGCGTTGTTTTATCGTTCAGATAAGTGGCGGAGCTGCCAAACGGACGCAATCCAAGGAGGAGAGCCTATGCTTAACTGGTCGATAACGTTTTTGATCATTGGACTCATCGCGGGTGTGCTCGGTTTTACCGGCGTAGCCGGTGCCGCTACCCAGATCGCCTGGGTTCTGTTCGTCGTGTTTCTGGTGTTGTTCTTGATTAGCCTGGTGATGGGCCGCGGCCGGGTCGGTTGAGTCGGGACGCAGACAGCCAACCGAGGGGTCATACATGGCGCGAAAACCGCGCACAAAAAGTAAACAAAGAAAGCGCGCGCCGCGGGATCCTGAATTTCGCGGCCGCGCCGCAAAGGTTCGAACTCGGAGCGGCGAGAAATGCACCACGAGAAACAAAAAACCAGTCGCTCGAGGCCTTAGATAGGAATGGTGAATGCCGCGCAAGTCGAAACGTAAACATAAAACCGCAGAACCAAAATCAGGGGCGTCCCGTGCGATTTGGAAGGGTAGCATCGACTTTGGGTTAGTGAATATTCCGGTCGGCCTTCACAGTGCGGAAACTTCCAATAGCTTGAGTTTCGACCTCTTGGACAAGCGGGATTTTTCGCGCATCCGCTATCGACGGGTAAACGAGAAGACCGGCAAGGAAGTCCCCTGGAACGATATTATCAAGGGGTATGAATATAAAAAGGGCGAATATGTTGCGCTCTCCGACGCAGATTTCGCTCGAGCCAATGTCGAAGCCACTCAAACGATATCGATTACCGATTTCGTCGATGCCAGCTCTGTGAGCCCGCTATATTACGATAAACCATACTATTTGGAACCGCTGAAGAACGGACAGCGAGCATACGCGTTGCTCCGAGAAGTTCTCCATAACACCGGCAAAGTCGGCATTGCCAAGGTGGTGATCAGGAGCCGCGAGCACTTGGCCATGGTGCTCGCGGAAGGACCGGCTCTGATTTTGGAGTTGCTGCGATTTCCCGACGAGTTGCGCGATGCTTCGCGTCTCGACGTACCGAAACCTCACGCGAAAGGAGCAGCGATCTCGGCGCAAGAGATCAAAATGGCTGAGCGCCTGGTCGAATCGATGATTGGAGAATGGCAGCCCGAAAAGTACCGTGATGAATACCGCGACGATCTCATAAAAATCATCAATGAGAAGGTCGATTCGGGCAAGACCAAAATCGTTGAAACGACAATGCCCGCAGCTCGACGCGAGCAACGCGGAAAAGTCGTCGATATCATGCATCTGCTCCGCCAGAGTGTTGAGCAGGCTGGTAAGCGGGGTAAGCACAAAGATGAACCAACCAGTCGCCGCAAAGCCGGCTAACCGCTCCAGTTTCGTTGGACGGAAATAATGAACACTCCGTTTCGGAGCATATTCTCCGTCCCAACTCTAACACCATTGCTGTAGTCACTGTCGCATATCTGCGAGGGCGGCTAGCGCGGCGATCAACTGTTCGGCCGGCGTGAACGAGCGCTACCTGCTTTCGTTTCACCTTATTGTAAGCCAGCGGAATACCGCAGTCGGCTCCGCGCTTCGCCACCGCTCATGGCATATTCATTGCGTTTTATCGCGCGCATGCAACCATCACAGGTACAAAAATTTAACGGTCAATTACAACACGAGAGGCGCGTACTCGTGCAGGAACTTCCCCGCAGTAGAGAACCCTTCAAATCGATTACCGAGACTGTCGCAAGGAGTTTGAGGAACAAGCGCAGCGTGAGCGCGATGCGGTCGTAATTCGGAGCGGTATATGACTAGGAGTCCAAGCCACACAACTGTCAGTGGACAACTTGTCAAGGTGGGGGTGCTCGCGGCTCTTGCTGCAGGCGCAGCCTGCGGGCTGCGGGAGCGGCGCCGCATCGACTTCAAAGGAAAAACTGTTCTTATTTCTGGAGCCTCGCGCGGTCTGGGGCTGGAGCTTGCCCGGATTTTTGCGGCTGAAGGCGCGGATCTCCTGCTACTCGCTCGTGATGCGGAAAGACTTAGACAAACAGCACGTGAACTCGAGGCTTACGGAACCCGCGTTTCAACTTTCAGGTGTGACATCACGGATCCAGACCAGGTGCGTGAAGCCGTCGGAGCAGTTTTGCGAGCCGCAAACCGTGTCGATGTGCTGATCAATAACGCCGGAGTGATTCAGGTCGGCCCGATGGAAAACATGGCGCTCAGCGACTACGAGAACGCGATGGCTGTTCATTTTTGGGGACCGCTGCATTTGATCGAGGCTTTAACACCCCATATGAAGCGGCTCGGGCGGGGTCGGATTGTGAATATTTCATCGATTGGCGGCAAAGTTGCCGTTCCCCATCTTTTGCCGTATGCCGCGAGCAAGTTTGCCTTAGTCGGACTCTCTGAAGGGCTTCGTGCAGAGCTTCTTAAGGATGGCATCTATGTAACCACCGTCTGTCCGGGCTTGATGCGCACCGGCTCACATCTGCACGCTTTTTTCAAAGGGCAGCATAAAAAAGAGTACGCGCTGTTCGCGATTGCCAACGCCTCGCCGCTCCTCTCGACTAGCTCCCAAGCCGCGGCGCGTGCCATCGTCGAAGCGTGTCGTTACGGCAAAGCCGAGATCATAATCACGCCGCAAGCTCGCCTGCTTCGGATCGTCAATGCTCTGTGTCCCAATTTTGTCACCGACACACTGGCCCTGGTTAACCGCGCACTGCCAAAGCCGGCAAAACAAGCCGCCGGAAACTCGGCCAAAACAGGCTCGGCCAGCCGCTCCATGCTCGCCCCTTCATTGCTGACTCGATCGTCGGATGCCGCGGCCGCGCGCAACAATGAGCTCCCATCCGGCACTCGAACCGTTTATGATCCTAGACCGCGACAGTGAGCATGCAAATCAGCGTGACAGACAGAAGCGCGCATTAACCGCGGTCGCAAAAGCAAGGAAGCGTGAATGGATGCGATCAAATTCCTGACGAAAGACCATGAAGCTGTGAAGGCTTTGCTCGCGGCGGCAAATAATTACGAGGAAATGAACGCTGCCTTTGGAGAGATCAGCCGCATGCTCGAGACGCATACTTATCTCGAGGAACAGTTCTTCTACCCTCACTTCGAGAAGCATGAGCATCTTGGGCAGCTGATTCAAGAAGCCCGAGGGAGCATGATCTCGTGAAACAGTTGCTCGACGGCATGAAGCATCAGAATGGTCAGGAGTTCGAAACAAATTTTCAAGCGCTCAGAGCCGAAGTGCAGCTACACATAACTTTTGAGGAAGGCGAGATTTTTCCCCAAGCCGAGAGTGTCACCGATGATGCAATTCTGGCGCGCCTCGGCGGTGAGCTCCAAAGCGCAAAGCTCTCCTACGAGAAGGCATCGGAAATTTCGGTGATGGCGGCGAGATAAATTCATGTCGGTTTACTCGGACATCTCGCGCTTTTTCTTCAGGTGCTTTCGCCGACACGAGACCGATCGCGAATGAAACGCGCTTAATCTCCTAGGATTTTTTTCTCGAGTTGTGGCATCGGCCTTGCTCGCCTGTGTCACTAAGATTTTTTTGGAGGTGATTCATGGACGCGTTGGACCTACTTAAGCAAGACCATCAAGCGGTCAAGAGTCTGTTCGACCAGATCGATGATGCCGAGGACGCCAAACAGCGGAAAAAATTATTCGACCAGATCGACACGGAACTAAATATTCATGCGCATATCGAAGAAACGGTCTTCTATCCAGAGATGCAGAAGATCGATGAGCTGAAAGAAATGGTCGAGGAGGCCTTGGAAGAGCACCAGGAGGTAAAAACACTGCTCGAAGAGATGGAGGCACTCGATCCTGAAAATGAGCAGTTTAGCGCCTCGCTCGAAGAGCTGATGGAAAACGTCGAGCATCACGTAGCGGAAGAGGAAGACGAAATGTTTCCAAAGGTACGCGAGCAATGCGATCAGGCTACATTGGATCGCCTTGGCGAGCAGCTTGAATCGGCAAAAGGGAAACAACACCGGCAGGCGGTCTGATATGGCGGCGAGATGATCCCGCAACTTGGCCTGATAACGCTCTCCTGGAAAGGAGGTGAATGACGAATCAGAATCGTCCTGGCGGTGGGATCGAACGATTCATAGGAACGAGGATTTACTTGATCATGCATTCAGCAAGATCATAAACCAAGGAAAGGACAATATCATGGCAGGGAAAAACACTTCGGCATTTGGCATTTATCCCAACCGAGCGGCGTTGGAGACGGGTATTCAGGCATTGAAAGATGCGAATTTTCGCTACGAGGACATCTCAGTGCTCTTACCCGAGAATTTAGGTACTAAGGATTTCGCGCACGAAAAAGATACCAAAGCCCCCGAGGGCGCAACAACGGGCGGGATCGCAGGTGGAGTTGTCGGCGGAGTCCTCGGATGGTTGGCCGGAATCGGGGCAATCGCCATTCCTGGGCTCGGACCATTTATCGCTGCCGGACCGATCATGGCTGCTCTCGCAGGACTGGGCGCCGGCGGGGCGGCCGGCGGGATTGTCGGCGCGTTGGCTGGACTGGGAATTCCGGAATACGAAGCGAAACGTTACGAAGGTAGGATCAAAGGAGGTGGGATTCTAGTCTCGGTGCACTGCGACAACTCGGATTGGACGCGCAAAGCCAAAGATATTCTGGAGCGAACGGGAGCCGAGGATGTCTCTTCCGCTGGAGAAGCGGGCGCTGACTTCGACGAGCACGATAAACCCCGACCTCGGACCGATGTAGTTTAAGAACTATCGAGCGAACGCCGTGGTTTGCCGAGGCGCGGCACATAGGGAGAGCTAGAATATTTCGCGCAAAGCCCGGCGAGCGGCAAAATGGCCGCACATTCCGTGCACACCGCCGCCTGGCGGCGTTGAAGCCGAGCACAGGTACAGGCCTTTTTTCGAGGTTGAGTAAAGCTTGCGATTCGGCCGCAAAAAAAGTTGCCGAATGTCGGGAGCGCCGCCGTTGATGTCGCCACCGACAAGGTTAGCGTTGCGCCGCTCGAGCTCGGCGGGCGGCGCAACGGCACGGGCGAGAATGCAATCGCGAAAGCCCGGCGCAAACCGCTCAATTTGCCTTTCTATAGTTTCCGTCATATCGGTCGCGGCGCCATTCGGAACGTGACAGTAGCCCCAAAGCGTATGTTTCCCGTCTGGGGCGCGCAGACTATCAAATAAACTCGGTTGCACGATCAGCACGAACGGCCGTGGCGTATACTGACCGTTCCACACTGCCTTTTCCGAGGCCGCGATTTCATCGATTGTCCCTCCCAGATGAACCGTCGCAGCAAGGGCGCATTCGCGCGCTGTCCAGGGAACCGGAGCCGAGAGTGCCCAGTCGATCTTGTATGCGGCCATGCCGTAGCGAAATTGAGATACTTTCCGGCGATACGCAGGAGTCAATTGCGCCCCGGCGATAGCTTCTAGTTGGCGTGGCGTTAAATCGCAGAGCACGGCCCGCGAGTCGGGTAACTCTTCGAGGCTTTGTATCGAATGTCCGAGAACGATCTTTCCGCCCAGTGAGCTGAAATAGGCGGCCAGCGCATCGGCGAGGCCTTGCGCGCCACCGCGCACCAGCGGCCAACCAAACGCGTGCCCCGCAGCTCCCAAGACTAAGCCGAACGCCGCGGAGCCCCAATGGTCGAGCGATAACATTGAATGCGCCGCAATCCCTGCAAAAAGCGCTCGCGCACGCAATCCGCTGAAACGGTTCCTCGCGAATCGCCGTGCTGGTTGTATCGCTGAATAACCGAATCGAAGGAACTGAAGCACATGGCGCGGTGAGTGCGGCGGAGCCAGGATGTCGGCATCCAAACCGTCCCAACAATCGGCCAGCCAGCCAAACACTGCTCGGTATGCGTTGGCGTCGTGGTTCAAACCCTCCATCGTTTTATCCACTGACCGGTGGAGCAAAACAGCGGTGCCGTCATCGAGGGGGTGCGCCAAGGGCAGCGGCGGCTCCACCCAGTGCAATCCGTAATCCTGCAGCGGCAACGTGCGAAAAAACGGCGAGCCAATCGCCAACGGATAAACCGACGAACACACATCATGCGTGTATCCGGGCAAGGTGAGTTCTGCTGAACGCACACCGCCACCGAGTGACGCGTTGGCTTCCAGTACAATGACTGATTTTCCAGCCTGGGCTAGAGTAATTGCGGCAGCGAGTCCGTTCGGTCCGGAACCGATAACCACTGCATCATATTGTCGGGACTGGGCCACGAAATCAGAGTTGTGCGCCTATACAGCCGCGAAGCAGTTTGGAGATTTGTTGAAGGCGATCGCTCCGGATTTCCGCATGGCAGCAGTATCCGCGCAAGCGGATCGCCCATCAAGGAGCGCCTGGCTAAAGCGATGTGGCAAGTTTGCTCTGCGGATGATTAACCGGATAGTTGGTGAGCAAGAGTCCGAAACTCGAAGGCGATCGGGTTAACTCACGGCGCGCGCCGACGTCGGTCTTTGACAATATCGCGCACTAAGTCTCCGGCGGCGCCACCTAGCGCGGTTGCAGCTCCGGAAACGACGCTTCTCATGACGCTGCCCGTCAAAGTCGGCGGCGCAGCATCCCGATTGCGGTTCTTTTTCGGCTTCAATGCGCGTCCGACTATCCAGCCGAGAACGGCAAACGCGCCGAGGGTCGGCCACGGACGAGTGCGCACGTAATACGCCGGGTTGAGAGTCTGTGTCGTGGTAATTTCGATTTTCTGTTCGAGCCGACCGAGTTTTTCGCCCAGCGCGAAGCGGGTATTTTCGATATCTCGTCGAATCGATTCAAGACTTTCTTCCATCGGCGCCACCTCCTTCTAATGACCTGTTGCCTTTTCCTTAATGTATTGCGCATCCTCTTTCGCGCCGCGCAAACTGTGTTCCGGAATCGGCTTCGCGGTTTGTAGCTTACGCCGGCCGGCGAAAACAACGATCAGCCCAATCACCAAATAGACGCCGCCGACGATTGCAAATCCCGCCCACGTCGGCAGTGGAACGTATTGCGCGAGCGCGAGCGCGATGACGATCGACAACAGAACAAAAGCCACGGCTAAAATAAACACGCCGACAGCGAGGACAATGCTAGAAGTGACGATCTTTTTTATTTCCTGCGAGATCTCCAGTTTCGCTGCCGTCAGTTCTTTTGCCGAAAGCGTTCGCGCGTCCTGCACAATACCGCGCATTAGCTCGATCACCGATTCGCCCCGATCGTTTCCTCCACCGGCCGGATAGGACGAATTCATATTGGATGAGTTCATATCTCTGCGCTCAGCAACGTTTATGCCATGGATTCGAAGACAAAGCCGTGGCTGATATGAGCATATAACAATCACGGCTTCAATCCCTTCCGCTATACGAACTGCTTATCTGGCGTGACCTGCCAGTGTGGGACTTTCCCGATCGTTGTGCGATTTTCCATTACTCCGCTTCGGAGTGTGCAATTTTTTTAAACCACTGTTCCGTATGTCGCAGTTGACCGGACAGGAAGCGGCGTGTCGGGTTTCTTGCCTCCTGAATTCCTGCCGTTATAAGGAAATTTCCTCCGGAGAAAATGCCCTCGAAACCGGCGCGCATAGCAAAAGATAAAAATCGGCCAAAGGATTCGCTGGCATGGCATTTGGGAAGCGAGGACTCAGCTTAGGGAGGATGCTTTCATGAATACGCTGAACCGATACGTTCCGAGATTTTTAATCTTGCTCTTGGGAGCAGTGGCAGCGCTGAGCGGATGCGTGCCTGTGCAAACAGCCGCTCGTCCAACGCTCGATGAAGTGCGCGCGGGAAATGTCCGCGGAGCGAGTGTAGAAGATACTCGACTTAGCCAAGGCGAAATCGAAGGCGAAGTGGTTGAAGTGAATCGCGCCAAACACGAAATCTACGTGGTGGCTGCGGATGGCCGACGAGAAACTCTGCCGTATGATTTCGATCGGACCCGAGTCGTGTATCACGGTCAGGAATACACCATCGACAATTTGGAGTCGGGCGATCGAATCGCCTATCCGTCCTCGCGAGCTGACCGTTATGTTAGCGTGATCAGAATACAGGACCCGGTTCAGGCCCGTGCGGGATCGCGTTTGTCGCAGCCGTTGCCGCCACGACGAGCGCAAGTCATTGACGGTACGGTGGAGCGAATAGATCAGAAACTCGGGATATTCGATCTTCGACCGCGTGACGGTCGCACGATAACGGTTTCGCTGCCGTACAATAGTCGCGCTGCGGATGTGGATAGCTTTCGCACGCTGCGCCGAGGTGATCCTGTGCGCGTCGAGGGCGAGTTCGTGAGCCCGGACAATTTTCAGCTTCTCTCGTTCATGTGGTCGCGTTAAACAACGCCGACCACCCGTCAGCAGGGCGCAACAGGCTGCGCCCTGCTAGAGCTTTCGCAGTCGTGGCAATACCTGTCGTCCGTACCCTTCCAGAAACGCGCGCTGATCCGGACCGGCGGAATGAAAAATCAGATGATCGAATCCGAGTTCCATATAACGCCGCGCGAGTTTGATGTGTGCTTCGCGATCACGCGAGATGCAGACGGTGTCGCGGATCGTATCGGCGCCGACCACGTTACCGTTTTGCTCCGATAAAGCCGGTGTATAGATTCGTTCCGTAAATAAAGCAGGAACAAAAGTTCCTGCACAATAGGCTTTTCTCGCCGCGATCGCCTGCTCCTCGTTATCGGTAAAATCGACGGCAATTTCTATCATCCGCGACATCGCATCCGGGTCTTTGCCTGCCTCGGTCGCGCCGGACGCGAAGTTTTTTAGAATCTTCTTGTAAGTTTCCGGACTCTCGCCACCAACCGTGATCAGCCCATCGCCGTATCGCCCGGCAAAACGCGCGCTGCTCGGAACTAAAGCTGAGATAAAAATTGGCGGGGAAGTTTCCGCGCGCGTATGAAGCTTCGCTTTGCGGGTTTTGTAGTACGTTCCATTGTACGAGATGGGATCGCCTTCCCACAGAGCGCGGATAAGTTGAACCGCTTCTGCGAGTTGGGATTGGCGCGTTTGGTAATTTGGCCATAGCCCGGTAGCTGAATACTCGTTGAGCGCCTCTCCGGTGCCTAAACCGAGAAACGAACGCTCCGGTGCAAAAACCGCGAGGGTGGCAACAGCCTGAGCTATGAAGCCGGGTGATAACGGAGAATCGGACACGTTACGCCGGTCCCAAGAATAATCTTCTGAGTTCGAACGGCAGCCGCGCCGAGCCACGTCCAAACGAAACAGGCTTGCCCCTGTTCGCTCCACGGATGAAAGTGGTCGCTCACGTCGATTGAATCGAAGCCTGCTTGTTCCGCTGCTACCGCATAGTCGAGCAGCTGTTGCGGCGGATATCGCTCGGAGCCCGCCTTCCAGCCGAATTTGATCGCCATGGTTGCTCCTCGCCAAGGCTTCAGGCCCTTGCCCGGCGCGGCTCCTCCCTGCGCGCAAACAGTTCGATCATTTTTTTATTTGAAAGCCGGTATAATGTTTCGGCGCCGGCTTGTTCCAGCGCCTTGTTCGGTTCCGTCAACTCCGATTGCTCGAAACCGTCCGTGACAAGATCGCGATCTTCATTCCTGATAGTGACCCGACCATTATCGACCTCACCCTAATTTTTGTTAAGCGGCGCAAGCGTTATGCCATGCGGCTGCGCAAAGGCTTCGTGTTTCCGCGTTTACATCGCTCTCAGCGAGTTGTCCCATTACCAGGATCGACGGCGCCGTGAGTGTCGCAAAAGCAAGTCGTCAAGGGAAGAGCCGACCGTGGCATCTCGATTGCTCAAACCACTCACTACAAGAAAATTTAGCAAAGGACGGAGATATGGCTGAGACTGCGTCTGATCTCCTGATGGATATTCTTATTGACTGGGGTGTCGAAGTTGTATTTGGACTGCCGGGTGACGGCATTAACGGCTTAATGGAAGCGCTCCGCAAACGGAAAGACAAAATTCATTTCATTCAAGTGCGACATGAAGAAGCAGCGGGCTTCATGGCCTGTGCATACGCCAAGTATACGGGTCGACTGGGCGTGTGCCTGGCTACGTCCGGTCCGGGTGGAATTCACCTGTTGAATGGGTTGTACGACGCCAAGCTCGATGGCCAACCCGTGTTGGCGATCACAGGCCATCACTATCATGATCTTATCGGTACCCATGCACAGCAAGACGTCGATCTGGACAAACTGTTCATGGACGTTGCTGTGTACAACACGCGCATCATGGGCATGGCACACGTCGAGTCGGTGACTCATCTCGCCTGTCGAACGGCGCTCAGCTACCGCGGTGTAGCGCACATCAATTTTCCCACCGATATACAAGACTTCACCTCTGCGGAACGGTCGAAGCGCGACGTACCCGGGCATACCACCGCAGTCATGGCGCGTGGCGCTGGCGAGCCGGATGAGAGAGATCTGCAATACGCTGCGGAGATTCTCAATCGCGGCAAGAAAGTGGCCATTCTGGCCGGTCGTGGCGCTCTCGGCGCCAGTCAAGAACTGGAAGAGACTGCTGAAATTCTCGCCGCTCCGATCATCAAAGCATTGCTCGGCAAAGCCGCTGTCCCCGACGACAGCCCCTATACCACCGGCGGCATTGGCCTACTGGGAACCCGCGCCTCTCAAGAAGCATTGGAACGATGCGATACGCTTCTGCTCGTTGGGACGTCTTTTCCTTACATTGAGTTCATGCCTAAACCCGGGCAAGCGAAAGCTGTGCAAATCGACATTGATCCGACGAGGATCGGGCTGCGGTATCCGGTCGAGGTCGGGCTCGTCGCCGACACTCGAATCAGCCTGAAAGCGCTGCGGCCAAAGTTGCGCCGGCATGAGGACCGAGAGTTTCTCCGGCAAGCCCAAGAAACCACCAGCGCGTGGTGGAAGCTGATGCAGGAGCGCGGCACTCGCACGGATCACCCTATGAAACCGCAAGT
>Ga0075434_100001267_pt1 | contig 21044 bp, 13 predicted proteins | sample RhiMethybrSRZTD3_FD_75298 | JGI IMG/M metagenome (GOLD analysis project Ga0075434, IMG submission 75298) | Populus rhizosphere microbial communities from Tennessee, USA - Rhizosphere MetaG P. TD hybrid SRZTD3 | ecosystem: Host-associated > Plants > Roots > Rhizosphere > Soil | place: USA... | reverse complement strand
GAGCGTGGCGAGACGTCGGAACGCGTCGTGGTGTTGAGCCATCGGTTCTGGGCCGAGCGATTCGGGTCGGACTCGGCGATTGTCGGACGCGGACTGACGCTGAGCGGGAAGAGCTATCGCGTGCTCGGTGTCATGCCGCGTGATTTCCGATTCCCGATCCAGACTCCGCCGATCGACATGTGGGCGGCGTTAGGGCAAGAACAATTCGCCGACGTCCCGCAGATGGGGCGAAGTGCCCGATTGATGGACACGATCGGCCGTCTGCGCAGCGACGCGACCATCGAGCGCGCGCAGGCCGAGCTCGATGTCATCGCCTCGCGCTTGAGCCGGCAATATCCGGAATCGAACACCGGCATCGGGATCCGCATCGTCCCTGCCGCCGACCACGTCGCCGGACGCGTCTCCCAACCGCTGCTCATTCTGTTTGCCGCGGTGGCGTGCGTGCTGCTGATCGCCTGCGTGAACGTGGCGAATCTTCTGCTTGCGCGTGCGACCGACCGCCGCCGCGAGATTGCGCTGCGCTCGGCGCTGGGTGCAGGACGGGCGCGGATTACCGTTCAACTCGTGATCGAGAGTCTTGTGCTCGCCATCATTGGCGGTGCTCTCGGCGGGCTGATCGCGACGTGGGGAGTCGCGGCGCTGGTTCAACTGGTGCCGGGGGATCTGCCGCGTGCCGATGAGATCGGCGTCGACCGTGCCGTTCTTCTGTTCACGGTCGTCGCATCGCTGGCGACGGGCCTCATCTTCGGCGTGGCTCCAGCGTGGCAGGCGTCGAAGGTCGATCTGGCGGCGGCGCTGCAAGAGGGCGGGCGCACGATTTCAGAGAGCGCCCGAGCGTTTCGTCTGCGAAGCGCGCTGGTCGTCGCCGAGATCGCACTTGCCGTAATTCTGCTAACCGGCGCGACGCTCTTCATGACGACGTTCTGGCGTCTCAATCAACCGCCGACGGGATTCGATCCGCACAACGTGCTGAGCTTCGATGTCACCTGGCCGTGGGAGAAGTATTCGTCCGAGCAGGCTGGCGTCAAGTTGCGCGAGCTCCAAACCGCATTGCAGGCGGTGCCCGGGATTCGTGGCGCCGCGGGTGGCATGCAGCTCCCCGATCGCGGTGGCGCGGCCAGCGATCTGTTGTCGCCGTTCCTGGAGATCGAGGGCCGTCCCGTCTCGCGCGATGCGCGTCCGCGAACTGCCTACATGCCGAGCCAGCCAGGCTACTTTCGTGTGCTCGGCATTCCTCTCGTCAAGGGGCGAGACTTCACCGATCGCGATTCACTCGAGTCGCCGCGAGTGGCCGTGATCAACGAATCGCTGGCGCGCACCTACTTCGGCAACGAGAATCCGATCGGGAAACGGCTCAAGCTCGATCTGTGGCTGCTGTTCGGCGATCAGACGCCGATGCGCGAGATCGTCGGCGTCGTCGGCGACGTGACGCATGCCGGCATTTCGGGTGCAGCCCGCCCGCTCGTCTACGTTCCGTTCGCGCAGAGGCCGTTCAACATCTCGTACGTCGTGGTGAAAACTGATGGCGATCCGGCTTCGTTCGTTCCGGCCATCCGCGCCGCAGTCCGATCGGTCGATCCGGATCAGCCGATCTACGACGTACACACGCTGGAGGATCGGATCGGGATGTCGGTTGGGCAGGAGCGCTTCAACGCGCTCCTGCTGGCGATGTTCTCGGGCCTGGCGCTGCTGCTTGCCGCGATCGGCTTGTATGGCGTGCTGTCGTACAGCGTCGCGCAACGTACGCACGAGATGGGCGTGCGCCTGGCGCTTGGCGCCGATGCACGCGACGTGGTTGGACGCGTGATGCGCGAGGGAGCGACGCTGATCATGACGGGTCTGCTCATCGGCGTTGCCGGAGCGACCGCGTTGACAGGCCTCCTCGAAGGTCTGCTCTTCGGCGTGTCACCACTCGATCCGCGCATACACCTCGTCGTCGCAACCGTGCTCACGCTGGTGGCGTTGGCCGCATGCTGGATACCGGCCCGCCGCGCGGCTCGAGTCGATCCACTCGTGGCTCTGAGATACGAATAGCGGCGTCAAAACGCGGCTGCTCCGGCTCTCCTTGACAGCTTAGGAGAGATCCGACTATCTTTCCTAAGCAGGCTAGGAGTGATATGGCGGACGAAGCAGCACTGCTTCCGGGCACGCTCGACGTGCTGATCCTCAAGTCGGTTTCGCTGGCGCCCGAGCACGGCTACGGGGTGCTCCTCCGAATCCAGCAGATTACCGGCGGCGCGCTGTTGGTGGAGCAGGGGGCGTTGTATCCGGCGCTGGCCCGACTCGAGCATCAAGGCCTACTCGAGAGCGAGTGGGGGACCTCCGACAACAACCGCCGGGCGAAGTTCTACCGGCTGACGGCGGCAGGCCGCCGCCGGCTCAAGGCGGAGACCGAGCGCTGGGAGCGGCTTGCGGTGGCGATGTCGAGAGCGCTTCGCGCGCAGGAGGCGTAGCGATGTTCTGGTCGAGGATTCAATCGCTGGCCGCTGGCTTGTTTCGACGCACGCGTGTCGAGGACGACATGGCCGAGGAAATCCGCGGCCATATCGACGCGCGCGCGCGTGATCTGATGCGCGGTGGTGTCGATCCCGCCGAGGCGCGACGACAGGCGCGTCTCGAATTCGGCGCTGTCGAACGCTACAAGGAAGAAGTGCGCGAAGCACGAGGGCTGCGTCTGGCCGACGAGCTGCGCGCCGATTTGATCTGCGGACTGCGCGGATTGCGGCGTGCGCCTGGCTTCACGGCTGTCGCTGCGATCTCGCTGGCGCTCGGCATCGGCGCCAACACGCTGGTGTTCAGTGTGGTCGACGCGGCGCTGCTGCGACCGCTGTCGCTGCCACAACCCGATCGCCTCGTCACCATCTGGAACATTCCTGACACCTCAAAGCCGGATCGTCTCGGGACGCACAGCATCACGCGCTTCGTCGCGTTGAGAGACAGTGCGCGCTCGTTCGAGTCTGTAGCGGCGCACAACGGCATCGCCTGCGGGATCAAGAGCCTCGGATTCGCGGAGGACGGGTTGCCACCCGAGCGGATCCTTGGACAGACGGTGTCGCCATCGATGTTTCGCACGCTCGGCGTTCAACCGCTGCTCGGCCGAACGTTTACCGATGCAGAGGATCAGGTCGATCAGGTGGCGCCAGTTGTGATCCTGAGCCACCGCACATGGCAGCGGCGATACAACAGCGACCGCGACGTGATCGGCAAGACGATGGTGCTCGATCGCTTGCCGACGACCATCATCGGCGTTATGCCGCAGGAGTTCGACTTCTTCGGCGATTCGATCGAGTTCTTCGTTCCGTTGTGTCTGACGCGGGCGCAAGTCGAAGGCCGCGTTGGCGGCAACACGGTGATCGCCAGGCTGAAGCCGTCGGTGTCGATTGCCGACGCGCAAGCGGAGCTCGACACACTGGGACTCCAGCTCGCCAACAGCGACCCGGTTCACCATCGCGGCTTCGGCATGAAAGTCGAGTCGCTTCAGCGATCGACGACGCGTTCGCGCGGGAATGCGGGGCAACCTGCGAGCGACTACGGATCGGCGCTGCTCATGCTGCAAGGCGCAGTTGCCGTGGTGCTGCTCATCGCCTGCGCCAACGTTGCCGGACTGCTGCTGGCGCGAACGGCCAGGCGGCGCACCGAAGTCGCGCTGCGGCAGGCCATCGGCGCGAGCCGCTGGCGCATTCTTCGCCAGATGATCACCGAGACGGTGCCGCTCGCGGTACTAGGCGGCGCTCTAGGCGTGTTGCTGGCGTGGGGAGGCCTGCGTCTCTTCATGGAGCTCGCACCCTCCGACTTTCCGCGCCTGCAGTACGTCTCGATCGATCTGCGCGTCTTGAGCTTCACGGCCATCGTCGCGCTCACAACGGCCCTCGTATTCGCGGTTCTTCCAGCGCTTCACGCGTCGAAAACGCAGTTCGCCGACGAACTGAAGGAAGCGAGCCGCGGCGCGACGGGCGGAGTGTTTCGCCGGCGCATGCGGCACATGCTCGTCGTTGGTCAGATCGCGCTTGCGCTGCTCCTCCTGGTTGGGGCCGGCCTGCTGCTCAACAGCTTCGCTCGTGTGATCGGCAACGATCTCGGTGCTGATCCGTCGAACCTGCTGACGTTCGATTTCCGACTTCCCTCGCGCGAGTCGTACAAGCAGATCGGGATGTATCGAGGTTCAGGCCTCTTCGATGTGAGCTCGGTGCCGGCCGAGACGGTGGAGCGCGTGCTCGAACGCCTGCGGAGTGTGCCCGGCGTGCGCGCCGTGGCGGCGACGAACACGCCGCCGTTGGCCGGAGCCTGGGCTGAAGTGCCGTTCCGTATCGAAGGGCGTGCGGATCCGGCATCCGTGATCTCGGCGGCCGGCACCCCGACGCTGCCGACGGTCGAGCACGTTGCGATCAGTCGAGGGTTCTTCGACGCCATGAAGATCCGGCTGCGCGCCGGACGCGACTTCGATGCGCGCGACATCGCATCGGCACCATTCGTCGTCATCATCAACGAGATGATGGCGCGGCAGCACTTTTCGGGAGAGGACCCGATCGGCCAGTACCTTCGGTTCGACTCGATTCCGGAGGAGCAGCCGCGGCAGATCGTCGGCGTCGTCGGCGACATGCTGGATGGTCCGTTCTCGGCGCAGCATGCCCCGACCGTCTACGTGCCGCACGTGCAGCAGACCACTCGCGCGACCGGGCCGACGGTCTACGCTCGGATCGGGATGTACTTCGTGATCAGAACGCTGGGCGAGCCGATGGCGCTCCTGCCTCAGATCAAGCGCGCGGTTGCCGAAGTAGACCGCCGGACACCGATCGCGAATGCCACAACCGTCGAGCAGACGCTCGATGCGCAAGTGCGGCATTTGCGCCTCTATCTGTTCCTGCTCGGTCTCTTTGGTGTCGTGGCGGCCGTGCTCGCCGCAGTCGGTATCTACGGCGTGGTGGCGAATTCCGTGGCCGAACGAACGCGGGAGTTCGGTGTGCGGATCGCGCTTGGCGCGCGCGCGCTGGACGTGCTGCTGATGGTGGTGGGGCGCGCATCCACATTGATTGCCGTCGGTCTTGCACTCGGGCTTGCCGGCGCCGTCACCGTCTCGCGAGTACTCGAAGCCAACCTCTTTCAAGTGACGGCCACCGATCCACTCACGTACACGGCGGTGTGTGCGTTTCTACTGGCCGTGGCCGCGCTCGCCTGCGTGGTGCCGGCCGGTCGCGCGGCGATTCTGAACCCGGTCACCGCCTTGCGCCACGACTGAATCGGTCGTAGCACATGTAGAGGCCGCCTTTAGGCGGCCTACAATGTCTCGCATGATCGCTCGAATACTGCTCGCTGCCGGCGTGATCCTCGCCCTGTGTGGCAATCCCGTCGATGCGCAGACGCGCGTCGTCGATCTGAAGGCCCCCGATGGGTTGAACCTGAAAGCGACGATGTTCTCGGCGTCGTCGCGCGGGCCTGGCGTTCTCTTGCTGCATCAATGCAACCGTCAGCGCGCGATCTGGAACGGTCTCGCCGAGCGCTTGGCCGCAGCAGGCATTCACGTGTTGACGCTGGATCTGCGCGGCTTCGGCGACAGTGCCGGCGATCGATTCGACAAAGCGCCCCCGGCGGTGCAGGCCAAACAGCAGACGCAGTGGCCGGGCGACATCGATGCCGCCTTTCAGTATCTGAGCTCACAGCCGAACGTCGCGCGCGATGTCATCGGCGTCGGCGGCGCAAGCTGCGGCGTCAACAACTCGGTCCAGACCGCGCGGCGGCATCCCGAAGTGAAGTCACTGGTGCTGTTGTCGGGAACGACCGATCTTGCTGGACGCGCGTTCCTCCGCGGGAGCAGACGCGTGCCGACATTCCTCGCGCTCGCCGACGATGACGAGTTCCCGCAGTCGGTGGTGACGACGCAGTGGCTGTACAGCGTGACCGGCACTCCCGAGAAGAAGCTGGTTCATTACGCCAAGGGCGGGCACGGTGCGGACATATTCTCAGTGCATCCTGAGTTGATCACCGCGATCGTGGCTTGGTATCGCACCACGCTGATCACGACACCGGGTCACGCACCCGCCTCGCCGGATACCGCGGGCATCGGCAAGGAGTTCGCGGCGCTTACGTTGATCGATCAACCGGATGGACCGGCCAAAGTGGCGCAGCAGTTGACCGAGGCACGGCGGCGCGATCCGAAGGCGACGATCTTTCCCGAGGCCATCGCGAACGCCATCGGCTACGAGCACTTGCAGTCAGGCAACGTGTCGCAAGCGATCGCGGTGTTCTCGCTCAACACGTCGGCGTTTCCCGCATCCGCCAACGCCTACGACAGTCTGGCAGACGCGTATGTCGCGGCGGGAAAGAAGGACCTGGCGCGCGTAAACGCGCAGAAGGCGTTGGCGCTTCTGCCGTCCGACACCACGGTGCCTGCGGATTTTCGCGAGCGGATTCGCGAGAGTGCGGAGCAGAAGATCAAACCGTAGGTCAAAGGTCAAAGGGCAAAGGTCAAAGGTAAGGTCAAACGTGTAGGTGTAGGTGTAGGTGTAGGTGTAGGTCTAGGTCTAGGTGCAGGTCCCTCCCGATCATTTCCCGCGTACTTGCTGCTGTCGGCAACTCTCACGTTTTGCGTCACCGCTGTACAGCCGGCACGAGATCGTTCGCATCTCCGCGTGCCGACCATCGGGCATCACGCATGCAGTCGTGTGGACTCATGGACCGAGAAGACCCGAAAGGAATCGACGAGCGAGCGTTCCGCTTCTACTGCGACGTTCTCGGCTTCGTAGATTCGATACCGCCAGGACCGAAGACGAACGGACTCATCGGCCAACTCGTCGACGCGGCGGGGTCGATCGGAAACAACCGAGACGAGGCGCTGGGCGCATCATCGCGAAAGGAATTCATTCGCTACAACGAAATCGCGCTTCGTAGCGCCAATGAGAGCGTCCGATGGCTGCGTGCGTGCGCAGCGCGACGATTGGGGACTCGTGACACCTGTTTGAGACTTCTCGATGAGGCACGCCAACTGGCTCGGATCATCGCGAAGATCGTCATCACGTCGAAGCGCCGCTCAGACTACTCCGACTCGAATACGGATCCGAATGCGGACGCTTAGATCGACTTCCTACACTCCAGCACCGGCATGCCCCACTGCAGCGCGTGCGCGGCGGCAAGGCGGGCGGCACACGAACTCACAAAGGGTTGTTCGTCTCGGACCCGTCCGGCGTTTTACCTATCGGGCGGGCTGGGTGACTGGTGAGTCGTGCGCCCGTTCGGCGCACACGATTGCCCGCGGAAGCGAGGTGGTGAGGTGGATCCGTGCACTGAGATCGCCACTCGAGTCGTTTCCTATCTGTGGGCGCTTCGTGAGTTGTTTCCCACAGCCATGGACGTCAACCAAATCGACCTGTATGAACTGCCTGGCAAGGTCGGCAAGGACATGGCGCTGCTGGCCAGACTCAGGAATCTTGCTCGGCGCCTGCCCGCGGAAGGCTGGACGTACGCGCGCATCGATGCAGGGGCGGCCCCACGGAAGACGTGGGCGCGTTCGAGCGACCCATATCAGCCATTGGACAATTTGTTGCGCGAGATCGTTGCGCGACGCCGCGACCCAGCCGGCGCACAAACGCGGTTCGGACGCTTGACGACGGCCCTCAAACACGGATTCGGTTTCAGCACGGACACGGTGACCGAAGCGGACTATGACGAGCTTCGTCGAGAAGCACTGACAGACTTCATCAGACATGCAAGCAAGCTGATCGCGATCTTCGAGTCCTTGCCGATTCGTTCGATTGTCGCCGACGCGTCATCGGCACCCGATCCCCTCACACCGGAGGGTCTTGCCGACGAGGTCGCGAGGATGATGTTGGAGCGGGCCATTCTGATGCTGGTGGCGCTCGCATTGGAGTACCGTCCCACGCTGCTTCGAGTCATCGATGTTCGAACCTTCGATGAAGGCCAAGCCCTGCTCGAGGACGAGGATTATCCAACGACGCTCATTGATCAATGTCGGAGTGGCAGCCATGCCGTGCCCTTTCAGTTGGTGCTGCACGACGAGTTGAACGAGATCGCGCGTTCGAGGCAGGCACGGCTCAGGGTGGAGAGCGCGCCCTCGAAACGATCGCTGCCCGCGACGCGTGCATATGAGCAAGGATTGCTCGGAGTCGCGTTCTCCGGGGGAGGCATTCGCAGCGCCACATTCAACCTGGGAGTGCTTCAGGGCCTGGCCACCCGTGGATGGCTGCCGCACATCGACTATCTCTCGACGGTCTCAGGCGGAGGTTACATCGGGTCGTGGCTGCTGGCCTGGATCAAGCGGCGCGGCTCGGTAACCGCCGTGCAGGACTCCCTTCGCGGCGGTGCGATGTCCGTGAAGAGCCAGGAAAGCACGCTGCGAAATCCGGATCCCGGCGCCGAACATGTCCGTCCGATCCGGTTGCTGCGCGAGTACAGCAATTACCTGGCGCCGCATCTCGGAGCCTTCAGCGCCGACTCGTGGACCATCGTGTCCATCTGGCTGCGGAATACGCTCATCAACCTGCTCGTTCTCGTGATGTTTCTGATGGCCGTCCTGATTGCGCCGCGTCTGCTTGGCGTCGTCTTCGATCACCGGTCCATCGCGATGTCCCTGTTGGGTCTGCAGATCACGGACTTGCGGATATCGATGATCTGCCTGGTGGCGTTCCTCGGTCTCACCTCCATCCTCATCGGCTTGAACCTGCGCAGTTTCGACGATCCCATCGTCACGACACATTCCACGCAGAACGGATGGCGGTTGTTTCGCCCCAAGTTGAAGCCATCCGAGCGCGGCGACACGCCGTTCATCGTCATCGCCACGATCGTCGTGCCGTTGTTAATCGCTGTCTGCTTCGGCATAAGGGCGTTGTGGCTGTACGCGGCAGAGTCCACTCCAGGTACCTCGGAATGGTCGACGCACGAGCGGGCAGTCGCCTGGTGGACCTTCGGGTTGTTGACGGGCGGCCTTGCGGTGACGGCGGCCTTCGCTCGGTTCTGGAACGATGTCACCACACGCGGCGAGCGCCTGATCGATCGGGCGTGGTTTGCGCGCGTACGAACCCACGCCGCCGCCTTCGGGAAGAGCGTTGCATGGGGGGTGATTGCTGCCGCCGTCGGCGCGATCCTCGTCAAGGAGTCCTGGAGCCGGCTCTTGCCGCTGCTCTTCGCCGACAGTCACCGCGGGATTTGGATCGCCATCGCGGGCGGCCCGGTCGTACTGCTCACCGTGATTACCGTGATCCTCGTGATCTATCTCGGGCTCGAGGGACTGTCCGCGCCCGACGAACGACGGGAATGGTGGAGCCGTCTGGGCGCATGGCTCGCACTGGTGGCCGGCGCATGGACCGTGATCGCGTGCGTCAGTTTTTTTGTGCCTTATGTAGTGGCAACGGCCTGGCTGTATGCCGGAACAATCGGTCTCGGTTGGAGCGCTATCACGGGCATCGGCGCCTGGCTCGCATCGAGCGGCGAATCGAACGGAATCAATCTGCCCCTCGACAAGAAACGACTGACGTCGATTCTCATCACCGTCGCACCGTACCTCTTCATCGCCGGTGTGCTGGTCGGCGTGGCGGTGCTGACCCACGTCGTGCTCTACCTGCTCAAAGACGAGAACATCCCCCTGTTCAGCCAGACGTTCACGGTCATGGGGCCATTGCCGTTCTCGGTACGACGCTACGCGGATACATACTGGGCGTTCGTCGCGCCAGACTCGCTGGCGCCCGCCGTTTTGTGCGCCGCTTTGTTAGGTCTCTCGGCGCTGTTCTCGTGGCGTGTCAACGTGAACGAGTTCTCGATGCACCACTTTTACAAGAACCGTCTTGTCCGCGCGTATCTGGGTGCATCGCGTTCGCGTGTGAACCGTCGTCCCAACGCCTTTACGGGGCTGGACATGGACGACGACATCAAACTGTGGCGATTCGCGACCGCCGATGTGTCGACGTCCGACGACGAGCGAACGGACTGCCGCGCCGGATTCGCCGGTCCGTACCCGATTATCAACGCCACGCTCAACATGACTACTGGCGACGAACTCGCCTGGCAGGAGCGCAAGGGCCAATCGTTCGTTTTCACGCCACTCTACAGCGGCTTCGACTTCGCCACGAAACAGCCACTGATTGCTGAGAAGGCTGCCGCGCAGTTCGCGTACAGACCGACAACGACGTTCGCAAACGCGCGCGCCGGTCAGCCCCCTAGCGAATGCGGGCTCCACATAGGCACCGCGGTGGCCATTTCCGGTGCGGCCGCGAATCCAAACGCCGGCTATCACTCATCTCCGGCCGTGGCGTTCTTCCTGACCGTGCTCAACGCCAGACTTGGATGGTGGATTGGCAACCCGCTGCTTGACAGCTGGAACCGGCCGTCCCCGCCCTTCGGCCTGTTCTATACCTTGTCAGAGCTCTTCGGCTTCTCGGGCGTCAAGCGTAAATACGTCAATCTGAGCGACGGCGGTCACTTCGAGAACATGGGCCTGTACGAGCTGGTGCGCCGTCGCTGCCGGTTCATCGTTGTGTGCGATGGCGAGCAGGACGATCGGTATTCCTTCAACGGGATCGCCGGTGCGATTCGGAAGTGTCGCGTCGACTTTGGCGTGGTCATTGATCTCGCGACCGACCCGATCGCGCCCATCCGCAAGGGGCCGAGCCGCCAGCACATCGCGGTCGGCGACATCATCTACCCGGGCGAAAAAGGTCGTGGGACGCTCGTCTATCTCAAGGCGTCGCTGACCGGTGACGAGCCGTCCGACGTCAAAGAGTATCGCGATGGCCATAAGGAATTCCCGCATCAGACCACTGCGGATCAGTTCTTCGACGAGAGCCAGTTCGAGAGTTATCGCGCCCTCGGTCAACACATTGCCGACGGTGCCTTTCCTGAATGGACTGCGGCTCCGAGCGACCGGTTCGGGGAAGAGCTCGACGCGATGGCAGAGCAAATCAGGAAGCGACACGACGTAGACGGGCCGAAGGACGTGAGGGTGTAAACCATGCCGGCCACGACAATGCACGAATTCGGAGGAGTGCTCCAGCAGATCGTCGTTCGCGCGGTCATTCCCGCCATCGGCCTTCTGCTGGCGATCGTCATTGCCGCCCGTAATACGGCTTTGGCCCATGAGATCGGCACGCACGCGATCGTCTTCGACACGCGCGCGAACGCCTTCGTCGTCGCCAAGGGCGACGGCCACCGCATCCGTGTCTTCGATTTCGGCCTCGAAGAGGGTCGCGGTCTAGCTTTCCGGAGAGTGGGCAACGAAGACCACCTCTACGTTGCCGACGCGTGGGACGCGCTCTTCGACTGCCAGCTCAGTCCGTCTAAGCCGACGCGATGCGTTGACGATCCGCAGAAGGAGCATCAGCAGCGGCGCCTCCCACCAACCGAGATCTGCCCATTCGGCGAGTGCGTTGTGGTGGAGCATGGCGGGGTGGCGCTCAGCGGCGATGCCCTCTACGTCTCGGATGCGCATCAACGCCGCATCTCGAGACGCGACCTGGTGACGCGCGATGCCAAGAGCTGGAGCGAGGGAGTGTTGGGCCAGATCCACGATGTCGCCGTGATCGAACCTGGCGTCATCGTCGTCGCCGAAAGCCCGTTCGACGTTGGGACCCATGCGAAGTCAGGTGAGACGGTCGAGAACACCGAGGCCGCCGCGCACGAGCCATCGCTACGGCGCAGCAGCAAGGCCGGAGTGTACGTGCTCACAGACAAAAGCAGTCGTCCCCACCCTTTGGAGGCAGAGTTCAACCACCCGGTGGGAGTGGCCTTTGCTCGCGGCGTACTAGACCTTCGCGATCGTCTCTACGTCGCCGATATCAACGGTCGATTCGAGAGTTGGCGTTTTTTCGAACGCGACGCAGAGCAGAACTGGCGTGAGAAGGGCGTTCTCTGGACCCAGACGATCCCAGATCCCGAGAAGTGGCCACATCTCCAGTCGATGGTGGCTACAGTCGGAAACGTCCAGTACGCGACTGGCCAGGGGGTAACGACGACGAGACGCGAAGGGGCGCTCTTCGCAGCCGGCGCGGATGGACTATATCTGTTTCACAGCGACGGGACGCTGCTCGCGAAGTATGTGCTGGGCGCGCCGGTCCACGGACTCGCATGGGGCCGGCGGAACGGGAACGAACAAGAGCTGTTCATGACCATCGGTCGGAGACTTTGCGTCCTGATGACGCGCGCGCAGCCCTGAAACGGAGCGCGGCCACACTCTCTCAGTCGGCAGCCGCGGGCGACACACCGACGTACTTCGCGCGAGGCCGAATCAACTGTCCGGCGGCGTACTGCTCGAGCGCGTGCCCGATCCAGCCGACGCTGCGGCCGATCGCAAACAGCATCAACGGCGAGCCCGCAGGCAGTTTGAGGACGCGGGCGACGGCAGCGAGCGCGAAATCGACGTTGGGCTGTTCGCGGGTGGCGGCGGTGGCCGCGCGCACGAAGTCGACGATGAAGCGGTATTCGGCCGACGTGGCGTAGCGTTCGCCCAGCATCTCCAGCAACACTCGCGCACGCGGATCGCCGTCACGATAGAGCGGGTGGCCGAACCCGTCGATCGATTCGCCGCGGCGCAGCCGCGCGCTCAGCGCCGCGCGCAGCGGGCGCGATCGCCGCATCGACTCGAGCATGGCCTCGACCCGCGCGCTGGCGCCGCCGTGTTTGGGCCCTTCGAGCGCGGCGAGTCCGGCGATCACCACGGCGTACGGATGCGAGCCGGCCGAGGCGACACAGCGGGCTGTGAACGACGACACGTTGAGCTCGTGATCGGCGCAGAGCACGAGCGCGGCGCGCAAGACGTCGGCCCCGCGTGCGCCGACGCGCCACTTTTGTGCCAGCACGTGGTCCACGTTGCGCGCCACGGCAGCGGCGCCGGTTGCAGCCATCGCGAGCAGACGCACGATCCGCAGCCCGGTGGCCGCGACATGAGCCGGCCGCAGGTCCATGGCCAGAGGATCGTCGGCCGCCGCGGCGGCCAGCATCGACTGCGCGCGCGCCACGAACGGCGCGTTCGATCGCAGCGGCGATGCGATCCGCCGCGCGTCCGGCCGCTGCGGCACGGCCTCGAGGTGCGCCGACCAGATCAATGCAGCGACATCCTCGAGCGACTGCGACCGGGCGAGCACGGCGGCGTCGACACCGCGATAGTACAGACTCCGTCCATCGATCAGCGCGATCGATGATTCCAGCACCGGCATGCCCCACTGCAGCGCGTGCGCGGCGGCCTTGTCGGGGGCGCGCCGTTCTTCAGTCCGCCGGCGCAGCCGCGTGACATCGTCGTGTGAGTACATCCGCTCGCGCGTCGCACCCGGCGCGGCTTGAGAGCGGATGAAGCCGCGGCTCACGTAAGCGTAGAGAGTCGCGCGATTGACGCCGAGCAGCCGCGCGGCGTCGACAGCACCGAGCCACGCATGAACGGTCATATTGATTCACCAATCAACATTGACAACATCATACCTGGGCGCTACGGTGACGATATGGAGAGCAAGGGACTCGAAGGCGTGGTGGCTGCCTCGACGCGACTGAGCCACGTCGACGGCGAGCGCGGCGAGTTGATCATGGCGGGTTACCCGCTCGACGAAGTGGCGGAGCGCGCCACATTCGAAGAGATGACCTGGCTGATGTGGCACGGCGAATTGCCGACCGTCGCCGAGCTCGAACGCTTTCGCGGATCACTGGCTGCCGCTCGTGAGATTCCAGACGCCGCTGTGTTTCTGCTGCGCGAGTGCGCGCGCCGCAATCTCGACGCGATGGACGCCCTTCGCATGGGCGTCGATGCGGTGTCGCTCGTCACCGGCGACGATATCGGCATCGTCGCGCGCGTCCCGACGATCGTCGCGACCTACGCCCGACTGCGACGCGGTCTCGAGCCAGTGGCCGCCCGCCCCGATCTCGGCCACGCGGCGAACTTTCTCTACATGCTGAGCGGCGAGACACCCGATCCCGAGCGCGTTCGCGGTCTCGAGACGTATCTCAACACCGTGATCGATCACGGCCTCAACGCATCCACCTTCACTGCCCGCGTGATTACGTCGACCGGCTCTGATCTCGTGTCAGCGGTGGTCGGCGCGTTGGGCGCGTTGAAAGGTCCACTGCACGGCGGCGCGCCGGGGCCAGCGCTCGACATGGTGTTCGAGATCGGTGATGCGTCTCGCGCCGAGGAGATCCTTCGCCGAAAGCTTGAAGCCGGCGAACGTCTGATGGGATTTGGCCATCGCATCTACAAGGTTCGCGATCCTCGGGCGGACGTGCTCGCGAAGGCCGCCGAGCGCCTATTCACCCGCGCCGGAGATATGTCCTTGTACATCCTGGCGCGCGCCGTCGAGACGCAGGCGATTCGATTGCTCGAGGAATACAAGCCGGGGCGACGACTGCAGACCAACGTCGAGTTCTACACCGCGCTGTTGCTGCATGGGCTCGGTTTCGACACGGCATTGTTTACGCCGACGTTTGCGATCGGCCGCGTCAGCGGGTGGATCGCGCACGCACTCGAACAGCGGCGCGCGAACCGCATCATCCGTCCGCAGTCGGAGTACGTCGGACCGCGGTACAAAAAATTCGTCCCGCTGCCCGAACGCGGACAGCGGGACGTGGTTGAGGTCGGTCGTCGCACTTAACGACGGCGAGTCGCTTCGTATATCGAAGCTGCGCCGCCGCCGATGGCCGCACCCACCATTGCACCCTTCTTGCCGCCGACGATTCCGCCGACACCAGCGGCGCCGGCCGCGGATCCGCCGATGATCATCGCCGTCTTGCCCCACGAGCGATCGGGCTGCACCTCTTCTTCGCGCACAGGCTCGCGGTCCTCACGCGTCACACTGCGATCGACGGTGCGCTGCGGGAGCGGCGCGCGTCGAGTGCTGACGCTCGGTCTGGCGGTACCGATGGCGGGTGCTATCGCCGGCGCCGCGACAGGACGCAGCGCGGTCGAGTAGTTCGCAACGGGAACGAACTGCGCACCCACGGTCTGAACGGGCGCTGCGGTCGGTGTGAACGCGTCCACTTGGGCCGTGCGTGCGCCCATCGTGTACATCGCCATGCCGGACATCAGCGCTCCTGCAACTCCTGCCGCGATCGGGTTCATGATGCTTTTCTCCTTGTTGGCGGCCGCGTGGCCGCCTGCACAGAGATACTCCAAGCGCCATGCCAGATCGCGCCACCCTGCAAGTGTCTGAATTCCAAGCGATTGCCCCAACAGCGCCGAGCCGGGCCGCATTCATGTCCTCGATTGGGCTCATCCCTGCCTCAAGCGCGGCACACTCATTTCAAAATGTTGGCGTTCGCATCTGTGGCAGTTGCAGAATGAGCCGCGAGGTTCTCATGCGCACAGTGATGATTTTCGTCGCGGGATTGATCAGCGGTCTGGCCGTGCACGTCGCTCTGGCCCAGAGCCCTTCGACTCGGCCTGAGGCCAGTCGAGGGCCTCGCTCAGGGCAAGCAGGTGTGGAGATGATGAATCACGTCGGCATCAGCGTGCCGAACGTCGCTGAAGCGGTGACCTACTACACCGAGAAGATGGGCTACCGCGAAGCGTTCCGCGCCAACGATGCGAACGGACAGCCGCGGCTGGTCTACATGCAGATCAGCAAGAACACGTTTCTCGAGCTCAACCCGGTGACGCCGCAGCGGCCCGCCGGCTTTTCTCACTACGGGCTCGTCGTCGACAAGGCGCCCGATGCCGTGGCGATGTTTAAGAAGCGCGGACTGACGGTGACCGACACCAACGTGAGCGACACGAAAGCCGTCATCGCGAACATCACCGATCCCTACATGGGGCGGATCGAACTGGTCGAGATCACGCCCGAGTCGATGCACCAGAAAGCGATCCAGAGCTGGCGATGAGAACCCGCATCATCGCAGTCATCGTCGTCTCATCTGTGCTTGCACTCGCGGCGCAAGCACCGCAGCGAGGAGGTACGCCGCAGACCGATAAGCTGACGCCGGTCAACGGCGGCGCCAACCCGTATCGCGTGATCCGCGACTGGGCGCACCTCGATAACGAGAAGCGCGACTGGGGCGGCTCGAATGGCGTTGCGATCGATCGCGACGGTAAATCGGTGTGGGCCACCGATCGCTGCTCGCCAGGCACGACACCGGGATGCCTTGGCAGCAAGGTGAATCCGGTGCACCACTTCGACGAGTCAGGCAAAGAGATCAGAAGCTTCGGAAGCGGCATGTTCGTCTGGCCGCACGGCATTCACGTCGATCGCGACGGCAACGTGTGGGTGGCCGACTCGCGTGCGCCAACCCCGGAAGAGCTGACCAAGTTTTCCGGCGAAGACAAGAAGGGAAGCGTCGTCATCAAGTTCAGTCCCGACGGCAAGGTCCTGATGACGCTGGGCAAACCTGGTGTGAAGGGCAATCCTCCTGAGGCGCTGACAGAGCCGACCGACGTCGTGACCGATCCGAGGAATGGCGACGTGTATGTCGCGGAGAGCCATACCAACGTCGCAGATCCGAATCTCGTCGGCCGCATCTCGGTGTTCGACAAGAGCGGAAAGTTCCTGCGCGTGATCGGCAAGACCGGCACCGCGCCAGGCGAGTTCCGCACGCCGCATGCTCTCGAGTTCGATTCGCAGGATCGGCTGATCGTCGCCGATCGCCACAACCATCGCATTCAGATCCTGACCAAGGACGGGAAGTTCGTCCGCGAGTACGACGACTTCGGCCGCATCAGCGGGTTGGCGATCGACAAGAACGATGTGATTTATACGGCCGACTCAGAGTCGAACGAAGCCGTGCATCCTGGATGGAAGCGTGGCATTCGCGTCGGCAGTCTGAAGGACGGCAAGGTGACGATCTTCATTCCTCCTCACGCGGTGCCGAACTCCGCCGACGGCGCCATGGGCGAGGGGATCGCGATCGACAACGCCGGCAACATCTACACCGCGGAAGCGCAGCTCAGGGGCATCACGAAATACGTCAAGCAATAGCGCCCCTGCAACGCCGGGGTCATCTCTCTGATAGGCTGAGAATTCAAGACCCCGGAGGAGACGTGACCCGCGAGGTAGTGAAGAACGCCGCATGCACCTACTGCGGCTGCCTGTGTGATGACATCGAACTGCACACCGACGGCCGGCGCATCGTCCGCGCCACTCATGCCTGCACGCTCGGACGCGCCTGGTTTCACCGCCACCCCGCAGATACGGGCCAACCGCCAGCATTCGTCGATGGACGAGCGGTGGACGTGGAGGAGGCATTCGACGCAGCCGCGGACATCCTCACGCGCGCAGATCTGCCGCTTGTCTACGGATTGGCCAATTCGACCACCGAGTCGCAGCGCGCGGCCATCCTACTCGCCGAGGAGCTCGGCGCCGTCGTCGACAGCCACACCTCGCTGACGCACGGACCGAGCAAGATCGGCGCGCAGCTCGTTGGTAAAGTGACGTCGACACTTGGTGAGGTGCGCAACCGTGCCGACCTGGTCATCTATTGGGGAACGAACCCGGTCGAGACGCACCCGCGTCATCTGACGAAATACGCGTTCACGCCGAAGGGCAGGCACGTGCCTCGCGGCCGCCGCGATCGCACGATGGTCGTTGTCGACGTGCGCGAGACACCGAGTGCCCGCGCGGCTGACGTATTTCTGCAGATTCGCCCGGGCACCGATTTCGAATTGATCACGGTGCTGCGCGCGCTGCTTGACGATCGACCGTTCGATGGCTCCCTCGTTGATACGTGCGCTGTCTCGATCGCCGACCTCACGCGCCTGCGCGATCGCATGAAGCGCGCGCGCTTCGGCGTCAACTTTTACGGCACCGGACTTACGCAGACCCGCGGCAAGCACATGAACGTGGCGGCCGTACTCGCGTTGACGGCGTCGCTGAACGCCTTCACCAAGTTCGTGGCGATGCCGATGCGCGATCACGGCAACGAGGCCGGCATCGACAACGTCCTCAGCTGGCTGGCGGGGTATCCATTTGGCGTGGATTACACACGCGGATACCCGCGATCGAACCCTGGCGAGTTCACCGCCGTCGATCTGCTCGCGCGTCGTGAGGCCGATGCGGCGCTGATCATTGCCGCCGATCCGTGGACGACGATGCCGCAGGCAGCGATCGATCATCTCGAGCGCATTCCTCACGTGGTCATCGATCGCGCGCGGGCGTGTCGGCGTGCATCGGCGCGTGTGCACTTCACCGCGGCATCGCCAGGCATCGATTCGGCGGGAACCGCCTACCGCATGGACAAGGTGCCGCTGCCCATCCGCGCCGCTGTCACCTCAGCGCATGCGACAGACGAGAACATCCTGCTCGGGATCTATCAGGCGCTGCGCGGCTCCCAGACGAGGATTTCTCCCCTTCCCGGTACGCAGGTGTCGCCGTTGTAGCGGCGATAGCCTCCAGCGTCGTCGTCGACGGGAAGCGAGAGTCCGAACGTGCGAAGGTATCTCGCGATCAGGCGCAGGACGGTGGGGTTGTAGACCGCGGCCGAGGAGAACGTTGGCAGCATCGTGATCGGCTTCAGCGACACGATCGTGCCGCGCATCATCCACGCGCCGGTTCGCAGCTCGGCGCCGCTGGCGAGCACGATGGTGCCGCCTTTCATCTGGAGTCCGGCGAAATCGCGCACGACGCCGCCGACGAAGATCGTGCCGCGCTTCATGCGCATGCCGACCTCGAGACCCGCGGTGCCGTCGACGATGATGGTGCCGTCGGTCATGCCCGACAGGCTGCCGCGATAGGCCGCGCCGATCTGGCCTCCGGCGTTTCCACGCACGCGAATGAAGCCGCCCGACATCTCGGCGCCCACCCAGTCGGTGACGTCGCCGGTGACCTCGATGGTGCCTCCGGTCATATGCGCGCCGAGGTGCATCCCGGCGTTGCCGTCGATGTGGATGCGGCCGCGCGTCATGCCGCGGCCGATCCATTTCACCTTGCGTGCATCGCCACGAATCTGGATTTCGTCGCTCGCGTCGCCCTCGACGCTGAAGAAATCGTCGAGGCGACGCTGGCGCTTGCCGAGCTGCACCGGCAGCGCGCGAATCGAATCGGTCGACAGCGTCGACAACACGTCGGGAGAGATGGTCTCGGCCTCGAGCGGAACGTGAGGCTGGTCCTTGAGCGTGAGCGTGATCATCGTTCTCTACGAATTGACAATCTCCGCCCCACGAACGCGTTCGATCTCCACAGGGTAGTTCTCGAACGACATCGTGTAGACCTTCTGGAACAGCGGCCGGATGTAGTCCTCGATCGCGGCATCGTACGCCGGCCGGAACACAAACTCGCGCCCTTCGCTGACAGCGCGAATCTCTCCCTCCTCGACGACGACCTCGCCGCCCTTGAGCACGTATCGCGGATAGGAGAACAGCATCTCGTCGTTCGCCGGTTTGGCGGGATAGATCGTGACGTCGGCGTCGGCACCGACGCCGAGATGTCCTTTGTGCGAGAGTCCGAGCGCGCGCGCGGGTCCTGCGGAGGTAATGATCGCGATCTCCGAGAGCGAGTATTCGCGATTGATTTCACCGAGCACGATCCGCGACTGCGCATCGGTCGACAGCCGCTTGATCTGCTCCTTGCGGAACTCCGCATCCATCAGCAGACGGATGATCTCGGGATAGCGCCAGAAGCATCCGCCGTTGGGATGATCGGTGGTCAGATACACGCGCCACGGATCTTTGATGAGCAGCAGCAGCTCGAGGCCGACCGCCCACTGCACGGCGTTCACCGTGTGCCGATCGCGATAGACGTAGGGGACGATGCCGCAGCCGGTTTCGTTTTCGACGTCGAGGTTGCCCCACTTGCGACCGGTCAGCTGATGGAGCATGTGCTGCCAGGGGCCATCGGCGGTGATCGTCACCGCATCGCCGAAGAGCACCGCGCCTGCATCGGTGGTGAGGTTCGGATACTTCTCGAACGCCTCGGCAATCTCCACTGCCCCCGATCGCATCGTTGGCCAGTCGTCGCCGCCGTAGGCGTGAAACTGCAGATGGGCGAGGTGCGCGCGGCGCCCCTCGAGCACTTTCATCGTCTCGATGGTCGTGCTGATGTTGCCGGGGTTGCCAAGGTTGTTGCAGTGGATGTGCAGCGGATGCGGCAGCTTCAGGTCGTCGATGATCTTTGCCAGTCCGGCGATGATTGCCGCCGGCGTCAGTGACGTGTAGCCCTCGATTGTCTCGTGCAGCTTGCTCGCGTTCTTGCCCCACTTCCACGCCGCCACGCCGCCCGGGTTCACGGCCTTGACGCCGTACACCTTCGCCGCCCAGATCAGCCAGGCGACGACGTGCTGCGCGCGCTCGACTTCTCCTGCTTCGATCAGATCGAGCACCATCTCGTTGTTGGCCATGAGCACGAGACACGACTTGTCGACGATCGGCGTGTCGTGGAGCTCTTCGTGCGTGTGCTTGGCCGACAGAATCGGAACCGCCGCCTCGTTGACGGTGGTCCAGCCCATTCCCGCGTAGAGGTAGCCGGTCGCGAACGTGGTGGGCGTCATGCCGCCGATGCCGGCGCGGCGATTGGTGCCGTGAAGAAACTTGCGAGCCGCCCGCTGATTCTCGGGCACGAGGCCGCGGGCGAAGTTGAGCGCGCCTCCCGCGACGTGCGTGTGCACGTCGACGCCGCCCGGAAACACGATCGTGCCGGTCGCATCGATCGTGCGTCCGCCCTCGACATTCGAGACGATGCGGCCGTCGTCGATGCAGATGTCCTTGACGACGCCGTTGATGCCGTTGGCCGGGTCGTAGACGGTCCCGCCGGTTATTCGCAGCATGGGGAATTGGGGTCGGAGGTCATTTTTCGAGGACAGTGAACGGACCAGGGGCCGAGTGTCCTCGAAAAATGACCTCCGACCCCAATTATCAGCTCAGACCGGAGCCCTCGTGGGGCGCCGGCGCCCACGCGGGCTTGGCGGCCACGACCTGACGAATGCGGCGGATCACTTCTTCGTCGGTCGGGTAGGGTGACTTCAGTGCCGGCCTGAGCGGCAGCGGAATCTCGTCCATCCGATAGGCCGTACCTGGTGCGCTGATGCCCGTCACCGCAGTCGTGATGTGCACGCGCGAGAGGCGGCTCGTATGGGTGACTTTGGGATCGAGCACGATCGTCGGAATGCGAGCGAGATGATCGATACCCGGCTGCGGCATCGTC
>Ga0075434_100001265_pt1 | contig 21080 bp, 17 predicted proteins | sample RhiMethybrSRZTD3_FD_75298 | JGI IMG/M metagenome (GOLD analysis project Ga0075434, IMG submission 75298) | Populus rhizosphere microbial communities from Tennessee, USA - Rhizosphere MetaG P. TD hybrid SRZTD3 | ecosystem: Host-associated > Plants > Roots > Rhizosphere > Soil | place: USA... | reverse complement strand
TCGTGAAAACACCCCTTCCCACCCTGGCTCTGATTTGTGTGGGCATTGGACTGGCGGTGCGTGGAATCAACCGTCCGCAGGCGACTTTGCTTATGATTCCGGCACTCTTGTATTTTGCGTTCGCAGTTCTGGCCCGCACAAATATCGGCCTGCGCCACATTCTTCCCGTGTATCCGTTTCTGTTCGTTCTCGCCGGCGGAGCCGCCGGCGCGCTTTGGCGCAACGGACGATGGATGAAGCAGGGCGTTGTCTTGTTGGGGATATGGGCCGTCTGGGTTTGCGTATCGACCTTTCCCGATTACCTCGCCTATTTTAATGAACTCATCGGCGGTCCACGCAACGGCTACCGGGTCTTGGTCGATTCCAATCTCGACTGGGGACAAGACCTCAAAGGCCTGAAACGCTGGATGGATCAGAATGGAGTAAGAAAAATTCAGTTTGCGTACTTCGGCTGGGTGGATCCTGAATACTACGGCATCGATGCGGCGTATATCGCTGGAGCCTGGTTAGGCTACGATCCGCCGGCGACGCAAACTGCCGAGCCCTTTGAATACGTCGCGGTGAGCGCGCAGTTCCTTTACGGTCCGGAAAGCGAACGCTCACGGACCGCCGCTTTCAGGTCACGAAAGCCCGTCGCCATCATCGGTCATTCTATCTTCGTCTATAAGTCGGCTGAGAATTTCGTAAGGCCGACGGGGTAATCGGGTGGCGACGATGCTGACAGCGGTGTATTCGTGGCGACAAAAGTACGGGATATCGATGCGAGCGGTGGCCCTCGCAGGCGTTTTATTCGTCGGCATCATTGCAGTGGAGAGCAGACAATGGCGGGAGGCGCGCGCCTGGCACGACAGCGTAAGACTGCCCAGGCACATCGCCGCCGCCGAGCAAAGATCCGCCTTCAGAACCGCCCACGTTTACGTAACGCTCGGAAACGATCTACTACGGCAGGGTAACATACAGGCCGCGATGGAGCATTATCGCCTGGCTCTGAAGGCGCAGCCCGATCTTCTCAACGCTCGTATAAACCTCGCTTTCGCTTATGCCGCCGCCGGCAACAACGACAAAGCCATCGAAGAGTACCTCCGGGTTCTGGAGCTCAAGCGAGACGAGCCCATGGCACATTTCAACCTCGGCCTCTTACTCGCCGAACGGGGCGATCCGGGCAAGGCCGCGGAGCATTTTCGCCGCGCCCTCGATATTAATCCGTCCGACGACGCCGCTCGCCAGGAACTATGCAAGCTCGTCAAAAATTGCTCTTCGGAAGCGACAAAAAGTCGGTGAAAAATATCATCTTCAAATCCGCCCGGTGGCTTCTACCGGTAGCGGTCATTCTGGCCGCGTTTGTCGTCTTTCTACCCGCTCTCGAAAACGGCTTTGTCGAACTCGACGACGATAGTAATTTCCTGAACAATCCGAATTACCGCGGACTTGCCTGGGACAACCTCCGCTGGATGTTCGCCACCTTTCACATGGGTCATTATCAGCCGCTCAGCTGGATGACTTTAGGAGTCGATTATTCGCTCTGGGGCATGGATGCCTTCGGTTATCATCTGACCAGTCTGATGCTCCACAGCGTCAACGCGCTGCTATTTTATTTTGTTTGCCTGCGTCTGCTGCGGCTGTCGATTCCTGATGCCAAAGATTTTGTCTCTCGCGGCGCTGCGGCAGCGGCTGCCTTATTGTTCGCGATCCACCCGTTGCGGGTGGAATCGGTCGCCTGGATTACAGAACGACGCGATGTGCTGTCCGGGATGTTTTTTCTGCTGACGATTCTCGCGTATCTCAAATCCGCCGCTGCCGCAACACGCTCGGCGTCGTTTACGTGGCTGACTGGGGCCGTCGCGCTTTACGCGGCGTCGCTGCTCTCAAAGGCCACGGGCATGACTTTGCCGGTTGTGCTTGTGCTGCTCGATGTCTATGTGTTGCACCGGCTCGGAGGCGGCCGTGGCAACTGGCTCGGTCCCGACGCGAGGCGGGTATGGCTGGAGAAACTGCCGTTCGCATTATTAGCCGTTGTCGCCGCCGTAGTCGCGGCGCTAGCGCAAAAGAGCATCGGCGCGATGGTAAGCATGGCTCAATACGGCGCGGCGCAGCGGACGGCTCAAGCGTCTTACAATTTTCTTTTTTACATAGGGCGAACGATAGTTCCCGTCGGTCTGTCGCCTTTGTATGAGGTGCCGCGCGGATTTTCGGCGTGGGATCCGATATATATTGCGTCCGCCGTGGCTGTCGTCGGCGTGTCCGCCGCACTGTTTTTCTTTCGACGGCGATGGACCGCGGGTTGGGCCGTTTGGATTTATTACATCGTCCTGCTTTTGCCTGTCTCGGGCATAGCACAGAGCGGGTCGCAGCTCGTCGCCGATCGATACAGCTATCTGTCGTGTCTCGGGTGGCCGCTGTTGGTTGGCGGAGGGTTATATTACCTGTGGCGGCGCGAACCATTGAGCCGCACGGTTGCTTCAGCGGCGGCAGCCCTGGCGGTATGCGCCTGCCTAGGAATCCTTACCTGGAGGCAAACTCGAATATGGCACGATTCGGAAACTTTGTTGACGTACGTGCTGGCGCATGACCCGAACTCGAGAATCGCGCACAATAATCTAGGCAATATTATGCTGCGTCGCGGCGAATTGAACGCAGCAATAGCCCATTATACGAGCGCTATTAAGAGCAATCCTTTTTACGACCTCCCCTACGCCAATCTGGCCGTAGTGCTCACAACTCAAGGGAAAAGGGATGAGGCGATCGATATATATCGTCAGGCGCTGGAAGCGAATCCGGCGTTCACCAAGGCGCGCGTCAAGCTCGCAGAACTTCTGTCCGCGGAAGGTAGAAACGATGCCGCGGCAGCGGAGTTCAGCAAGGCGGTCGAAATCGACCCGTCCTCCTTCGAGGCGCATCATCTATGGGGCAATGCTTTGATGAGACAAGGCGATTGGCGCGGCGCCGTCGATCACTACCGCCGGGCGCTGCAGATCGATCCAAAAAATGTGGAAGTACGTACAAACCTCGGCGGGGCGCTGGCGGCCCTCGGCGACGACAACGCCGCGATCGCAGAATACCGGGCGGCGCTCCACGTCGATGCCGATTACATCTCTGCGCGATATAATTTGGGATTATTGCTGGCCGAGCACGGCGACCTCCACAATGCGATAGAGCATCTGCGCCGGGTTGTAGAACTGAACCCGAACGATGCGGAGGCGCATTATCATCTAGGTCGGTTTTTGGCGGAAGAAGGTCAAAGTAAAAACGCGGCGGAGGAATTTAGAACGGCGATAAAACTTCGCCCGCAATGGCCGGAAGCCCAAGAACGTCTCAAACGCTTGTCGGCTGCCGCCGGCAAACGCTGAGAATACCGGACGCGGGAATTATGTCCAAAGGCCCGTTTAAAGGCTAGGCGATTTCTTGCCTACCCCGGTCTTTTGGGATATCTAAGTTAGGGCCCTAATAAACTTCGCAATCGAAGGAGGCCGGACATGAGATATCAAGGAGTCGAAGAGCTTAAAACAAGCCTTAACGGGGTGATCGAAAGCGACGGTAAGGGGCGTGTTCTGGATGCGGAGAAGCTCCGCAGCCAGACCATCGATCGGCTGGTCTTCAACGGCGTCTTTAGCGAGGATACCGCGGTCAAGCAGGCGGCGCGCGACGTCGTGCGTCGAAGCGCGCTTGCGCTCGGCATCTACCCGGCCTCCATTTTGAGTCTCTACGAAGCGATCGGCCGCGGCGAGGTCAGTGGCTTTACCGTCCCGGCGATCAACATTCGCGGCCTGACGTACGAAATGGCGCGGGCGGTTTTTCGGGCGGCGCTGCGCAATAAGGTCGGCGCGGTGGTGTTCGAGATCGCGCGCTCGGAGATCGGCTACACCTTCCAGCGGCCCGCGGAATACGCCCACGCCGTCACCGCGGCGGCGATCAAGGAGGGCTTTACCGGCCCCCTCTTTCTCCAGGGCGACCACTTCCAGGCAAGCGCGAAAAACTTCGCCAAGGAGCCCCAGAAGGAGATCCAGGCGCTCAAGGACCTCATTAAAGAAGCGATCGAGGCCGAGTTCTACAATATCGACATCGACAGCTCGACGCTGGTCGATTTAAGCCGTCCGACGGTGCGGGAGCAGCAGTACGACAACTGTTGGGTCGCCGCCGAGCTCACCGCCTATCTTCGCGGTCTGGAGCCCAAAGGCGTCTCCATTTCTGTCGGCGGCGAGATCGGCGAGGTGGGCGGCAAGAACAGCACCGTCGAGGAGCTCGAAGCCTACATGGACGGCTACCGTGAAGAGCTGGACAAGCGCGTCAAGGGGCTCAAAGGGATCAGCAAGATCAGCATTCAGACCGGCACGTCCCACGGCGGCGTGCCGCTTCCCGACGGCACGATCGCGCGCGTCAAGCTCGACTTCGACACGCTGGAGCAGCTCTCCAAGGTCGCGCGCGAGAAATACGGCCTCGCCGGCGCGGTGCAGCACGGGGCGTCCACGCTCCCGGAAGAGGCGTTCGACCATTTCCCCAAGCGCACCTGCGCCGAGATCCACCTCGCGACCGGGTTTCAGAACATGCTTTATGACGATCCGCTGTTTCCCAACGACGTTAAAAAGGAAATTTACGATTTCCTGCGCAAAGAATATGCGTCGGAGAAAAAAGACGGCGAGACCGACGAGCAGTTTATTTACAAGACGCGCAAGAAAGGCTTCGGCCCGCTGAAAGAGCGGTTCTGGAATCTGCCCGACGCCTTTCGCAGCGAGATAGGCCGGAAGCTCGAGCAGCGCTTTGAGTTCCTGTTCAAGAAGCTCAACGTGGTGAACACCGCTTCGGTGGTGCGGGAGAAGGTGCCGCTCGACGCGCGCGAGCTCCGCGTCGCTTAGCAGCCGGAAAGCCTCGCCTCGTTCGATTCATCGCGCCAAGCGCTCAAGCGCTTGGCGCGTTTGTATTCTCAGCATGAATAGGATGGAATAACCGGCCCATGGTCTATCTGTATGCGCTGATCGCGGGATCGAGCGATTTTCTATCGGGCTGGTTCGCGCTGCGGGTCGAGCGCGATAAGATCGAGCCGCGCTACGTGATCGCCTTCGCCGCCGGCGTGCTGCTGGCGGCGACTTTCTTCGAGATCCTTCCCGAGGCGAATTTGAAGTCCGACGCCGGCTATCTCGCGCTGGGGTTCATCACGTTTTACGTGCTGGAGAAAGTCGTGATGATCCACGCCTGTGGCGAGGCGGAATGCCACACGCACCAGATCGGTCCGATCGCCGTCCTCGGCATGGCGCTCGACAACGTGGTCGACGGCGCCGGGATCATGGTCGGCTATCTGATCGATCCGTTTTTGGGACTCACGATCACGCTCGCGGTCGTTTGCCACGAGATCCCGCAGGGGATGACCTCCGCGCTGATCATGCGCGAGGCGAAATGGCGCGCGGGCGGCACCATGCTCGCGCTCGTCCTCGCCGGCCTGCTCTACCCGATCGGCGCTTTGCTGGCCGGCTTCATACCGGCCGAGTTCCAGCAGAAGCTCCTCGCTTTTATCGCCGGCGATTTTATTTATCTCGGCGCCGGCGATCTGCTGCCCGAGGCGCACCGGCGGTTCAACTGGAAAGTGGTCGCCTCCGTCCTCGGGGGCATGGCGTTCATGCTCTTCATTCGCTTTCTCGTTCCCGAGGCTTGACCCCGTCAGATGTAGCGGAGCTGCGCTGCGCCGCTTGCGAGCCTCGCCTCGGCTTCCTGGATGCGCTGCGGCGTGCCGAGGTCCTGCCAGAAGCCGTCGAAGACAAAACCCTCGAGTCGAAGGTCTTCGGTAAGCATCTTCGGATAGGTCGACGTCGTGGTGCCGAAGCGCCGCGAACCTTCCCCGGCCATGAAATCGAAAATGCGCGGCTCCAGAATCTGCACGCCCGTAAACATGAACTTCTCGAGCGGCCCGGCCGAGGCCATCGACGGCGCTTCGTGCTTTAAAAACCGCCGCACGCGCCCGTCGCGCGAGATCTCGATCGCGCCGTAGCGGTCGGCGTCCGGGTCTTTTCTCAGCACCAAGGTCGCGGCGGCGCGGCTTGCGCGATGGCGCTCGATCACCGCCTGAAGATCGAGGTCGATCAAGACGTCGCTGTTGATCACGACGAAGGTTCCGCCGTCGAGAAAAGGTCTGGCCTTGAGCAGCCCGCCTCCGGTATCGAGCAGCTCCGTCTCGTGAGAATAGGTAATGTGGACGCCGAGCTTGGCGCCGTCGCCGAGATGGTCGCGCAGCATCGCGCCTAGATGGTGGGTGTTGACGATGATGTCGGTGACGCCGTAATGACGCAGCAGCAGGAGCGGGTACTCGATCATGGGGCGGCCCGCGACGGGGACGAGTGGCTTCGGCAGCCGGTCGGTCAGCGGCTGGAGCCGTGTCCCCAGACCGGCGGCGAAGAGCATCGCCTTCACTGGAACTCCTCGAAATGCGGCGCGAGAATCGGTATCAGCTTGCCGAGGCCGGGCGCCCGCTCCAGATTGCGCCGCAGGCGCCTGAGCGTCGGCGGAATATATTTTTTGTACCCCGGCTTTCCCTTGACGACATCGAGGTAGTAAAAGCGCCCGACGACTTTAAAGTCGCGCTGCAGCGCCGATAGGAGGTAATCGTCGAAGAACTCGCCGCGATCGGCGGGCGGCCCGCCCAGCGCCTCGCGCTGCGCGAAAAAATAGTCGAACAGCCGGCTTTCGAGATCGGCGCTGATGAGGCGATCGGTCTCGCGATCGTTCAATAAGGACGCCAGGTCGTACTGCGGCGGCGCGAGCAGGGCGTCCTGAAAATCGATCACGGCGACTGCGCCTTCATGGACCATCAAATTCCAGCTGTGGTAATCGCGATGGTTGAGGCACGGGGTGAGGGAGTCGAGGCGGCGCGCGATCGCCGCGAAGCTCTCGCGGAGCCGGCCCTTATCGCTTTCCGTGACCGAAACGCCGGCTCTTTTTTCCAACGCGTATTCGATGAAGTGCTCGAACTCCCACAAGTAGAGGCGCAGGTCGAAACGCTGCTGAAACGCGATGCACGCATCGTCGCGTCGCCGCGTTCCTTCGACCTGGATCAACAAGAGCTGATCGATCGCCCTTTGGTACCACGAATAAATGTCGTCGGCCGAAAGTCCCTGGGCTAAATCCCACAGCGAGCGGTCGCCCAAATCCTCCAGCAGCACAACGGTCTGATCCGCCGAGGCGCCGTACAGGTCGGGAACGCGGACGCCGATGCTTTTAAAAAACCGGTGCACGTTCAGGAACGGAAGCTCCTTCGGCGCCTCGCTGAAGATCGCCAGCTCCTCCGAGGAGAGCGGCAGCGCGCTGCCGGCGAGCTCCATCACGACCAGCGATTCGTTCTGTGCGGAGTTTTCTATGCGCGCGCGGTAATAGCGGCGGCTCGAGGCGTCGCCGGCGAGCGGCGAGAGCGCCGCCAAGCGCGCCGCGGGGCCGAGCGCGCGCCGGATTTCTTCATTGAGCTTGATTTCGAGCGTCGACGTCACGGTTTGGCTTGTTCAGATTTGGCGTTTCCGTTATAATACTTTTCTATTGTGAATTTTACGAGTCCCCGCGTCGTTTTTTTTATCGTTCTCGCCCTTTATTTTTCCGTCCAGCTCTATCTATTCCGGCGGACGGAGGATTACATCGCGGCGAATGTCCGCGATCGGCGCCGGAAAAAGACGCTGTCGGCGGCGGCGGCGGGTTTCTTTGTCCTGATGTTCGTTCCGCTGCTGTGGATTATCATATTCGGTCTGATGGCGAGCCATCCGCACACGTCGCCCATGAAAACCCGCATGACGCTCGTATTCGCGATTTGGGCCACCGGTTCGATCGGCTCGGCGCTCGTCCTGGGCGCGTATCATTTCATGCAGCGCGCGCTCGCGCGGCTGCCGCTCAAGCCCCAGGCGCCGGATCTCGGGCGCCGCGATTTCTTAAAGACCGGCGTCGGCGCCGTCGCCGCCGCGCCGTTTCTTCTCTCGGGCTACGGAGCGCTCATGGAGCGAAAGCGCTTCGAGTTGGAGCATTTCGATTTTCGTCTCGACGGGCTCTCCAGCGCGCTCAGCGGATTGACGGTCGTTCAGCTTACCGATATTCATGTCGGACCCTTCATGCCCGGCGAAGAGCTCGCGGCATGCGTCGAGGCGGTCAATCGTCTCGAGCCGGATTTCATCGCGCTCACCGGCGATTTCGTTGCGAGCAGCCCGTCCGAGCTCGATCCGTGCGTGGAGGCGCTGTCGCGGTTGAAGGCGCGGCACGGAATTTACGCCTGCCTCGGGAACCACGACGTGTATGCGGGCATCGAAGACGAGATGACGCGCCGCTTCGCCGAAAACAATATCGTCATGCTGAGAAACGCCGCCGTGACCCACCGCATCGGCAACTCGGCGATCAACATACTCGGCATCGAAGATCTCCGCACCGGTGCGCCTCACTTGCCGTGGGCGCTGGCGGCGGCCAAAAAAGATCCGGGTGAAGTGCGCTTGCTGCTTTCGCACCGGCCGGAGATTTTTCCCGAAGCCGCTATGAAAGGCGTCGAAATGGTCCTCTCGGGCCACTACCACGGCGGGCAGATCAAAGTCGGCCCCGAAGCGGCGAATCTCTCCATCGCCCGCCTGCTGACGCCGTATGTCGACGGCAAGTATCTGCTGCCGCGCCGCCGCGACGCCCGCTCCGACGCCAAGACGTCCACGCTTTTCGTCGGCCGCGGCATCGGCATCACGGGACTTCCGATCCGCATCAACTGCCCGCCGCAGATCGCGCACCTGACGCTCAAAAAAGCCTAAGCGAGACAGAGACAGAGACGGAATTCAGTGAGCCTCCGTTCTGTCTCAAATCTCTGTCTCTGTCTTTTTCGCCCACGCCGTGGGCGTTTAAACCGATCAGGTGCCGCCGAAGCCGATCGTGACCTTTCCGGCCTCGACGATCACGGGGATATCGCGTTCGTTGTTGGTGATGGCGAGCATGCGCTCGAGCCCCGCGGCGTCGCGCAGGACGTTGATGTAGTCGAAGGGAACGTTGCGCTCGGTGTAAGCCTCACGGGCTTTGCGCGTGTAGGGTCAAAGGTCCTGGCCGAAGATGAGCACTTTGTCCATAAAAATCAGACAGAGACAGGGACAGAGATAGAGAAATTCGCGATCTCTGTTTCAATTCCCTGTCTCTGTCTCCATTCTCTGTCCGCATCCGTTAAATTGCAAGCGATTACCCCCTATGTTAGCCTTTCCGAGAGGTTGACGTGGCCTTTCGAGTCGCTATAGCGCAGATCAATCCCAAGCTGGGAGACGTCGGAGCCAATCTGTCGCTCTACGAGGAGCAGGTGCGCCTGGCGGCCAAGCGCGGCGCGGATTTGCTGCTTTTTCCCGAGCTCAGCCTTACCGGCTATTTTCTCCGCGACATGGTGCCGAACGTTGCGCTGCGAATCTCCGCGCCCGAGATCGACCGCTTGAAGAAATTGAGCCGCGACGTCGCGTTCGTCGCGGGCCTGGTGGAAGAGGGGCCCGATTACCGCTTCTATAATGCAGCGGTTTATTTCGATCGCGGCGAGGTGCGCCACGTCCATCGCAAAGTTTACCTGCCGACCTACGGCATGTTCGACGAGCAGCGCTATTTCGCCCGCGGCGACCGCGTGCGTGCGTTCGACACGCGCTTCGGCCGGTTCGCGCTGCTCATCTGCGAAGATCTCTGGCATCCGTCGACGGTCTATCTCGCCGCGCTCGATGGTGCGCTCGCCGTTCTCTGCCCATCGACGAGCCCGCTCCGCGGTATCACCGAAGGCGAGGCGCAGGACGACAACGCGCGCTACTGGGAGCGGCTCAACCGATTCTACGCCGAGACCTTCGGCATTTTCATGGTCTACGGCAATCGCGTCGGCTTCGAGGACGGTGTCGGCTTCTGGGGCGGCTCGGAAATCGTCGATCCGTTCGGCCGGGCCGCCGCCAAAGCGAAATACTACGAGGCGGATTTCGTCGTCGCCAACGTCGCACTCGAATCCGTGCGGCGCAAGCGCACCGCGGCGCCGCTTTTGCGCGACGAAGACGTCGATCTCACGGTCAACGAACTGCTGCGCATCCGCGAGCGGCCCTCGAACATCAAGCCCGCGACCATGATCAAAGGTCTCCGCGTGATCAAGGGCAGCAAGGGGCTAGGCCCCAAGGGAAAAACCCCCAAGAAGAGGCGCTGATGAGCCTCGAGATCCCCATCAATGTCGCTCTCCTCCGGCGCGTTCTCACGAGCTTCATAAAAAACGAAGTCGAGAAAGTCGGAATTCACCGCGTCGTGCTCGGCCTCTCTGGCGGCGTCGATTCGAGCTTGAGCGCGCTGCTCGCGGCCGAGGCGCTGGGGGCGAAAAACGTCCTGGGCATCATGATGCCGTACAAGACATCCAGCCCCGAGAGCCGCGCGCACGCCGAGCTCGTCGTGGAGAAGGGCGGGATTGAGTCGATGACCGTCGACATCTCGCCCGAGATCGACGCCTATTTCGCCGCCTGCCCTGACGCCGACGCGCGGCGCCGGGGCAACAAGATGGCGCGCGAGCGCATGACGATTCTCTACGACCACTCGGCGCGCTGGCAGGCGCTCGTGCTCGGCACGAGCAACAAGACCGAATTGCTGCTCGGCTACGGGACGCTTTACGGCGACATGGCCTCGGCGATCAATCCTCTCGGCGATCTCTACAAGACGCAGGTCTGGGCGCTGGCGGAAGCCGTCGGCGTGCCGCAGGTGATCGTCAAGAAAGAACCGTCGGCCGATTTGTGGCAGGGTCAGACCGACGAAGCCGAGCTCGGCTTCAGCTATCGCGACGTCGACCGGCTCCTCTATCTGATGGTCGACGAGCGCTATTCGAAAGCCGAGCTGATCGCCGCCGGCTTCGCCGAGCGCTTCGTCGACCAGGTGAACGACCGCGTCATGAACTCGCACTTCAAGCGCCGCCTGCCGGTGATCGCGAAAGTTTCGCAGCGCACGATCGACCGCGATTTCCGCTACGCGCGCGATTGGGGAAAATAACAGTGAGGAGTGAGGCGTGAGGAGTGAGACGCGGTCCGACCTTAATCACTGCTCACTACTCACTGCTCACGGCTCACCGGCGGCGGGCTGAATGGCGGGTGTTCTCTATATCGTCGCAACTCCCATCGGCAATCTCGAAGACATCTCGTTGCGAGCGCTCCGGGTCCTCAAGGAAGCCGATCTCATCGCCGCCGAAGACACGCGCCATACGAAAAAGCTCCTCGCGCATTACCATATCGCCACGCCGCTCACGAGTTATTACGACGAGGTCGAAGGCGAAAAGGCGTCCGTGCTCGCGAAACAGCTCGAAGGCGGAAAAAACATCGCGCTCGTCTCCGACGCCGGAACGCCGACGCTCTCCGATCCGGGCTTTCGACTCGTTCAGGCGGCGCTCCGGGCAGGCGCAGGGGTCGTCCCGATCCCCGGACCATCGGCGCTCGCCGCGGTGTTGAGCGCGAGCGGGCTGCCGACCGACCGCTTCGCCTTCGAGGGGTTTTTGCCCTCCAAGCGCCGCGAGCGCCGCGAAAAACTCCAGGCGCTGGCGGCGGAAGCGCGGACGCTGGTTTTTTACGAGGCGCCGCATCGGATCAAGGAGACGCTCTCGGATATGCTGGAGCTTTTCGGCGACCGCAAGGCGGTCGTCGGGCGCGAGGTGACGAAGCTGCACGAAGAATTCGTCCGCGGCCCGTTGAGCGAGGCGCTCGCCGCGCTCGAACAGAAAGAGCCGCGCGGCGAGATCACGCTCGTCGTCGGCGGCTTCGCGGGGGAAAAGCGGCCGGCGGAAACGACGCTCCAGAATGAAATCGATCTTTTGCTTAAAAAGGGGCTGCGCGTTAAAGAGATCGCGGAGATTTTAGGCGAGAAGTTCGACTATCCCAAGAAAGACATTTACCGCATGGTGCTGGAACGGGGAAAATAATTTTCCACGGAGAGAACTACCGGGTCGTACGAAAGTAAGCGAACTCGCCGGTAAAGTCCCGCCATTCGATTTGAACGTCGTCCACCTCCGCGCGCGGCGGGCCGTGGCGGCACCAGGCGACGAGAGCATCGAGCCGGGTCTGGTCGCCCTCCGCGACGAGCTCCACGGAGCCGTCGGGGCGGTTGCGCACCCAGCCGGTCAGGCCGAGACGGTTCGCCTCGGCCTCCGCCGACGCGCGAAAGAAGACGCCCTGTACCTGGCCGCAGATGCGCACGTGGACTCGTCGTCTGTTTTCCCCGCCGGGCATGATCAATAACTTTTTAGCCGAGTCTCGCCGCTGCCGCAACGACGCTATTGCTTCGAGCCAATCGGATTTGACAAGGAGTCGAATCGCGGCTAAGCTTGCGCCGTTTTTGACGGGCCTGGGCCGGGCCCCTGTCGGCCCTTAAATCAAACGAGGCCCGCCACGCAAGGAGGGTCAGGCACGATGGGCGCGAAATTGTATGTTGGGAATCTCCCCTATTCCGTCGCAGAGGCGAAGCTGCAGGAGCACTTCGCGAAGCACGGCAACGTGGTGAGCGCCCGGATTATCACCGACAAGTTCAGCGGCCGCTCGAAGGGCTTCGGCTTCGTCGAGATGAGCTCCGATGACGAGGCCCAGCGGGCGATCTCGGCGCTGAACGGCACGGATTTCGAAGGCCGCAACATTGTCGTCAGCGAGGCACGGCCGCAAGAGCAGCGCTCCCCCCGGCCGGGCGGTCCGGGCGGCGGCGGGCAGCGCTGGTAGATCGGCTTTAAGCGCCGATCAGCTTGAGAAATTCCTTCTCGTCCAAGACTTTAAGCTCCAGCTTTTTCGCCTTGGAGAGCTTCGACCCCGGATCGGCTCCGGCGACGACATAATCCGTATTGCGGCCGACGCTCGACCCCAGCCGCCCGCCCAGCGCCTCGATCCTTCTCTGCGCCTCGCTCCGCGACATGGTTTCGAGACTGCCGGTCAGCACGAACGTGCTGCCGCTGAGCTTGCCTTCTCTTTTCGCCTGCGCTTTCAGACGCAAGCCGGCGGCCAGGAGCTTGTCGATCACGCGGCGGTTCTGCTCCTGAGCGAAGAAGCGCGCGATGCTCTTCGCGACTTCAGGACCGATCTCGCGCACCTCCATCAGCTGCTCCTCGCTCGCCGCTATGATCGACTTTAAGTCGCCGAAATGCTCCGCCAGCAGTTTCGCGGTCGCCTCGCCGACGTGCCGGATGCCGAGCGCGGTCAAGAAGCTCGGCAGCGCCGCCTCTTTACTCCGCTCCAGCTCCCGTTTCAGGTTCTCGGCCGATTTTTTCGCCATGCGCTCGAGGCCGGAAAGCTCTTCGACCGTGAGCGCGTAGAGATCGCCGATGTCCTTGACCATACCGCGCTCGACCAGCTGGTCGATGAGCTTCTGCCCGAGCCCTTCGATGTCCATCGCGCCGCGCGAGCCGAAAAACTTGAGGCTCTCTTTGAGCTGCGCCGGACAGGAAAGGCCGACGCAGCGGTAGGCGGCCTCGCCTTCCTCGCGATAGACCGACGAGCCGCAAATCGGGCAGGCCTCCGGCATGGTGAATTTTCGCTCGGCGCCGCTGCGCTTGTCTTTCAGCACCTCGACGACGTACGGAATGACGTCGCCCGCGCGCTCGACGACGGCGAGATCGCCGATGCGGATGTCCTTGCGCTCGATCTCGTCCATGTTATGGAGCGAGGCGCTTTTGACCGTGACGCCGCCGATGCCGACCGGCTCGAGGCTCGCGACCGGCGTCAGCGTGCCGGTGCGCCCGACCTGAATCTGGATGTCCAGAATGCGCGTCGTCGCCTGGCGCGGCTTGAATTTGTAGGCGATCGCCCAGCGCGGCGAGCGGGCGATCTCGCCGAGGCGCCGCTGGAGCTCCAGGTTGTTCACCTTGACGACGATGCCGTCGATCTCGTAGGGCAGCTCCTCGCGCTCCTGCTCCATGCGGGCGTGGAGCGCGAAGATCTCTTCGACGCCGTGGCAGATGCCGAGCACCGGCACCGGCTTGAGTCCCCATTCGCCCAGCGCTTCGAGGAACTCGGCGTCCGTCGCAAAGCGCGCGCCGCGGACCTCGCCCGCGCCGTGGCAAAAGATGTCGAGCGGGCGGCGCGCGGTGATCTTGGGATCGAGCTGCTTGAGCGACCCGGCGGCGGAGTTGCGCGGGTTCGCGAAGACCGGCTCGCCGGCCTCGTCGCGCTCGCGGTTGATTTTTTGAAACGCGGTGCGGGAGAGAAACACTTCGCCGCGGACCTCGATAAGCTCGGGCATCCCGTGCTTGGAGCGCTGGAGGGCGAGCGGCAGCGTGCGGATCGTCTTTAGATTCTGCGTGATGTCTTCGCCGTTGAGGCCGTCGCCGCGGGTCGAGCCGACGGTCAGGCGCCCGCGATCGTAGACGCATTCGACCGCGAGCCCGTCGATCTTGGGCTCGACCATGTACTCGATCGGCTCGGTGGTTTTCAAAAAGCGGCGGATGCGGTCGTCGAACTCCGTCATCTCGTCGCGGTCATGCGCGTTGTTGAGCGACAGCATCGGCAGCGTATGGCGCACCGTGGCGAATTTCTCGAGCGGAGCGGCGCCGATGCGCTGCGTCGGGGAGTCCGGCGAGGCGAATTCGGAGTGCTCCTTTTCAAGCCTGTCGAGCTTTTGAAAAAGCTCGTCGTACTGCGCATCGCTGACCAGTGGATCGTCGAGCACATAATAGCGGTAATTGTGCTTCTCGATCTCCTCGCGGAGATGCAGGATTTCTTTTCGAATCGCTTCCTTCGACATGGACGTAGCCGGGATGGACCACCGCCTCGGTAAAACTAAAAAAAAATAACACAAAATCTCCGCGAGCGGAAAGCGTACGCGCCGCGCGGCGTATCTTTACATTGACCGCTTGCGGGCGGTATGTTAACTAGGTTCCGATGAGAAACTCCTTATTTGGAGTCGTTTCTCTAGCCTTGTTGGCTGCCTGCGCCCCCAAGTTCGCCAAGGTTCAAGAAGCGCCCAATGATATCGCCAGACAGCAGGAATCCCCCTTCCGGCAGGTGCCGAAAGTCGAGGTCCCCCCCGAAGCCGCCTATTTGGCCCATTTTGCCAAGGGGCAGCTGCTGCTCGGCGAGGGCCAATTCGACGCGGCGATGGCGGAGTTCGAGGCGGCCGCCGCCGGCGATCCTACAAACGCGTTTTTGCGCCTGCGCCTGGCGACCCTTTACGTGCGCAAAGGCGATCTCAAGCGGGCGCTGAAAGAGGCCGAAGAAGCCTCCCGTCTGGCGCCGGAGGCCGGCGAGACCCACTTGCTGCTCGCCGGACTGTATTCCTCATTAGGCGACGATGCCAGGGGGGTCGGCGAATACGAAGCGGTGCTCCGCGCCGAACCCGAGAATCAGGAGGCGCTGCTCTATCTGGGCGCGCTGCAGCTGAAGCTTGGCCAATTCGAAAACGCGAGCAAGACGCTTGAAAAGCTCCTCGCCATCAATCCCAATTCGGTGCTCGGCTATTATTATCTCGGCCGGGTCCGCGCCAAGAGTCAGCTGTATCTCGCCGCCGAGGAGAGCTACCGCAAAGCGCTCGAGCTAAACCCCAAGGCGCAGGAGGTCCTGATCGATCTGGCGCTCGTCTATGAGCTCCAGGGCAAGACCCAAGAGGCGACGCAGACTTATCAGAAAGTTCTCCAGACCGATCCCAACAATGTCTGGGCGACCAAGCGGTTGGGCGATCTATACGTCGGCCAGAACAAGCTCGACGAGGCGCTGGCGCAGTTTCAAACGCTGGAGCGCGTCGAGGCCGACCCGCGCGAGGCGCGCACCAAGATCGGCCTCATCTATTACGAGCGCGGCGATTTCGAGCGCGCGGCCACGGAGTTCAATCTCGTCCTGGCGACCGATCCCGACAACGACCGCGTGCGTTATTTTCTCGGCGGCACTTATGCCGAGATGAAGGCCGTGGATCGCGCGATGGAGGAATTTCAGCGCATTCCGGAGAAGAGCGACTACTTCGCCGACTCCCGGCTGCAGATCGCCTTTTTATACGATCAGAAAAACGAGCCCGCGAAGGCGATCGAATCGGTCAAAGTCGCGCTGGCTAAAAAGAAGGAGCCCAAGGAGCAAAAAGAGGTTTTGAACCTGCTCGCCTCGCTCTACCGCAAGGCGAAAGACTATCCCCAAGCGATCGAAACGCTGCAACAAGTCATCAAGCTCGATCCCAAAAACGACCAGGCACATTTCCAGCTCGGCGCGATCTACGACGAGAGCAAGAATAAAGACAAGATGATCGAGCAGATGAAGCTCGCGATCGAACTCAACCCGCAGAACGCGCAGGCGCTCAACTATCTCGGCTATACCTGGGCGGAGCGCGGGACCCGCCTCGACGAAGCCGAGAGCCTGATCCTGCGCGCGCTTAAGGTCGAGCCCAATGAAGGCGCCTATCTCGACAGCCTCGGCTGGGTTTACTACCAGAAGGGCGACTACCCGCGCGCGGTCGAACAGCTCGAGCGCGCGAGCGAGCTGATCAACGACGATCCGGTGGTGATCGAGCACCTGGGCGACGTCTATGAGAAGGTGGGCAAGGTCGACGCGGCGCTCGAGCGCTACCGCGAGTCCTTGAAGCATTCCAAGGAAGAAGAGCAGCTGCAGCGCGTGAAGAATAAAATCAAGCTCCTGGAGCGGCGGATCTGACCGTCCGCTCGGGCCGCATTTTCGTACTAATAATCAATGCAAACATTTCGCGGTTGGGCCTCCCGGCTTCTGTTCTGCGGCGTCATCGCTGCTTTGGCAGGCTGCTCCACGGTCAAGCCGCCGATTTTGCCCGAGACGCTGCCGGAGGAGCGGCGGCCGATCGACGATCTGCTGCAAACGCTCGCGCGGAGAAACGCCGAGCTCAAATCCCTGCGCTCGCTCGCCAATGTCAGCTACACCGGCCCGGACGGCAGGCAGAGCTTTCAGGAGATCGTGGTCGTCCGGCGCCCCGACCGGCTCCGCCTCGAGACGCTCTCTCCTCTCGGCGTGCTCGTGATCGTGACCGCTTCCCCGGAGGAGCTCGCCGGCTATCATACGCGCGAGGGGGTTTTCTACCGCGGCAAGAGCTCGCGCGAGAACCTCTGGCGCTTCACGCGGATTCCGCTGAGCGTCGCGGAGGCCGCCTCCCTGCTCATGGGGCTGCCGCCGGGAACCAAGGGCGAATGGCGCCACGAAGGTCCGTCGATTGTCCGGGACGCCGGAAACGGCTGGAAAGAGACCGTCGCCTTTCAGCAGAACGAGGCGCTGCCGATCCGCTGGCAATTGTTGAATCCCAACGGCCAAGTCGAGCTGACCGCCGAATTCGGCGACTATGCGCAGACCGCCGCCGGCCCGTTCCCGATGCGGATCGCGCTTGAGAATCCGACGCAGAAAAGGCGCCTCGAGATCGCCTACAAGGATCCCGAGGTGAACGTCGATCTCGCGCCTACCCTGTTCGTGCAGCAAAAACCCGAGAACGCCCGTGAGGTGGCGCTGGACTCGATCGGGGGCTGATCCGTGCGGCGTTCGCTCTTTCTCGCGGCGTTTCTGTCACTTACCCTTTTCAGCCTGCGCGGCGACGGCTTCGGTCAAGGCGCCGCGCAGCCCGTCACCGGCGACTGGCTGTTGAACCACAGTCTCAGCGATCCCGAGCAGTTGAACCCGCTCACGAGCAACGACGCGTCGGCGAGCGAAGTCCTCGGTTATATCTTCGAGTCGCTGTTGCAGCTCGATCCGCGGACGCTGGAGTTCAAGCCGCTGCTCGCCGAAACGCGGCCGGAGATCTCGAAAGACAAGCTCGCCTATACGTTTAAACTGCGGCGCGACGCGCGCTTCCAGGACGGAAAGCCGATCACCGGCGAGGATGTGCTCTTCAGCATCAAGTCGATCAAGTGCCCGCTCGTCGACGCGCCGTTTCTCCGCGTTTACTACGACTCGGTCGTCGATGCCGAGCTGCTCGACCCCTACACGATCCGCTTCAAGACCAAGGAGCCGTACTTCCTGAACGAGGAGCAGCTCGGCTCCATTTTGGTTCTGCCGCGCCACTACTATGATCCGCAGAATCTGCTCAAGACGACCGGTGTGCGCGATCTTCTCGGCGATCCGACGAAGCTGCCGCCGGCAGTCAAGCGCTTCGCCGATAATTTCAACAAGAATTACAACCGCAGTCCGCTCGGCAGCGGCCCCTACAAATTCGCTTTTTGGAAAACCGGGCAGGAGGTCCAGCTTGTCCGCGACCCGAACTACTGGGGCAACGGCAAGGCGGGCGTCGATCAGCCGCATATTGACCGGATGCGCTTCCGTGTCATCAACAATCCCGACGCGGCCCTGATCCAGTTGAAGAGCGGCGATCTCGATACGATGGAATTGACGCCGATCCAGGCGACGCGCGGCACGAACAGCGACCGCTTCAAAAAGCAGTTCGCCAAATACGAGTACTACGCCCCGACCTTTTCCTACATCGGGTGGAACAACGCGAGCCCGATCTTTCGCGACAAGCGCGTGCGCCAGGCGATGACCTATTTCACCAATCGGCAGCAAATGGTGAAGGCGATTCTCTTCGGGCTCGGGCGGGTCGTGGACAGCCCGATTTACTTTTCCCGTCCCGAGTACGACAACAGCCTCTACAGCTATCCGTATGACCCCAAGAAGGCGCTCGCGCTGCTCGCCGAGGCGGGCTGGAAGGACACCGACGGCGACGGCGTCCTCGACAAGGTGATCGACGGGAGGAAAGTTCCGCTCCGCTTCGAGATCAAAGTCAATTCGGGCAACGACGTGCGCGAGAGCGTGGCGCTGACGCTCCAGGACGAGCTTAAGAAGCACGGCGTCGCCGCCTCCGTCAGGCAGCTCGATTGGACGATTTTTTTGGACGACGTCAAAAACCACAAGTTCGACGCTGTCGTCTTGGGCTGGCAGATGCCGGCGACCGAAGGCGACAACTATCAGGTCTGGCACTCCTCGCAGGCGGACAACAAGGGCTCCAATCACATCAGCTTTAAAAATCCGCGTGTTGATAAGATTCTCGAAGACTACCGGCGCGAGTTCGACGAAAAGAAGCGGTTCGAGATGGCGAAGGAGTTCCAGCACATCTTGAACGACGAACAGCCCTACACGTTCCTGTTCGCGCGCAAAGCGGTCACGCCCGTCGACCGGCGGTTTCACGGCGTGGAGGTTTTGGCGACGCCCACCGGGTTAAGCCCGATCGAGTGGTGGGTGCCGCGGTCGCAGCAAAAATACGGGGCGCGCGAGACGGCGAACTGAGGTGGCCGCTTACCTGCTGCAGCGCTTGCTGCTCATGATTCCCACGTTTATCGGGATTACGCTGCTCTGTTTTCTCATCGTCCATCTCGCGCCCGGCGATCCGGCCGAGCTGATGGCCGGCGGCGGCCTTTCGGCACGCGGCGGCGCGGGCATCTCGCTCCAGAAGCGCGGCGCCGTCGACCAGGCGCTCGCCGAATGGCGCGCGCTCTACGGCCTCGACAAGCCGCTCCACGTCCAGTACCTCGTCTGGCTCAAAAACCTCGCGCGGCTCGATTTCGGCAATTCATTCAAGGACAACCGCTCGGTCTGGGAGAAGGTCCGCGAGCGCCTCCCGGTCACCCTCAAGCTCGAATTCTTTTCGATTCTTCTCGTCTACATCGTGGCGATCCCGCTCGGGATCTACTCCGCGACGCACCGCGACACGCTCGGCGATTACGCGACGACGCTCGTGGCTTTCGTGCTCTTCGCGGTGCCGGTCATCTGGGCGGCGACGATGGCGCTCGTTTTCATCTGCGGCGGCGATTTTCTGTATCTCTTCCCGCCCGGCGGATTGACGTCCATCGACTACGCGCGCGACTGGCCGCTGTGGGAGCGCATCAAGGATCAGACCTGGCATCTGTTTCTCCCGGTCGTGCTGCTGTCCTACGCCGGCTTCGCCGGCCTCTCGCGCTACATGCGCTCGAGCATGCTCGAGGTCCTGCGCCAGGACTTTATTCAGGTTGCGCGCGCGAAGGGGCTCGCCGAGCGCGTGGTTGTCTTCAAGCACGCCGTCAGGAACTCCCTGATTCCGCAGGTGACGATCCTGGCCGAGCTGCTGCCGGGATTGATCGGCGGCAGCGTCATTATTGAAACCGTATTTTCGATCCCCGGCATGGGCCAGTTGGGCTTCGACGCGGTGCTGGCGCGCGACTACCCGGTCGTGCTGGCGCTGCTGACCGTAAGCGCTCTTTTGACCCTGATCGGAATTCTTTTATCCGATATTCTACTCGCCGTCGTCGATCCGCGGATCGCTTTCGGCCGAAGGATCCAGTAGTGGCGGTGGTGGACAAAACTCCGGCCACGGTCGCGGCGGCGCCCGGGGCGCTGGTCGTCCTCGGCGGCGCGACGCCGGAAGCCGCCGGCCAGTGGGGTTCGGTCTGGCGCGCGCTCCAGCGCAACCGCCTCGCAATGGCGGGCCTCTACATCGTCCTTCTTCTCTTCGCCGTCGCCGCCGGCGCGGATTTCCTCGCCAACAACAAGCCGTATTACATGGTGTATCAGGGCCGCATCTATTTTCCGGTTTTCCGCAGCGGGCTGGTGCGGTTCGGGCTGGGGAAGTGGCAGCCCGAGCTGCTCAACATGGATTTCAAGACCGTCAAAGCCGAGCGCATCGTCTTCCCGCCCATTCCCCACCTGGCGACGGACATTGACCTCACCGCGCCGTTCGAGGCGCCTTCCGCCGCCCACTGGCTCGGCACCGACAAGCTGGGCCGCGACGTCACGGCGGGGTTGATTCACGGCTCGCGCATCTCGCTTTCGATCGGCTTCGTCGCCGTCGGCATCGCGCTAGTCGTCGGCGTCGCGCTCGGCGCGCTCGCCGGCTACTTCGGCTCATGGATCGATCTGCTGATCTCGCGCCTGTTCGAGGTCATGCTGACCCTGCCGACGCTTTTTCTCCTCATCACGATCGCAGCGATGTTTCCGCCGAGCATCTTCCTCACGATGACGATCATCGGCCTGACGAGCTGGGTGGGCATGGCGCGCTTCACGCGCAGCGAGTTCCTGAAGATCCGCGGCCTCGACTACGTCACCGCGGCGCTCGCGCTCGGCGTTCCGACGCGCAAGATCATGTTCCGCCACATCCTGCCGAACGCGCTCGCGCCCGTGCTGGTGTCCGTCGTGCTCGGCGTGGCGGGGGCGATCCTCACCGAATCGAGCCTGAGCTTC
>Ga0075434_100001264_pt1 | contig 21084 bp, 22 predicted proteins | sample RhiMethybrSRZTD3_FD_75298 | JGI IMG/M metagenome (GOLD analysis project Ga0075434, IMG submission 75298) | Populus rhizosphere microbial communities from Tennessee, USA - Rhizosphere MetaG P. TD hybrid SRZTD3 | ecosystem: Host-associated > Plants > Roots > Rhizosphere > Soil | place: USA... | reverse complement strand
GGCGGAAGCAGCTGTGACCCACACTGCGGAAGAAACGAAGGTGACACGCCTTCAGCGCGGTTATCTACCCGTCCTCCGGTTTGGTCTGCGGCATCCGTTCATCACTCTCGGTCTGGCCCTTGTGGTCTTTGTAGCGACGCTCGGCTCAGCCACCCTTTTGAAGACAGATTTCTTGGGCTCGGTCACCGACCAAACCACACTCGCCATCCACCAGAAGCTGCCGCCGGGCACGAGGTTGTCGACCACAAGCGCCGCAGCCGAGAAAGTCGAAAATCTCCTCAAGGCCGACCCCCAAGTCAAGAACTACCTAGTGACCATCGGCGGCAGCCTGGTTCCGGGTGCAACGCCGAACACCAACACTGCAGAGTTCACGGTCTTACTTGTCGATGAGGCGAGCGCCGAGGCGTTACGGCCGCAGCTGCAAGAGAAGATGGTCGAGCTCGGCCAGTCGGCCGGTGAGCTCACCGTGACATCGACTAATAACGAATCGAGCACCAACGACCTCACCGTCACTGTTTCGAGCGAGAACACCAAGAGCTTGGATACAGGCGCCAAGCGCATTGAGCAGGAGTTGGAGGCCGTTTCCGGTCTCAGCAATATCCGGAGCAACCTGGAAGAGCAGCGCAAGGTCCTCAAGGTCAATCTCAACAAGAAGAAGGCAGCCTCCCTCGGCTTTACCCAGGGCGATGTTGGGCAAGCAATCTCCGGTGCCTTGCGCGGTACCCAGGTCGGCTCGGTCACGCTCAGCGGCGAGCAGCGAGACATCTTCGTTCGCACTCAGGCCGCAGAAGAACCAAGCCCTTCCGATATCGGCAATCTGGAGCTTCCAGTCAGCCAGCTGCAGCAGCAAAAGGCGCAGAAGAAGGCTTCGGACAAGCTGGCCGACAAACAGAAGGCCCTTGCCGACGAGCAGCAACGCATAGCCGACGATGCCACAGCGGATCAGAAGGATGAGCTGCGCAAACAGCGATCCAAGCTCCAGCAAAACCGCTCAGACACTGTGGACCAATTGCGACAAACGAGGCATCAGCTGACTGACACTCGGCGTCAGCTGTCAAAGCTCAAAGCCAATCCGCCTAAGCCGCCCCGGCCGAATCCAGCGGTGCCTCCTGTCCCGGTAACAAGCGACCAGTTAGCCCACCAACTGCAGACCCAACAATGGTCACAACAGGTCGCCCAGTTGAGTGCGGCAGTGACGCAGACCGAGAAGGCAATCGATCAGACCGCAGCCAGCATCGATCAGATCGACGAAAGCATCACCCAGGTTGACAAGCAACTGAACGCGGCCGATGAGCAGGCCCAACAGGCCGCGGAGCAGCGGAAGAAGCAGGAAAAACTGCAGGACGAGCAGGAGGCGCTGTCCGACGTACGCGCCAAGCCGGTAAAGGTCAAGGACGTGGCCAAGGTTCAACAGGTGCTGGCTCCGACAACGGTCACTCAGATCGAAGGAACCCCGTCGGTCACCATCTCTGCCACACCAGAGGCCAGCGACCTGGGCGCCCTGACGGCGACAATTCAAGGCAGGCTGGACGCCATTACCGACCTACCGCCGGGCGTCACCGCAACACTTGGCGGTGCCGCACAGGATCAGCGCGACGCGTTCAACCAGCTAGGGCTGGCCATGCTGGTCGCCATCGCACTGGTTTTCATGATCATGGTCGGCACCTTCCGTAGTCTGGTGCAGCCGTTGATCTTGATGGTTTCCATCCCGTTTGCCGCGACAGGAGCCATTGCCGGCTTGCTGATCACCGATACCCCGCTCGGAGTTCCGGCGATGGTTGGTCTGTTGATGCTGATTGGGATTGTGGTGACCAACGCGATCGTGCTGATCGATTTGATCAATCAGTACCGGCGGCGCGGTGAGGATCTGCACTCGGCGATTGTCGACGGTGCCCGACTGCGGTTGCGGCCGATCATCATGACGGCGTGTGCGACGATCTTCGCGCTGATCCCCATGGCGCTCGGATTCACGGGCGGTGGTGCGTTCATCTCCGGCCCGCTAGCGATCGTTGTCATCGGCGGCCTAGTCTCCTCGACGGTGCTCACCCTGCTGCTCGTACCCGTGCTCTATTCACTCGTCGAGCGACGGAGTGAAAGACGTAGATTGCGCACAGCCGAGGTGGCTGCCTGATCAGCATGTGTCGAGCGTCATCAATATCTCCAGAGGCTGGACGGCGTTAAGGTAAGGCCACCCTTCAGCAGGGCCAAAAGCTTGGAGGATGCATGAATATCAACTGGTCAACCGAGTGGTTCAGAAGTCTGCTCTGGGTGCTCGAGGTGTTCGTTGCTGTCGTAGTCGGCTTCGCGTTGATCGGGTGGCTGCTGATCCGGCGCACTCGCTGGGGCCGGCAGTTCTGGCGGCTGTCCGGTGAGTACTTCATCCCGCATCAGCGCACCTGGCTGAGCTGGCGGCCTATCCTGACCGTTGCAGTGTTGCTTCTGCTCACCGTCGCATCCGTCCGGCTCAATGTCCTTCTCACTTACCAGAGCAATGGTTTGTACACGGCGCTGCAGAACTTGGATGCGCCGTCATTCTGGAAGTTCCTCTGGATCTTCGCAATTCTGGCGACGATCTACGTCGTACTTGTCCTTGTCACCTTCTACATCGGCCAGGCGCAGATCATCCACTGGCGGCTGTGGCTCAACGAGCGGATGGTCGGTGACTGGCTCAGTGGGGCGGCGTATCACCGCGGGCGGTTCGTCAGCTCACCAGTCGACAACCCCGATCAGCGTATCCAGCAAGACATCACCTCTTACGCATCCGATTCCCAGGACTTGGCTATCGGGGCGGTGTCATCGTGTGTATCACTGGTCTCCTTCACGATCATCTTGTGGACACTGTCGGGCCCGGTGACGGTTTTCGGTCTGCAAATCCCGCGCGCGATGGTCTTTCTCGCCTACATCTACGTGATCATCGCGACCGTCTTGGCATTCAAGATCGGCAGGCCGCTCATCCGGTTGAACTTCCTCAATGAGTTGCTGACAGCCTCGTACCGCTACGCCTTGGTACGGATCCGCGACAACTCCGAGAACATCGCGTTCTACCGCGGGGAGCCGGTGGAGAACCGCGGGCTCATGTCGCGCTTTGGGGCGGTCATTGCCAATACCTGGGCGATTGTGTTCCGAAGTTTGAAGTTTCAAGGATTCAACTTGGTGATCAGCCAAATCGCCGTGGTGTTTCCGATCATCATCCAGGCTCCGCGATTCTTCAGTCAGCAGATCACGCTCGGCGATGTCACTCAGACGGCCCAAGCATTCGGTGAGGTTGAGGGCGCGTTGTCATTCTTCCGACTCGCCTACGACGATTTCGCGAGTTACCGAGCCTCGCTGAACCGGCTGACCCAGTTGCTCGACGCCAATGAAGAGGCACGTGCACTGCCCGCGCCAGTAACTGAGGAGCGGGAGGCTGGGCTCGGCGTCCGTGACCTGGATGTGCGCCTTCCGGATGGTCGGCCGCTACTCACCGATCTTGATCTTGATCTTGGCGGCGGAGAGTCGCTGCTGGTCAGGGGAGCGTCCGGCAGTGGCAAGACGACCCTGCTGCGCAGCCTCGCCGGCTTGTGGCCGTACGTCAATGGGGCTATCGCGCGGCCCATGGATGGACAGGCGATGTTCTGTGGTCAGCAGCCGTACCTGCCACTCGGCACCTTGCGTACCGCGCTGGCCTATCCATTGCCTGCGGAGACCCTCAGCGACGATCAGGCCATCGAGACGCTACGTGCCATGCAACTTGGGCACCTGGCCGACCGGCTGGATATGGAGACCGACTGGTCCAAGACGCTCTCACCTGGCGAGCAGCAGCGACTAGCGTTCGGCCGCATTCTGTTGGCGAAACCGGCGATGGTCTTCCTCGACGAGACCACGTCCGCGCTCGACGAGGGGATGGAGCACGCGATCTACGAGCTGGTACGCGAGCGGCTCCCAGACTGCACCATCGTCAGCGTTGGGCATCGAACCAGTCTGGAGAATCTCCACACCAATGAGCTCACCCTGCTCGGCGAGGGCCAATGGGAAACCAGGACCCTGGTTGTTTAGGCCGTCTTGTGCGGCCGGCTTGCCTTTTCCAGAAAGTGGTCGACAACAACACCGAATCTGACTCGGAGTGTGTTGTTGCTGACCACTTTCCGGAAGAAATGAAGCCGATCTGAGGGGTGATCTACGAGCGACGCCGAACGCGTGCCAGCCATTCTTCGCGAGTGATCACGTAGACCGGCCAGCCCTGGGTGTTGGTTCCCGCCGACCGCATCCCCAGTTTGGCGAGCAATGCCTGGGCCGGGCGGTTTTCCGGCCGGGTTTCGGCGCCGATGGCCGGTAGACCGAGCTGCTCGAATCCGGTATCGATGGTTGCGATGGCAGCCTCGAAGCCCAGCCCTTGACGCGAGAATCCTCGGTTGCCGCGTCCTCCCAGGCCAACCACTGGGCCGTAGCCGTAATCCTCATGTTGCAGCCCCACGTCGCCGACGATCTGTCCGGACTCGGTATGGATCACAGTCCACAGACTCAGTTGATCATCTTGATCAAAGAGGTTGATCTTGGTCTGCACCCACTCGCGTGCCTCTTCGACAGTGGAGGGCAAGTCCGAGTTCAAATGCTGCATCGTCTCCACATCGCCATAGACAGCGAGCAAGGCTTCCGCATCGTCAAGTTGCATCGGTCGGATGATCAATCTGGTGGTTTTGATCGGAAATCGAATCGGCACTCAGACAGTATGGACTGCAGGCAACTATTTAGGTTTCCATATGATCTGGTCGCCGTACTACGAATGGCAGCTATGTCGGGGATGGGCCCGGAGGGCCACTCGGGTCGCGGCACAGCCGATGGGGGCCCCGCGAGCTGAGCGAGCGTCTAGGTATTACCCCAGCGGCAGCGACCGATCTGGTAGACCGTCTTGAGCGCGCCGGTCACCTCGAGCGACATCGCGACACGGTGGAATGCCGCCGGGTCCACCTCATTCCGACCACTTCGGCCCTGGATCAGGTAGCCAAGGAGTTGCGACCGCTCATAGCCATGCTGGACGCGGTCGCTAAAAGATATAGCGATGCCGAACGGGATGCGGTCAGTCGGTATCTCGGTGATGTCCTTGGCGTCTACGACCGCTTTGCCCATGAGTCGCGGGTGTCCGGGTGAGTCAGCAACCCTTGCGCCGCCACGCGATGACGACCTGAATAGCGCAAGCAAGGATCGACTCGTCGTACACGCGACTGGGAGTCCGCTGCTCTGGTGCCTCGCGGCCTGCCTGGCACTAACCGGATTGACCTGGATATTGGGGCAGTGGCTGGCCGGCGTCGAGCTCGGCCCGGATCGCGGCGCATCCTGGTACTACTGGCAGCTTCCTCATCCAAGCGTATGGACTCGGCTGTCGGCCTCGACCGGATACGCGCTGCACCAACCCAGCGCCTGGGCTCTGATCTACTACGCCCAGTGACATTCACTGCCCGCAACTATGACCGAGGAGCGGCGACACTCTCCCGACTCAGACGAGAGAACCCGCGAGCTCAGCTCAGCCTGGAGCTCTGCGACCTTTCCTCGGCCGAGTCGATCAAGAGTTTCGCTCGCAAGCTCGTTGCAGCAGAGCGTCCAGTGCACGCGCTTGTTCACAATGCCGGCGTCCTTCGGGCGCCCGCCGAACGGCAGCTTACGGCGAGTGGCATCGAAATCACGCGGGCCACCAATGCGCTCGGTCCCGCGCGGCTCACAACAGCCATGCTGCCAGCGCTGGCAGCCGCTCCCGTGTCACGGGTGCTGATCTTGACATCGCGGCTTCATCAGCCCGGCGCGCCTCGGGAACCGGGATAGGGCGTACAAGAATTCCAAGCTTTGGCCCGACGGTTCTGGCATCTCGCCGAGTCCCTGCTCAAACAGCCTCTCTAGACGTGACCGTTGATGTGATTCGCGAAACGACTCAGTAATCGACGCAACTTGTAGTTTGCGGTAGGATCACGGTCGTGGCGAACCACCTAGCTGGCGGCATCCTTTCCGTACCGGCCGGGCGGTCCCCTGGTGGGGCCGCGCCTTTTGAACCCGCAGGTGAACCCGGCGACACGGTGACGTCAGTTCTGGTAGACGATGCGGCTCTTCGGGGAGCGGTGGAGGCCTCACTATCCAATTTCCTCTCCAACGAAGCGATCGCGCTGGAGGCCGCCGATCCAGCACTGGGCGCTCTCGCGGGCCTGGCCCGCAGCTATGTCCTCGGTTGCGGCAAGCGGCTGCGGCCGACGTTCGCGTACTGGGGCTGGCGTGGCGTCGGTGGCCCAATCCCAGCGTTGGAAACAGTTCTTCCGGCCCTTGCCGGCCTGGAGCTGTTGCACGCGTTCGCACTGGTGCAGGACGACGTGATGGACAGTTCCGCCACTCGTCGTGGACGACCTACCGCACACCAAGTGCTTGCTGCCGAACACACGGCAGCCGGACGTTCCGGATCCGCGGGACGATTTGGGGCCGCAGGTGCGGTGCTTCTAGGCGATTTGCTGTTGGTATGGGCGGACCGAATGCAGCTCCAGGCGAAGGTGCCCACCCGGGCGCTGCTGGCTGCTCGCCGCCATTACGACGAGATGCGAATTGCCACGATCGCCGGGCAGTATCTCGACATTCTGAGCGATGCGGAGTCCGACACCTGGTCGGTGGAGCGTGCATTGCGGGTCGCGCGCCTTAAGACGGCCGGCTATACAGTTACCGGTCCGCTGCTGCTGGGAGCGGCGTTAGCTGATGGCGATCCGCCGGCGCCGGTGACAGACGCGTATCGGACGTACGGAGCTGCCGTCGGCGAGGCATTCCAGCTAAGGGATGATCTTCTGGGGGTCTTTGGAGACCCCGGAGTCACTGGCAAACCGGCTGGTGAGGACTTGCGTACGGGTAAACCGACGGTACTGCTGTTGACTGCTCGCCGGTTGGCGACAGCGGCTCAGCGGGCGGCGCTACGCCAGTCACCGGTGGAGGAAGTCGACATCGACCGGCTCGCCGGCGTGGTGGCCGAAACTGGCGCGGTTGCCGCGGTGGAGACCATGGTCGAGCGCCGCGCGGGAGCCGCACTTGATGCTCTCTCCGCTGCGCCGATCGACCCAGCCGCCCGCTCAGCGCTGACGGACCTCGCCATCGCGGCGACCTATCGGCGGTCGTGATGGCCGACCGGGAGCGCCATCCAGTTGAGCTCGTCGACCAGACGGGTCGGGCGGTGGGCATTTGGACTGTCGGGGAGGCGCACCAGGCGCCGGGCCGACTGCATCGGGCGTTCTCCGTTGTGGTAATCGACGACACAGGACGGCTCTTGCTCCAGCGCCGGTCCGCGGCGAAAACACGGTTCGCATCTCTTTGGGCCAACGCCTGCTGCGGACACCCGGCACCTGGAGAGTCAGTTGCTGCATCGGCGAACCAGCGCCTTGCCGAAGAGCTCGGGCTTGGCCCAGTCGTCCTCACTGAGGCTGGTATCTACGTCTATTACGCGAAGGATCCGGCCGCCGGCCGTGTGGAGTTCGAGTACGACCACGTACTGGTTGCGAAGGTGGCCGGTGACGTGTTGGTGCAGCCTGATCCCGTTGAGATAGCCGACATCCGATGGGTCAGCCGTCAGCAGCTCGAAGGTTCCCTTGACACCAACCCCCAGGATTACGCTCCCTGGCTGGTCGGGGTGATTGCCCGGCTCGCCGAGCACGAGTCGAACACAGGTCTCGCCAAGCCCGCGGGGCCCTCAGGTGGTCGATGAAGGCCTGACCGCTGGGACGGTAGCCCGACGCCTTGGCGTCGCGGTCACCACATTGCGTACCTGGCATCAGCGTTACGGGCTCGGGCCGAGCCGTCATGTCCGCGGCAAACACCGCCGTTATACCCTCGAGGATCTTGCCCGGCTGGAGGTGATGAGGCGACTCACTGCCGAGGGAGTCACGCCGGCTGATGCGGCGCGGTGGGCTCGTCAGGCTCCGAGCGAGCTACTGCGCGACCCCGCCCAAGTGCGGGAGGCCGCGCTGAAGGAGACGCCGCGCGGCCGTGCCGGCGGCGGCTTCACTATCCCGGTTGGGCGTGCCGCCCCAGCCGCCCGCGGTCTGGCCCGCGCGGCGGCGCATCTCGACTCGGCCACAATGCGCGACATCCTGCAGCGGTCCATCGAGGCGGACGGGGTCGTGTCCACATGGGACAACGTGCTGCTGCCAGTGTTGATCGGCATTGGCGAGCGGCACAGGGTCACTCGACAGTTGGTCGACGTAGAGCACCTGCTCTCACGTACCGCTTCTGAAGTGCTCGGAGCCGTGCCGAGGCCGATGTCGGCTACCACGTCGGCACGCATCCTGCTCGCATGCGCCGACGAGGAACAGCACAGTCTGCCCCTGGAGGCGATGGCGGCAGCGCTAGCTCAGGTTGGCGTGGCATTCCGCATGCTCGGCGCGCGGGTGCCGCCACCAGCGTTGATCGACTCGGTCAGCCGGACACGACCTGCGGTCGTCATGCTGTGGTCACAGACTGCCGACACCGCCGATATCGGCCAACTGCAGGCACTCCTCATCGGGCGTGGCCGTCCGCTGCTCGTCTTGGCTGGCGGTCCTGGCTGGAATGCTGAGTCGCTGCCGGCCGAGGTGGTTGCGCCGACCAGGCTGAGTGACGCAATGCACTTCGCCGTCGCTGCAGCCAACCCTGATCAAATAAACAGCTAGAGCGTTTCGGTGATCTTGCAAAGGTGATCTTGAAAAACGTGATCCTGCTCAGGGAGCAATTGGCTGGAAAGAACGCATTTCATCAGTGCCCGGACGGACCACGCCAGCTGAGGACTCGGACACTTCGTTCCAGGCTCCAGGCAGGTCACCGAGTGGTTCAGAAACGACTAGTCGAGTCTCATCACCCAGGGTGTGGAGGATTTCCACTTCAGGATGCAGTTGACGCAGTGCCGAAACGTCTGTGGAGAAGTACAGTGACCGGCTCTTGCCTTCGCTGGAATAGCGGAAGGCCCAGATCGACTCGCCATTGGTGGTGGCCACCGTTCCTTGGAACGGGTAATCGACCCCATGCTCGTGGCCGATCTTTTCGACAAGGCCGATGGCTCGAGCAACCGCATCAAAGGGGTCGTCGGTGAGTCCGAAAGTGAGCGCCAAGTAGAACAGGGTTTCGGAATCAGTCGACCCTTCAATGTCTGGAAACAGGGTCGGGTCGACCGCCATTACCAGGTCACGTTTGGTGTGGTGGAATTCGCGGACAGCGCCGTTGTGCATCCACAGCCACTGTCCATGGCGAAACGGATGGCAGTTGGAGCGCTGCACCGGAGTACCCGTCGATGCTCGGATATGGGCAAAGAAGGTCGGTGTTTCTATCTGACCCGCAACTTCGCGCAGGTTCCGGTCGTTCCACGCCGGCTCGATGCTCTTGAACACCGCGGGCTCGGCACCTTCTCCGTACCAACCGATCCCAAACCCGTCGCCGTTGGTCGTGGTGGCGCCGAGACGGGAGTGCAGGCTCTGGTCGATGATCGAATGGGTCGGGCGGAACAACAATTCTTCAGCCAGGATCGGGTCTCCTGAATAGGCCATCCATCTGCACATGGGATGAGTGAAGCATCTGCAGCCGAAGTGGGCATCACCCTTGATGGGGGATATCGGGTCAGGTGCCCGCTTCCGAACAGACTCCGAACTTGTTGTTTACCTGATTCAAACCTTGCTTTCGTCGGGGACGATGATCCACATCACCACGTAGATCACCAGACCGGATCCTCCGAACACAGCCAATATGAGGAAGAGCACTCGAATCAAGGTCGCGTCGAGATTGAAGTACTCTGCGAGGCCGCCGCATACGCCGCCCAGCATGTGTTGGGTCTGGCTGCGGTATAGCTTGCGTGGTTCTTCCATAGCGCCTGCCCTTCTCTGGGCCAGTGGATTACCAGCGGATTCATATCAAAGTCTTGGCCACCGGGACTTCACAGTCGTCACCCCACGGGGGTGAAGGAGCTCAGAAGCGCGCTCAGCTCACAGGCTCTTGAGCGTGCGAGGGTATTGGCATGCAGCACCAAGGCTCAGGCGCCGGCCGCGTGCTGGTCGTCGGCGGTGGCGTCGCCGGGTTTGCCATGATGCGTGCGCTTGATCAACAGGGGATACCCGCGCTGCTGGTCGATCGGCTGAAGGGACCACCCGACTTTGGTCTTGGCCTGAATCTCCCCGGCAATGCCGTTCGCGCATTGCGGAGCCTCGGTGTGGGCGACGAATTGAGAAGCCGGGGCGTGCCGGTCCGCCGCCGGGAGTACCGCAACGCGCGCGGTCGACTGATGTTTGCTGTCGATGAGGCTGGCTTTTGGGGCTCTGAGGCCGGCTCGATTTGTGCACTGCGTGGCGACGTTTGGCAGCTTCTCAGCTCTGGCGTTTCAGCGTCTGCCGTACGTTGGGCCACACCAGTGACTGCCGTATCCGAACCTGGTCGGGAGATCGAAGTCAGCTTTGGCAACGCCGCAGCCGAGAGCTACGACTTCGTCATCGGAGCGGACGGCGTCCATTCCGCCGTACGGACCTCCATCTTCGGGCTGAGTGCACCGCGTGTGGCCCTCCTATCGGCTGCCAGTTGGCGGTTCGTGACGCCGAATCCAGGCGTGGATTGCTGGAGCGTATGGTCCGGTCCGGCGGGAACATTTCTCATGATTCCGGTGGATGCCGAGCGCGTGTACGGCTACGCATCAGCGACCAGAGGCGGGCCGGTGGACGCCGATCGGCGATGGTTGGAGTCGACCTTCGGCAACTATCCCGAGCCTGTGCGTAGCGCCGTGTCGTCGGTGCTTGCTGAGCCCGCCTCGCTTTACCACTCACCAGTTGAAGAGATCAGGCTCGACAGCTGGCATAGGGGTCGGGCTGTCCTGATCGGGGATGCGGCACATGCCACGGCGCCGGTATGGGCTCAAGGGGCTGCCCTGGCAGCCGAGGACGCCCTAGTGCTTGCTGAACTGCTTGCCACACGCGAAGATTGGGCGACGGTCGGCGGTGAGTTCGAGGCGCGGCGGCGGCCACGGGTTCATCACGTGCAGAAGATGACCGATCGGATGTCACGGGCTGCAGCCTTGCCGAGCTGGGTGCGCGATGCGATCCTCCCTTTGGTCGGTCCGCGGACCTACCGTGCAACCTTCGAGCCGTTGCGCGAGCCGGTCGTTGCTAGCCGATCTTGAGGCCGCTATCAGGCCTTCTGGAAGGTGATGCCCAGGCGTTCTGCAAGATCGTCTCGATCGATCCCATATGTGTCGCGTACGGCGACGCCGTGATCGGTGATCAAAAAGACGCCATAGTCGGTGTAGGCCCGGCTGACGCAGGCAACTGCGGTTAGCGGATAGCTGCATTTCGGAACGAGTTTGGGCGAACCGTCCTTGTCGAACAAGGTCATCAGCACGAAAACGTTCTTGGCGCCGATGGCCAGATCCATCGCGCCGCCAACGGCTGGAATGGCGTCGGCAGCGCCGGTGTGCCAGTTCGCGAGATCACCGGCGAAGGAGACCTGGAAAGCGCCGAGCACACAGACGTCGAGGTGTCCGCCGCGCATCATGGCGAAGGAGTCGGCGGCATGGAAGTAGGCTGCGCCAGGAGTTTCGGTCACAGGGACCTTGCCGGCGTTGATCAGATCGGGATCGATGTCATCGTCGTACGCTTGCGGACCCATTCCCAGCATCCCGTTCTCGGTGTGCAAGATCACTCCACTGTCCGGCTTGAGGAAGTCGCCGACTCGGGTGGGCAGCCCGATGCCGAGGTTCACGTACGAGCCGGGCGGGATGTCGGCCGCCGCCAGTCGAGCAAGATCATCTCGGGCGAGTGGCCGAGTGGTGTCGAACGCTGGCTGGGTGATCATCCGGCAGCCCCGATCGCGGCGAGCGTGCTGACGCCGGCGATCTTGACAATGCGATCGACGAAGATTCCTGGGGTGATCACCACTTCTGGATCGAGCCTGCCGGGCTCGACTATCTCGCTGACCTGAACCACAGTGGTCTCTGCGGCAGTGGCGATAACAGGGCCGAAGTTGCGCGCCGTTTTCCGATACACGAGGTTGCCCGACGTGTCGGCGCGGAACGCCTTGATCAGCGCTACATCGCCCTTGATCGGATACTCCAGGACGTAATCGCGGCCATCGATGGTGCGCCGTTCCTTGCCTTCGGCGAGAGGTGTTCCGAGTCCGGTAGGGGAGTAGAAGGCCCCAATGCCAGCGCCCGCCGCACGCATGCGTTCGGCGAGGTTGCCCTGCGGCACCAGCTCGAGCTCAACCTTGCCCGCGCGGTAGAGCTCATCGAAGACGTAGGAGTCAGCTTGCCGGGGAAATGAGCAGATGATCTTGCGTACCTGACCATTGGCAAGCAGTGCGGCCAACCCCACACGGCCGTTGCCGGCATTGTTGCTGACCACTGTCAAATCCGTGACGCCACCGCGGATCAACGCCTCGATCAACTCGATGGGCTGGCCCGCCGGCCCAAATCCGCCGATAAGTACAGTCGAGCCGTCCTGGATTCCCGAAACCGCCTGGTCGGCGTCGGACACCACGGTGGCCATCTATACCGCCCGTTCTTCGGTATCCAAGTTCTCGAGGACCACTGCGAGGCCCTGGCCGACCCCGATGCAGATGGCGGCGACACCCCAACGATGACCGTCGTCTCGCAACACCTTCGCGAGCGTACCCAGAATCCGTCCTCCCGAGGCACCCAGAGGGTGGCCCACGGCGATTGCGCCCCCTCGGCCGTTCACGATCTCCGGATTGATACCCCAGGCATCGATGCAGGCCAGTGACTGCACGGCGAACGCCTCGTTGAGCTCCACCGCGGCAACGTCACTCCAGCCAATCCCAGCACGTCGCAGCGCGATCTCGGCGGCTTGCACCGGTGCATAGCCGAACATCTGTGGCTCAAGCGCCGCCGCGCCGCGGCCCGCGATCCGGGCGATCGGCTCCCCCTGGACCGTCTCTGCCGCCTGCTCCGAGCCCAATAGCAACGCCGATGCGCCGTCGTTCAGTGGCGAGGCATTTCCGGCGGTGATCGTTCCGTCCAGTCGGAACGACGGCTTCAGTGCGGCCAGTTTCTCCGGCGTGGTGTCGGGGCGGATGCCCTCATCACGAGCCAGTTCAGTCCCTGGGACGGCTGCAACGAGATCGTCATAGAAGCCGTCATCCCAGGCTCGATCTGCTAGGTGATGGGAGCGGTAGGCGAATGCATCCTGGCGCTGCCGCGAGATGTCGAACTTTTCTCGGAGCTGTTCATTGGCCTCACCAAGTGAGACGGTCCACTCCGCCGGCATGCGTTTATTGATCAGCCGCCAGCCCAGGGCCGTCGAAACAGCCGTCATATCGCCAGCCGGGAATGGCCGATCCGGTTTCATCAACACCCAAGGCGATCGGGTCATGGACTCCGCACCGCCGGCGATGATGATCTCCGCGTCACCGGTCTCGATGCCGCGCGAAGCGATCATGGCCGCGTCCAGACTGGAGCCGCAGAGCCGATTCACAGTGGTCGCCGGAACGGTCACCGGCAGCCCGGCCAGCAGGCTGGCCATGCGGCCAAGGTTCCGGTTGTCTTCGCCAGCCCCATTCGCGTTGCCGAAGATCACCTCATCAACCGCGGCGCCGTCCAACAGCGGGTTGCGTTCTAGAAGGGCCGTTATGACGTACGAGGCGAGGTCGTCCGGCCGGACTCCAGCAAGGGCGCCGTTGAACCGGCCGAACGGAGTCCTTACGGCGTCGTACAGATAAGCGGCTTTCACAATCTCCTTTTATCCAAAGATCGTGCGCGTTTCACCGCTGACTACAACTCCGAAACGCGCACGATCTTGCTGCCCCCTCCGCGCATGCAGTACTTGACTTCGGCCATCTCCCATTCAGATGCGGAAAAACATTCCGAGGAAACTGTCGGCAAGCGCCTTATCGCCCCGCACTGTTCCACCATTGAACCGGCCGAACGCAGTAAGGACGAAGCTGCCGGGGTCAAACTCGACAACGGCGGGCAGGTCGCCGACATCTTTCTGCTCATACGTCATGCCATCTGGTGACACGCTGATGCGCGTGCCCCCGGCGTTCGGCCCGGTTGTGATGCGTACGCCGATCTCGAACGGTTCGATTTGTGACGTGGTGCGAATCGTTCCCGCCCAAATGCCGAACATGAATGGCACGAGCAAGTCCGCCACATCGCTGTGCAGGCCGTGTTCGCGTCCGGTGCCTTCGCGGATATCCCAAGAGTGGATTCCGTAGTCCATCAACTGGAAGGCGGGGTAGAAGAACGCCGGCACCGGGCCCATGTAGAAGTGCGGCACCATCAGTCCGGTCCAGTCGTCCGGCGTCAGCGACTCAAAGATGCCCATCATCTTGTCGAAATCCGTCTTGAGTCTGTCCACCATCTCCTTCTGGGGAAGGTCACGGAAAGACTTGCCCTGCTCTTCGGCGCGCTTTGCCATGCCAACCAAGCCGTAAGCCGGCTCCACATCGGTCTGACTTCGGGCGGCATCGAATCCTGCGAAGTAGGTTTCCGTGGTGTCAACGATGTGCCCGACGATGTCACGCACGTCCCACTCGGGGCAAGCCGTCCTGGCCATCCATGTCTGCGGCACCGAAGCCAATTCGAAGAAGCCTTCGGCCTGATCCCGCACCACGCGGAGAACCGTGTCCTTGCCCTCGTACGTCATGGCGTTCCAACTCATTGCGTGCCTCTACTCCCTTCTCAACTCTCAGCAGTTATGCTGTTCGCATAACGAACAGATGTGCGCATACTAGGCCAAGCGTCTCTCGCTGACTAAGGGCTGTCAATGATGATGATCACTAGAAAGGACAAGGAGGGCTGGTGATCTGTGGCCGAATCCATCGATCGTCCTGCAGGTTACGTACAGTCCCTCGATCGTGGGCTTGCAGTCATCAGCTGTTTCTCGGCCGAGCGGCCGCGACTCACGTTGTCCGAGGTGGCGCGCCAGACCGGCGTATCGCGAGCCGCAGCGAGACGCTCATTGATCACTTTGCAGACGTTGGGCTATGTCGGAAGCGATGGGCGTCAGTTCTTCCTCACTCCGCGTGTGCTGATGCTTGGCTACTCCTACCTCTCCTCGCTGTCTCTGGCAGATGTTGCCCAAGCTCACCTCAGCGATCTTGCCAATGAGGTGCACGAGTCGTGTTCGGCGTCGGTGCTCGACGGCTTTGACATCGTCTACGTGGCGCGCGCGGCCACTAAGCGGATCATGACCATTTCTTTGTCTGTGGGTACACGACTGCCCTCCTACGCGACGTCGATGGGTCGGGTGCTTCTCGCCGCCCTTCCCGGCGAGCGGCTGGACGCCTACCTGAATTCCGCGACACTCGATCCGCTCACAGAACGAACGATTGTTGATCATGATCGATTGCGTGCCGAGGTGGAGAAGACTCGCACCCGCGGATGGGGCCTAGTTGATCAAGAGCTAGAAGACGGCGTCCGATCTGTGGCGGTGCCCATCCACGATTCAGCCCGCCAAGTGGTGGCTGCGATCAACACCAGCGCTCATGCAACGAGAGTGTCGCTCACAACGCTGCAGAAATCCTTTCTTCCAAAGCTTCGAGAGTGTGCTGCAGCGATCGATGGTGAGCTTCGGGCCGTGCGCTGACCGCTGACAAATAGGATCGCTAAGTAGGCTCCCACCGTGCCACACGTGTCTTCGCCCGAGCTGCTGGTGCTACACGCGGTGCGAGTGAAGGGTATGGCGGACGCAGCGACGGTTGCGGGGCGGTTTGAGCTGGATCCTGAGCTGGTGGACGAGCTACTGCTGGACTATGAAGCCTTCGGCTGGATCAGTCGTGTCCGGTTCGCCGATATCGAGGGATGGGCATTGACACCGCGTGGTCGAGCCGAGGATGAGCGACGCTTGACCGCGGAGCTGGACCACACGGGAACGCGCTCAGATGTCGTTGCTGCGCACGATGCGTTTGTTGTCCTCAACTCGCGATTCTTGGCGACGATCACAGATTGGCAGATCCGGCCAGAGCCGGCGGATCCGCTGGCAGCGAACGATCACAGCGACACGCGCTGGGATGAACGCGTGCTGGATGATCTCCGCGATCTTCACAGTGAATTGCAACCAGTATCAGAGCAGCTCAGCTCGGCGCTGCACAGGTTCGGCGGATACCGCGAGCGGTACGCGGCAGCTTTGGACAGGGCCTGTCGCGGCGAACGAGCTTGGGTCTCGCAACCGACTATCGACTCCTGCCATACAGTCTGGATGGAGCTCCACGAGGACCTGCTGGCAACGCTCGGTCTGGAGCGCGGGGCGTAATGGGCGCTGGGCGCTCCGCAACGTTCACTTGCAGTTCGGCGATACGAATCGATCGAATCCGGATGACGCTTGATGGGGCCAGCGTAGAGAGACACAGAGCTGTCCTCGCACGGTGATGTACTTCAATGACGATCCATGATGCGAGACTGCGAGTGATGAGCACGACCGTCCTTGAGCGAGAAATGTTTTCTGAGGCTGAGGCCGCCCGCCTTTTGCGGGTACCGCAGTCGACGCTGCATTGGTGGCTCGATGGAGGCATCTACCGGAATCGCAGTTACCGGCCGGTTATTCGGACTGAGCGCACAAGTGGGCGCTCCGTAACTTGGGCGGAGTTTGTAGAAGCCGGATTGCTGCGTGAGTACCGGCGCACCCACGGTGTCGCGTTGTCGGAGCTGCGCATTCGCGATCGAGCGCCGGTTGCAGGCCGGCCCATTCATCTACAGCGCCACACGCACTGCGCTACGGCCGGTTCCACTCAACTGACCGCGCCTAATAGCGATTAAAAGGGCAACCGCTGGGAGATCACCCTCGCGCGGGCTACCTTCGACGCACGCGGCCTTCCTGTCGTCGGGTTGAGCCTGGATCAGTTCAGGCGTTTCGACATTCGGTGTCGAGGCAAGCTGCGACCAACGCGCTTCGTGAGTTTGAGCCAGGGCCTGTGCATGACCGCTTCGAACGTGGCTATTCCTTGGTCGTGGTTGGGGCTGTCACATGACCGATTCCGTTCAAACTGAGGCGGCGACGCCTGGGGCCTGGGCGCCGTTACGCCATCGCATCTTTCGCATGCTCTGGATGGCCCAGGTGTTCTCACTTGTCGGAACCTGGGCACAAACCGTAGGCGCCCAATGGTTTCTCACCGTCGAATCCGGCAGACCAGAGCTGGTCGCTCTCGTGCAGACCGCCACCAGCCTGCCGGTGCTGCTATTGGCCATTCCGGCAGGCGCTCTTGCCGACGTCCTCGACCGCCGCCGAATGCTCATCATCGTCCAGATTGGGATGGCTCTGGTCGCGGTCGCACTCGCTGTCGACACGTTGACGGGGCACCTGAGCACGGTCGCGCTCCTGGCTTTCACTGCAGCCCTTGGTGCCGGAGTTGCGCTGACCAGCCCCGCCTTTCAGGCCACCGTTCCTGAATTGGTGCCCCGCGCGGAGCTGCCGGCCGCGGCAGCCCTCAACGGCGTCGCGGTCAACCTTGCCCGAGCTATCGGGCCAGCCATCGGTGGCCTCCTGGTTGCTCTCGCCGGTGTTGGCTGGACCTTTGCTTTCAACGCGGCCAGCTACCTGATCTTCGTCGCCGCGCTGTTCCGGCTGCCGCACACGCCACCTCGGATGGACCCGGAGCCTTTCACTAACGCCATGCGCCTGGCAGTGGGCTATGTACGGGCGTCGCCCGCAATGCTGCGGGTACTCGCGCGCACCGCCCTTTGGGTGCTACCTGCCAGTGCGCTGTGGGCGCTGCTCCCCGTCGTTGCTAACACGCGGCTAAAGCTCAACTCCACTGGATATGGCCTGCTGCTGGCCGCCCTCGGAGTGGGGGCAATCATCGGCGCCTGGCAGCTGGGTCGGATACGAGCCCGGCTGTCCTCCACCACCCTGATGGTGCTGGCCGCTGTTGGGTACGCGCTCGCCCTCGTCGTACTCGCCGTCGGTCGATCAACCCCGGTCGCGCTGGTGGTTTTGATTCTGGCGGGTGCTGGGTGGACGTCGGTCTTGGCAACGCTCAACGCGACCGCTCAGCTCATTCTGCCCGGTTGGGTCCGCGCCCGGGCGCTGGCGATCTATCTGCTCGTCTTTCAAGGCGGGCAGGCCCTGGGGAGTCTGGTCTGGGGGGCCGTGGCGGGCTGGATATCGACCGAGGTTTCGCTACTTGCCGCGGCGGCGGTACTGCTGCTTGGGTTGGCGACGCTCCCTATCTTGCGATTGCCGGATCCCAGTCGGCTCGACCCCAGTCCTTCTTCGCACTGGCCAATGCCGGAGCTGGCGCTGGAACCGGAAGAGCAGTCCGGCGCTGTGCTGGTTACGGTTGAATACCGCGTCCTGCCTGGTCGTGTCGACGAGTTCCTCGATGCGATGGCGTACGCCTCCCGATCTCGGCTGCGGACCGGAGCCCTGCGGTGGGGGCTCTATCGCGACGGTGCGGAGGCCGACCGCTTTCTTGAGCTTTATCTCGTCCCCTCTTGGCGTGAGCATGTCCGGCAGCACGAGCACCGCCAGACCGTCACCGACCGAATCCGGGAGGAGGATTTGGCCAAACTGCTCGTAGCACCGCCGCAGGCAGGGCATCTGTTTTCGCAGCGAGCGCCCTCTTCGTAACTGGAACTGAACCGACCATATCGACGTCGGTTCGGCGCTGCTCCTGAAGGACTAGCGCGCGGTGTTGTCGATCATGGCTTCCTCCGATGAAAGCCATCTCCATTCGGCAGCTCCCGTTAGGGTCGTTTAACTGCGCCTCGATGGATACGCACTCCGAACGTCGAGGATTCCGTCTGATGGTCAACAATTGCCGCATATGCCGGCAGAGAGGTGTCGTGCGCTAGCAACAACCCCCATCACAGCCTGCCGTCGAAGGAGGCGCCTCAGGTGAAACTGCACGACTTTCCCCGCTATCCGTTAATGTTCGGGCCGAGCCCGGTCCATCAACTCGATCGACTCACCAAGCACCTCGGCGGAGCAGCCATCTGGGCCAAGCGGGAGGACTGCAATTCGGGACTCGCCTTCGGAGGTAACAAGATGCGCAAGCTCGAGTACCTCGTGCCCGATGCCCTCGCCAAGGGAGCCGACACCCTAGTCTCGATCGGCGGAACCCAGTCCAACCACACACGTCAGGTTGCGGCCGTCGCCGCCAAGCTTGGCCTCAAGTGCCTTGTGGTCCAGGAAAAGTGGGTGGACTGGGGCGACCCGGTCTACGACAGGGTGGGCAACATCCTGCTGTCACGGATCATGGGTGCTGAAGTGCGTCTGGACCTGGCCGGCTTCGACATCGGGATTCGTCACTCGTGGGAGGAGGCGCTGCGTGAGGTTGAGGAGGCGGGGGGCAGGCCTTATGGCATTCCTGCCGGTGCGTCCGAGCACCCGCTCGGAGGACTTGGCTTCGCCAACTGGGCCTTCGAGGTGGCCCAACAGGAAAGGCAACTCGGTGTCTTCTTCGACACGATCATCGTCTGTACCGTGACCGGTTCAACTCATGCGGGCATGATCGCCGGCTTCGCGGCCCTGCAAGAAAAGACCAAGAGTCGCCCCCGAAGAGTCCTCGGCATCGATGCCTCAGCGACGATTGACCAGACACACAAACAGGTTTCGCGGATCGCCCGCAACACAAGCAAGCTCATCGAGCTTGGCCGGGATTTGACTGACGATGAGATCGTCGTGCTCGATGGTTGGGCGGGCGACTTCTACGGGATCCCGGTCGAGTCGACGGTTGAGGCGATTAGGTTGAGCGGCTCGCTCGAGGCCATGATCATCGATCCCGTATACGAAGGGAAATCCATGGCTGGTCTGATCGATCTGGTCAGCTCCGGTGAGATCCCGACGAACTCCACGGTGCTCTATGCCCATTTGGGCGGCCAGCCGGCCCTCAACGCCTACTCAGGCATTTTCGACTGAGCTCGATGGTACGACCGGTCGGACACGCGCGCACCTTGGCGGCGGGCAAGGCGTCGTAAACGCGGTGAAGCGCACACTCGCTATGCGAGACGACCCCTGCTCAGGTTCAGTCGAAGTGCAAGGAGTCCCTGCGTTCACGCTTGAGCTCAAAGAAGTATGGATAGCCGGCCAAAGTGACGCAGGCGTCCCAGATCCGACCAGCGTCCTCACCTCGCGGAATCCGGGTGATGACTGGTCCGAAGAATGCGGTCCCATTGACGTGAATCGTTGGGGTTCCGACGCCCTTGCCGACTTTGTCCATCCCCGCACGGTGGCTTTCGCGAATCGCCATGTCGTAATCAGTCGACTCGGCGGCCTGCGCCAATTCCGGCGGCAGGCCCAGTTCGTCGAGCGCTTCGGCAATCACGGCGGACGTGTCCTTATTGCCCTGGTTATGGATGCGCGTGCCCATGGCGGTGTAGAGCGGTGAGAGGATTTCTTCTCCCTTGAGTTGTGCCGCCGCGACCGCCACCCGTACCGGACCCCAAGAGGACTTCAACTTGTTCCGATACGCATCGGAGACGTCGGTGTCCTCGTTCAGCACGGCCAGGCTCATGACATGGAAGTGCACCTCGATATCGCGGACTTTTTCGGCTTCCAGGATCCAGCGCGAGGTGATCCAGCAGAAGGGGCACGCCGGATCGAACCAGAAGTCGGCCCGTACGCGGGTCTGGGCTGTTTGGGCAGTCCCATCTCCGGCGGTTGTCATTGTAGAAGTCACGAAATCTCCTCTGCGTCGGCAGGCTCTAACGTCAACTACCCATCGCATAGCTCAGCTATTCGGGTGAAGGGAGGCACACGTCGAAATATTCCTCCGCATTGGTTAGGGGCAAGGGACGCCTGCGATCACTCGGCGGGGCACTTGTGAAAGACGTCACTCGCGCGAGCTCTTGTGACTCGCCGTCTTCCGTCCAGCTGTACGCGGTCCCACACGGCAAGCGAACGCGTTAGTCGTTGGTGAGGCCAATGAGCCGGTAGACGCGGCGGGCACCGGCCAGCCCCTTGAGCTCGTGTTCGCCTGCGTCTTCTAACCGGAGGTCAGCGCCTTCCAGCAAGCTAGCCGTCGGCGCTGAAACGAGTACATCACCAGGATTGGCCAATGCTGCGATACGAGTGACAGCGTGTACCGCGACGCCGCGGAGGTTTGCGGCGTCACGCTCGACTTCGCCCGAATGGACCCCGGCACGGATTTGGAGGCCATCCCGCAGCGCGCTATCGCGGATCGCTGCCGCAC
>Ga0075434_100001262_pt1 | contig 21103 bp, 23 predicted proteins | sample RhiMethybrSRZTD3_FD_75298 | JGI IMG/M metagenome (GOLD analysis project Ga0075434, IMG submission 75298) | Populus rhizosphere microbial communities from Tennessee, USA - Rhizosphere MetaG P. TD hybrid SRZTD3 | ecosystem: Host-associated > Plants > Roots > Rhizosphere > Soil | place: USA... | reverse complement strand
ATTCGTTCGACCAGGGTCGGCACGTGCGGCCGGTCCTCACCGATGGAATAGGCGCGAGCCAGCGCCCCCGCAGCCGCTTCCGCCCGCGCGCCGTCAGCCGCGTGCACGCGCGCGAGCGGCTCGCCTGCGCTGACGCGCGCGCCGCGCGGCTTCAGCCGGTCGAAGCCGACGGCCGGGTCCACCGACTGGTCGGGTGCCGTCCGCCCGCCGCCCAGCTGCACGACGGCGAAGCCGACCGCGCGCGTATCGATGGCGACGATCGTTCCGGCCTTCGGCGCCGGCACGTCGCGGATCATCGGCGCGCGCGCGAGCAGCTCCGGCGCTTTCTCGAGCAGGTTCCCCGGGCCGCCGAGGCTCACGACCATCCGCGCGAATCGCTCGGCGGCGGCGCCGCTCGCGAGCGACTCCGAGAGCGCCTTGCGCGCGCCGGCGGCGTCGCGCGCGAGCCCTCCCTGCACCATCGCCTGCGCGCCGAGCGCGAGCGTGACCTCGAGGAGGCGCGCATCGGACCGCTCGCCCCGCAGCATCGCGATCGCTTCGAGCACTTCGAGCGCATTGCCCGCCGAGCGCGCGAGCGGCTCCGACATGTCGGTGTGCAGCGCGGTGAGGCGGAGGCCCGCCTCCTCCGCCGTGGACATCATGGCGCGCGCGAGCTCGACGCCGCGCTCCGGCTCGGGCAGCACGGCGCCATTGCCGTGCTTGATGTCGAGCACCAGCGACTCGAGCCCCGCGGCGAGCTTCTTCGACAGGATCGAGGCGACGATGAGCGGCAGGCAGTCAACCGTCGCCGTGACGTCGCGGATTGCGTAGAGCCGGCGGTCGGCCGGCGCGATGCGGTCACCGGCGCCGATGATCGCGACGCCCGCCTCGCGCACCGCGGCGCGCACGCGCTCGGGCGCCGGTCGCGACTGGTATCCAGGGATGGACTCGAGCTTGTCGAGCGTGCCGCCCGTGTGCGCGAGTCCGCGGCCGACGATCATCGGCACCCACGCGCCGCAGGCCGCGAGCATCGGGCCGAGCGCGAGGGAGACGAGGTCCCCGACTCCTCCCGTCGAGTGCTTGTCGAGCACGGGCCCGGGCGGCGACTCGTGACGCCAGTTGAACACCTCGCCGGTGTCGCGCATCGCCATCGTGAACGCGGCGCACTCGTGCGGAGCCATGCCCCGCAGCTGCACGGCCATCGCGAAGGCGCCGGCCTGCGCATCCGACAGGCTGCCGTCGGCGAGCGCGTGGGCCAGCCGCACGAGCTCGCCGGCCTCGAGCGTCTCACCGTCGCGCTTCGCCCGGATCGTCTCCTGGGGGAGCCAGGTCATAATGTGTAGCTTGAGGTTAGCAACATAAGCATTGGAATGTAAAAAAGAATTCACATTGACGTCATGTCGTCTTCATGCGCGCCAGCGAGGCTGACGGGGCATGAGGGTTGAAAGTATCTTCATCTCAGACGTGCACCTCGGCCAGGGCGGCTGCCGGGCCGAAGACCTCCTCGACTTCCTGGCGGAGACCGAGGCCCGCAACATCTTCGTGATCGGGGACCTCGTCGACTTCTGGGCGATGCGTCGATCCATCTGGTGGCCGCAGGCGCACCAGGATGTGCTCCGCATGCTGGTGGGCCGTGCCAAGGGCGGGACGCGCGTCGTCTATATCCCGGGCAACCACGACGAAGCCGCGCGTGAATTCGTCGGCATGAACATCTGCGGCGTCGAAGTCCGGCGCCAGCTCGTCCACCGCACCGCGGACGGCCGCCGGATGCTCCTGATCCACGGCGACGAGCTCGACTCGGCCGTCCGCTGCGGACGCGTGCACGTGCGACTGGGCGCCGCCTTCTACAGCGTCTCGTTGCTGCTCGACCGCTTCGTGCTTCGCATGCGCCGCCACCTCGGGCTTCAAGAGTGGTCGCTGATCGGATGGCTCAAGCGGTCGGTCCGCGACGCGCGCGCTTACATCGCGCTCTTCGAGGAAGCCGCGGCGAAGATCGCGTCGCGCGCGGGCTGCGACGGCGTCATCTGCGGCCACATACATCACCCGGCGATCCGGGAGATCGACGGCGTGCTTTACTGCAACGACGGCGACTGGGTCGAGAACGGGACGGCGCTCGTCGAGTCGACGACCGGCCGCCTCTCGCTGCTGCGCTGGTCCGAATTCCGGGCCCGTGCCGGCGATCAGCGGCCGCTGCGGCTGCTCGGAAGCTCGAAGGCGTAAGGCAGGAGCTCGTCGATGCTCGCGGTGCGGACCGCGCCGCCCTGCGAGGGAAAGTGCACGGCGACGTCCCCGCCAACCGCAAACTCGCGGATGCGCTGGCGGCATCCGCCGCAGGGCGAAGCCGCAAAGACACTCCCTTGCCGATCCACTGCCCAGACTGCCGTCTCCGCGATCCGGAAGCGCTCGCCTTCCGCGCGCACGCCTGCGGCGATGGCGCTCGCCTCCGCGCAGTTGCCGAGCGGATAGGCCGCGTTTTCGACGTTCGAACCGCTGTAGAGCGCGCCCGCCGCCGAGCGGATCGCCGCGCCGACGTGGATGCCGGAGTACGGCGCGTGCGCCGTCGCGCAGGTTTCGCGCGCCAGTGCGACGAGGACGTCGCGTTCCGCGCTCATCGCACGAGCCTGCCCGCGATCCAGCTGCCGGCGAACATCGCGGGAACGAAGATCCACGCGTCGCGAACCCCCGCCGCGACGCCGACCAGGACCGGTCCCGGGCAGAATCCCGCGAGCCCCCAGCCGACGCCAAAGATTGCGGCGCCGGCGACGAGGCGCACGTCGATCACGTCCGTCTTCGGGACGCGGAACTCTCCGCCGAGCGCGGGCGCGGGACGCCTGAAGATGAGGCGATAGGCGACCGCGGCGACGGCGACCGCCGCCGCCATCACGAAGGCGAGGCGCGGGTTCCAGTGGCCGGTCACGTCGAGGAAGCCGAGCACGACGTGGCGATCCACCATCGCCGAGAGCGCGAGCCCGACGCCGAAGATCGCGCCCGCGGCGAGCGATGCCAGGTTCGCGCGCGTCATGGCCAAACGCTCACGTGATTCATGACGAAGGCCGAGGCGAATGCCGCGGCCATGAAGGTCACGACCGCAACGAGCGAGCGCTTCGACAGCCGCGCGAGTCCGCAGACGCCGTGCCCGCTCGTGCAGCCATTGCCGACGCGCGTTCCGAAGCCGACGAGGAGCCCGGCCACGATGAGGAGCGGGGTCGACCCAGTCTGTGCGCGCGGCGGCGCCGGCAGGAACTGCAGGGCGACGGCGCCCGCGATCATCATTCCCGCGAGGAATGCGATGCGCCAGGCACGGTCGCCTCGCGCGCCTTCGAGCGCGCCGCTCGCGATGCCGCTGATGCCGGCGATGCGGCCGACCGACCACATGAGAATTGCGGCGCCGAGACCGATCAACGCGCCGCCGGCCGCGCTCGCCGCCCAGTCATTCATGGGAATGGAGCGGGTGATGGGAATCGAACCCACGTTAGCAGCTTGGGAAGCTGCAGTTCTACCATTGAACTACACCCGCTCGGCGGCCCTTGGGACGCGCAGAGCGCGGAATATACTCCGACATGCGCACCGCCAGCCATGCCGCGGACGTCGCGATCGCGGGCGCGGGCCTCGCCGGCGTCGCGGTCGCCATCGAGGCGCTCGACCGCGGGCGGCGCGTCGTCCTCGTCGACCGGGACGTCGAGGACACGCTCGGCGGACAGGCGAAGGACTCGTTCGGCGGGCTGTGGTTCGCCGGATCGCCGCTTCAGCGTCGGCGCGGAATTCCCGACAGCACGGAGCTCGGCTTCTCCGACTGGCTGGCATTCGGGGAGCTGCAGGCGTCCGACGCCTGGCCGCGCGCCTGGGCGCGGGCCTATGTCGAGCGCTGCGTTCCCGAAGTGCACGACTGGCTCGTCGCCCTCGGCATCCGGTTCATGCCGGTGCCGATGTGGGTCGAGCGCGGGCTCTACGCGCCCGGCAATTCCGTGCCGCGATTCCATCTGGTCTGGGGCACGGGCCGCGCGCTCGCGGAGCGCGTCGTCGGCCGCCTGCTCGGCCACCCGCGCCGCAGCTTGTTGACGCTGCGCTTCGGACATCGCGTGGACGCGCTCGTGACGCGCGCCGGGCGCGTGTCCGGGCTGCGCGGCGTCACCGAGCCGGGCGGTGAGCCCTTCGAGATCGAATGCGAGTCCGTCGTCGTCGCGGCGGGCGGCATCAACGGCGACATCGAGCGCGTGCGGCGGCACTGGCACGCGGACTGGAGCGTGCCGCCGCGCGTCATCCTGAACGGTTCGCACCGCTTCGCCGACGGCCGTCTGCACGACGCCGCTGCTGCGGCGGGCGCGAGCGTGACCCACCTCGACTGGCAGTGGAATTACGCCGCCGGCATCCGGCACTGGCGGCCGCGCAAGCCGGATCACGGCCTGTCGCTGATCCCGCCGAAGTCCGCGCTCTGGCTGAACGCGCGCGGCGAGCGGATCGGCCCGATGCCGCTCGTCTCGGGCTTCGACACACACGAGCTCGTGGCGCGAATCTGCCGCGAGCCGGGCGGCTACAGCTGGCAGCTCCTCAACCGGAAGATCGCGCTCAAGGAGCTCGCGGTATCGGGCGCCGAGTTCAACCCGGCGATCCGCGACGGCAAGCGCGTGCGGTTCGCGCGCGAGCTCCTCTTCGGGAACCGCTGGCTGTACGACGAGCTGACCCGCAACAGCGAAGACATCGTGCTGGCCGCAACCTTGCCCGAGCTCGTCGAGCGCATGAACGCGCTGAACGGAGACGGTGTCGTGCAGCTCGCCGCGGTCGAGGACGCGGTCTCGCGCTACGACGCCGCGATCCGCCGCGGGCCACGCTTCCACGATGACGAACAGCTGCGGCGGATTGACTGGCTCCGCCGCTGGCCGGGCGACCGGGTGCGCACCTGCGCGTTCCAGCCCATCCTCGACCGGCGCGCGGGGCCCCTGATGGCGATCCGCGAGTTCGTGATCAGCCGCAAGAGCATGGGCGGGATCCAGACCGACCTCGAGTGCCGCGCCCTCGGCGCGAATGGCCGCGTGATCGAGGGGCTCTTTGCCGCGGGCGAGGCCGCGGGATTCGGCGGCGGCGGCATGAACGGCAAGCGCGGCCTCGAAGGGACGTTCCTCGGCGGTTGCATCCTCTCGGGCCGCATCGCGGGCCGGAACGCCTAGGAAGGACCATGCACTACGCCGATGCGATCAACATCGAGGACCTCCGCGCCATCGCGATGCGCAAATTGCCGCGCTTCGTCTTCGCCTACGTCGACGGCGGCGCCGAGGACGAGCGCACGCTCGCCGGCAATCGCGAGGCATTCGCGCGGCTGCGCTTCCGGCCTCGCACGCTGGTCGACGTTTCGAAGCGCGCGCTGTCGGCGCAAATGCTCGGCGCTCCGTCGGCGCTTCCCATCGTCGTCGGGCCGACCGGCCTCAACGGGCTTTCGTGGCGCGACGGCGACCTCGCGCTCGCACGGGCGGCGTCGACGGCGGGCGTTCCCTTCGCGATGTCCACGGTCTCGATGAGCCTCGTGGAGGACATCGCGCGCGAGGCACCCGGGCGACTCTGGCTGCAGGCCTACGTCTTCGCCGAGCACCGCATCACCGAGGCGATCCTCGCGCGCGCCCGCGACGCGGACTTCGAGTGCGCAATCCTGACGAGCGACTTCCCGGTGACCGGAAAGCGCGAGCGCGACCTGCGAACGGGCCTCCTACCCTCGCAGCGATTCACGCTCGCGACGAAGCTCGACCTGCTGATGCACCCACGCTGGCTCGCGACCGTGGCGACGCGGCGCCCGCGCTTCGTGAACATCGAGCGTGAGTTGCCGCCCGGCAGCGACGTCAACGCCTTCGTGGGGCATTCGATGTTCGACCCCTCGTTCTGCTGGGACGACGTGAAGCGATTCAGGGACCGGTGGCCGCGCAAGCTCCTGCTGAAGGGGGTGCTGCGCGCGGATGACGCCGAGCGCGCGCTCGCCGCGGGCGTCGACGGCCTCGTGCTCTCGAACCACGGGGGCCGGCAGCTCGACGGTGCGATCAGCGCAATCGACGCACTGCCCGAGGTCGCCCGCGCGGTCGGCGGCCGCGCCTCGATCCTGGTCGATGGCGGTGTGCGTCGTGGCTCGGACATCGCGAAAGCCATCGCGCTCGGCGCCGAAGGCGTGCTGCTCGGCCGCGCGCCGGTCTACGGCCTCGCGGCCGGCGGCGAGGCGGGAGTCGCGCGCGCGCTCGCGATCCTCGCCGACGAGCTCGACCGGACGCTGGCGCTGACCGGCTGCACCGGCGTCGCCGGGCTCACACAGGACCTGGTCGCGCGGGCGTGAACGCGCCGCGCCAGCCGGTCCGGAGCTACGTGCTGCGCGGCGGGCGCATTACGCGCGCGCAGCGCCGCGCGCTCGATGAGCTGATACCGCGGCTCGGCATTCCCTATGCAGCCGCCCTGCTCGACCTCGACCGCGCGTTCGCTCGCCGCGCGCCGCGCGTGCTCGAGATCGGCTTCGGCAATGGCGACACGCTCGTCGCGCTTGCCGCCGCGTCGCCCGACCGCGATTTCATCGGCGTCGAGGTACACCCGCCCGGCGTGGGCCATTGCCTGCTCGCAGCGGACGCCGCCGGCCTCGCGAATGTGCGCGTCATCGTGCACGACGCCGTCGAGGTGATGGCGAACATGATCCCGCCCGCGTCGCTCGACGAGCTGCTGCTCTACTTCCCGGATCCCTGGCCCAAGAAACGCCACCACAAACGGCGCATCGTCCAGCCGGTTTTCGCGGCGCTGGCCGCGAGCCGCCTGAAGCCGGGCGGGCTCTTCAAGCTCGCCACGGACTGGGAGCCCTACGCCGCCTGGATGCTCGAGGTCCTGAACGCATCGCCCGGTTTCGAGAACGCCGCCGCCGACGGTGGCTGCGTCGACCGGCCGGAGCGCGCCGCGACGCGCTTCGAGCGCCGCGGCCGGCGCCTGGGCCATTCCGTTTTCGACCTCGAGTTCCGGCGCCGCGCCTGATACGAAATCAGCTTGCGGTTCCGGAATCCTCGGCAGCCGCCGCGTGGCGCGCCTCTGCGGTCGTGACCATTTCCCGGTAGCGCGCATCGTCGCGCAGTGAATCGAGGTCCGCGTCGACCTTGATGTGGCTCAGAAAGCCCGGGGTGACCGTCGCCATCACGGGCGCGAGCATGTCGAGCGCGGCGTCTTTTTCACCGAGGTTGCTCGCCAGCGCGCAGGCGAAGTTGAAGCGCATCTCCATCCGGTTCGGCTCGATCAGGAGCGCGCGGTTCATCCACGCCTTGGCGCGCTCGGGCTCTCCGAGCACTGCGAGCGCGACGGCGCCGTAGCTGACCGCCACCCAGTTGTCCTGGTCATGCGCAAGGACCTTCTCGGCCAGCGCGACGGCGATCTTCGAGACTCGCTCGGCGCCCGCGTGGTCGCCAATGGCCGTGTAGCAGGTCACCAGGGTGGATGTCGTGTGAAAGTCCGCCTGGTCATGCGTCAGGGCCCTTTCGTAATAGCGGATGGCCTCTGCGAACCGCCGCGTCCTCATGTTCCAGAGGCCCGCGGTCCGGTTGGCTTCGAAGGAATCCGGGTCCAGGCGAAGGGCGACTTCGATCTCTGCGAATGCCTCGTCCTGGCGGCCTTGCCGCCACAGGATCTTGGACTTGATGGCATGCGTCTCGGCCGAGCGCGGATCCAGCTCGAGCGCCCGCTCGATCGCCGCGAGGCCACCGTCGCCCGCGCGCCGGTGTGTGAGGTGCAGGACCATCTGGCCGAGGGCCAGGAGCGCCCAGGCCTGCGCATATCCCGGGTCGATCTCGGTCGCGCGCGCGCTGAGGCGGACGATCTTTTCGATCGCCTGGACGTCTTCCTCGTTCCGCGCATTGTTGACGTACTGCTGCCAGGCCATGAGGTAGAGGTTGTAAGCCTCGACATTCCCGGTCCCGCGCTGCCCGATGGCCTCCTTCTCCGCCGGCAGCAGCTTGACCCGGAGCGCCTTGACGATCGCCTGCGAGATCTCGTCCTGCAGCGCGAAGATGTCGTTCAGGTCCCGGTCGTAGCGCTCGGCCCAGACGTGATCGTTGCTCGATGCGAGGATCAGCTGTGCGGTGATCCGTACGCGGCCGCCCGCCTTGCGCACGCTCCCTTCCAGCACGTGACTCACGTCGAGATCGCGCGCGATCTTCGGGACTTCGACGTTCCGGCCCTTGTAGACGAAGGCGCTGTTGCGCGAAATGACGACGAGCGCCGAGACCTTGGTCAGGTCCGTGATGATGTCCTCGGTGATGCCGTCGCTGAAATATTCCTGTTCCGGATCGCCGCTCATGTTGGTGAACGGCAGGACGCAGACCGCCGTGCGGGAGGGCTTAGGCGCGGGCGCGGCCTGGGCCGGTTCCTGCCGCGCGGTACGCGTATCACCCCCGCTCCGGCGCGCGATGACCGCTTCGAGCGCTCGCAGGATTTCCTGGAACTGCGGACTGTCGGCGCGGCTGGCCGACTCGTCGAGGTCCGTCGTGTGGATGGCGCGCACGTCGATCGGCAGGCTCGCCCGGTCGAAGCGCACGGGCACGAGGATCCCGCGGTCCGCGCCTTCGCGCGCCTCGCCGCGGACCCATCGCGACTCCACCGAGGTCGGCGTCCAGACCACGAGGACTGCGGCGGCACTCTCGAGCTCTTTGGTGATCTGCCGGTCGAACTCCTGCCCCGGCGCGATGGCCGGGTCCCACCACACCGACCAGCCTTGGGCCTCGATGGCCGCCACGAGCGGGGCGACGCGCGCCTTGTCGACGCGGGCGTATGAAATGAATACGTCCGCCATGCAGGTCAGCTGCCGCCGAATGCGTTCGTCGCGCCGGTGATGATGAACTGCACTGCGAGAGCGGCGAGCACGACGCCGGAGAGGCGGTTGATCACGTTGCCGCCCGTGACCCCCATGACGCGCATCACGACAGGCGTCAGTCGCATCAACAGGTAAGTGATCACGAGCACGGCGACGACGGCGCCGAAGAGGCCTGCTGAAAGGGCGAGGTCGCCGCGCGCGGCGCCGAAGGTCAGGAGCACGATCGCGAGCGCGCCGGGCCCTGCGATGAACGGAAAGGCGAGCGGAAAGACGGAGACGTCCTTGCGCTTGCGGCCCTCGTCCTTCTCGTCGGGGGTCACGCGCGTGCCGGACTCGCGCGCGAAAACCATCTCGAGCGCGATCAGGAACAGCATGATGCCGCCCGCGATGCGGAACGCGTCGATGCTGATGCCCATGACCTTGAGGAAGGCCGCGCCGCCGACGGCGAACAGGAACAGCACGATGCCCGCGATGCAGACGGCCTTAAGCGCCATCTTTCGCCGGAACGGCTCGTCCTCTCCTTCCGTCATCGCGGCGAACAGCGGCACGAGCGTGACCGGCTCGACTACGACGAAGAAGAGCACGAAGAACTTCAGGACCTCATCGGTCATCGGCGGACCCGCTGCCTTCCCGCGTCGAGATTCTGCCATGCCAGTCGAGGATGCCGCGCTGCGCGAGGAAGACGAGGAGGAGCAATCCCGGAAGGCTGAGCGCGGCCGTGTAGCTGAAGAAGGCCGGGTAGCCGATCGCGTCCACGACGAAGCCGGACGTGCCTTCGAGCAGCTTGCCGAAGATGGCGTACAGCGACGAGAAGAGCGCGTACTGCGTCGCCGTGTAGCGCGTCGACGTGAGTCCCGACAGGAAGGCGATCAGCGCCGTGCCGTGCACGCCCTGGGCCAGGTTGTCGAGACCGTTGACGAGGCCGAGGCCGAGGAGCCGTGGCGCGTCAGTGCTCGCTAGAAGCGAGAACCCGATGTTGGAGGATGCAATCAGAATGCTGCCGAGGAAGAGCGCGAAACGCAGGCCCGCCTTCGCGACGATGAAGCCCGCAGCGACGACGCCGACCATCGATACCGGGAGGCCGATCGCCTTCACGACGGTCGCGATCTCGCCGAGCGAATAGCCGTGGTCGATGTAGAAGGGATTGATCATCGAGCCCATCGTGAATTCAGTCAGCCGGTAGGTGCTGATGAGCAGCAGCACGACGATCGCCGTGTGCAGCCCGTAGCGCGCGAAGTAGTCGGTGAACGGGCAGACGACCGCGCCGATGAACGTGGCGCCGAGCCTGCGGATCGGGTCCGGCCAGTTCGGCCGCGCGGCCAGCCATTCTGCGACGCGCGCCTCGCCGTCCGCCGCGGTCTTGCGCACGCTGGTCGCGGGCTCGCGCACCAGCAGCGTCGTCAGGATGCCGATGCCGGCGAGCGCGGCCATCACCGTGTAGCTCGTCGCCCAGCCGTAGCCCTGCGCAAGGCCGAGCGCGCCGGCGCTCCCCGTGATGAGCGCGGCGCGGTAGCCGAGCTGGTAAGCGGCGACCATCGCGCCCTGCTGGTCGAGCGAGGCCGACTCGATGCGCCAGGCGTCAACCGAGATGTCCTGCGTCGCCGAGCAGAAGGCGAGGAAGAGCGCGCCGACTGCGACGTGCGTGATGTCCGTCGCCGGCGAGCTGCCGGCGAGGTTGAGGAGGCCAGCGCCGATCCCGACCTGCGCAAGCAGCATCCAGCTGCGCCGCTTGCCGAGCCATCCGTAGAGCAGCGGGATCCGGAGGCGGTCCACGATCGGGGACCAAATGAACTTCAGGGTGTAGACCAGCCCGACCCAGGCGAGCATCCCGATCGTCGCGCGCTCGATGCCGTCCTGGCGGAGCCAGGCCGACAGCGTCTGGAACACCAGATAGAAAGGTAGGCCCGCCGAGAAGCCGAGGAACAGCATCGACAGCACCGGCCGCTGCCGGTAGACGAGGACGGCTTCCTTCCAGCTGCGTTGCGCCTCGTCCGCGATCACAGCTCGTAATCCATCGTGAGCGGCGCGTGATCGGAGAACCACCGGTCGCGGAAGATCGAGGCGGACCTTGCGCTGCCCGCGAGCCGCGGGCTCGCGATCTGGTAGTCGATGCGCCACCCGACGTTCTTCGCGCGCGCCTGGCCGCGGTTCGACCACCAGGTGTACTGGTCCGGGCGCGCGTCGACCTCACGGAACGCGTCCACCCACTTGAGCTCGCCGAACACGCGGTCGAGCCAAGCGCGCTCCTCGGGAAGGAAGCCGGAATTCTTCTGGTTCGACTTCCAGTTCCTGAGGTCGATCTCCTTATGGGCGATGTTGATGTCGCCACAGAGGACGTAGTTTCGGTCGCGCCGGCCGAGCTTCTTCAGGTACGGCAGGAAGACCTTGAGGAAGCGGAACTTCGACGCCTGCCGCTCGGGGCCGGAGGATCCCGAAGGCAAGTACAGTGAGACGACCGAGAGCCTCCCGAACTGGAACTCCAGGTAGCGCCCTTCGTCGTCGAACTCCTTGACGCCGAATCCCGCGATGATCTTGTCCGGCTTGCGCTTGGAGTAGACAGCTACGCCGCTGTAGCCGGGGCGCTTGGCGTCGAAATAACCGCAGTTGTAGCCGAGGGGGCGGAAACAGGGATCGCCGAGCTGGTGCTCCTGGGCCTTTGTTTCCTGCAGGCAGACGACGTCGGCGTCTTGAGCCGAGAGCCATTCGAAAAGGCCCTTTCCCGCCGCCGAGCGGACACCGTTGCAGTTGAGAGTCAGGATGCGCATGCTTCGCCCGCGGCCGCCAATCATACGCATGGCGGGAACGCGCCGGGATGCGATCGCACCAGAAAGAATTCATCGAGATGATCCTCGCGAAGCAGGTGCTGCGCTTCGGCGACTTCACGCTCAAGTCGGGCCGCACGAGCCCGTACTTCTTCAATGCCGGGCTCATCAACGACGGCATCTCGCTCGCGCGCATCGGCGCGAGCTACGCCCACGCGATTGCCGAGGCCGGGACCGCCTTCGACATGCTCTTCGGGCCCGCGTACAAGGGCATCCCGCTCGCGACCGCGACCGCGGTGGCCTTCGCCGATCGCCATCGCCGCAACGTGCCGGTCGCGTACAACCGCAAGGAGGCGAAGGCCCATGGCGAGGGCGGCACACTCATCGGCGCGCCGCTCGAGGGGCGGGTGCTTATCGTCGACGACGTGATCACGGCCGGCACGGCCGTGCGCGAGTCGATCGGGCTCATCAAGTCGGTCGGCGCCCGACCGGCTGGAGTCGTCCTTGCGCTCGATCGCCAGGAACGGGGGCTCGGCGCGCTCTCCGCCGTGCAGGAGGTCCAGGCGTCCTATGGGATCCCGGTGATCCGGATCATCACGCTCGACCACCTGATCGAGTATCTCGAGGGCGGCGGGGACAGCGAAGAGCTCGCCTCACTGCGGAACCACCGCCGGACCCATGGGGTCGGTGGCGAAGCGTGATGCAGTTACGTTTTGGACTCCCGGCCGAAACCGAGAATAATGCCGGCTTGAGGTGCACCGGATAATGGCCCTGTCCAAGAAGCTGCTGGTTCCCGCGCTCCTGTTCGCGCTCGTCGCGGCGGGCGCCGTCGCCGGCCCCCAGGATAAACAGCCGAAGCTCTACCGCTGGGTCGACAAGAACGGCCAGGTCCACTACGGCGACAGCGTGCCCGCGGAATACTCGGAACAGGACCGGGATGTCCTCAACAAGCAGGGCGTGAAGGTCGGCCGCGAGGAAGGAATCATCACGCCGGAGGAAGCCGCCGCGAAGGCCGCCGAGGAGAAGGCGACGCGCGACGAGCAGAAGCGCAAGCTCCGCGACCGCGTCTTGCTTCAGACCTACCAGTCGGTGCAGGAGCTCGAGGTCCTGCGCGACAACCGGCTCGACCTGGTCGACGCGCAGCTCACGATCCAGGAACAGTCCCTGTCGAACCTGCGCGCGCAGCGCGTGCAGATCGAGCGGATCGCCGCGCGCTACGCGCCGGCCAACAAAGATCCGTCGGCCGAGCCGCTGCCGGACGAGGTCGCCCGCGACCTCGAGCGCTCGGCGAGCGACATCGACACGCAGCAGGCCAACCTCGTGAAGCGCCGCCAGGAGCGGGAGAACATCCGCCAGAACTTCGAGGCGGACATCAAGCGCTACCAGGAACTGCGCGCGGTCCGGCCGCGCTAGCCGGTGCTGCCGAAGCCGCCCGCCCCGCGGGCGCTCGCTTCGAACTCCTCGACGACGTCGAAGTCCACCTGCACGACGGGGACGACCACCATCTGCGCGATACGCTCGCCCGGCTGGATCGTGTACGCGCGCTCGCCGCGGTTCCAGACGGACACCTTCACCTCGCCCTGGTAGTCGGAGTCGATGAGGCCAACGAGGTTGCCGAGGACGATGCCGTGCTTGTGGCCGAGGCCCGAGCGCGGCAGCAGCATCGCCGCGAGTCCGGGGTCCTCCAGGTGGATCGCAATGCCTGTCGGCACGAGCTCGGCCTTTCCAGGCTCGAGCGTCAGGGGCGCGTCGAGGCAGGCGCGAAGGTCGAGTCCCGCGGATCCCAAGGTCGCGCGCCGCGGCAATTCCATGTCGCGGCCGACGCGCGGGTCGAGAATTCGAACCTGCAGCTTTTTCATGGGTCAATTATCGCGTAACGGGCCGTGAGGGGTAGCATCGGCTCATGAAGATCCTGGGACCCGTCGCGATGGGTCTCTCATGCCTGGGACTCGCCCAGGCGTGCTGGTCCGACGATGCGCCGCCGTCCAAGCCCTTGAACCTCCTGTTGACGCGCGATGAGCTGCGGGCGATCGCAGAACGCTACGTCTGGGTCGAGCCCGACTCCGGGGATATCGACGAGACCGAGACGGTGACCGTTAAGGCACCCGCCTATCTCGCGCCGATGCGCGACCCCTCGCAGGACGTCGCCGGCGGGATCGCCGCGCCGTTCTGGGCGCTCGCGCATCCGAAGGACGCCTGGCGAATCTTCCTGCCGATACCGCCGAAGTAGCAGCGATGAGTCCTACAGCACCGACCGTCCCGGGCGTCCGGGACGGGCATAGACTGATGCGCCGTTATTTTGTCTGCCAAGGAGGGAGAGACCATGAAACGCATCTTCCTTGCTGCTGCAATTTCGACGGGATGCCTCGCTCCCATCGCTGAAACGAACGCGGCTCCGCCACCCGCTCCCGCTGAAGCTTTCCTGTCGTGGACTGTTTCTCCGGGAACGTTCGCATCCGGCACATGGACGATTCCCGGGACCACGACGATCACGCCGACGCTGCTGGATGTCCACGGCGACCCCATTACAGTCGGACAGCTGGTCTGGGAGACATGCAGCGGTACAGGGTCTGATCTCGCGAACCATCACCCGGCTGCGGATTGTCTGCAGCGCGGCGCGGTCCGGTGGCGCGCGGCCGTAATCATCGATCCCGCCAACATCACCCCGATCAGTCCGTGTTTCTGCGCCGGGGATCAACAGGGCTTTCGGCTGGTCTATCGGGCCGGCCGCAAGAGCGGTTTTCAAAGCGTCACCGGCGATCCGTTCGATCTGCTCGCGCAGATGAACTGCCCGGTCCGCTCGGACTGTCCGTAGGCTTGAAGCGAGGCGCACGGTTTTTCGCCGTGCGCCCGCGTTTTGCGCCCAACGCCGTGGACGGCGATTCGCCAGACTCCGCTCATGCACATCCGGGACTGGCCCGCGGCCGAACGGCCGCGCGAGAAGCTCCTCGCCCTCGGCTCTGGCGCCTTGTCTGAAGCGGAGCTGCTCGCGATCTGGCTGCGCCACGGCACGAGCCGCATGAACGCGATCGACCTCGCGCGGTCCCTGCTCGGCCGCTTCGGCTCGCTGCGCGGACTCCTGAGCGCCGGCCGCCAGGCGCTCTGCGAGCACGCGGGCGTCGGGCCCGCGCGGTGGGCGGAGCTTCAGGCCGCACTCGAGCTCGTCCGTCGCCATCATCTCGAGCGGCTTCAGTCGGGACCGGTGCTCGCGAGTCCCCGCGCAGCGCGCGATTACCTCGTCGCTCGTCTTCGTGACCTCGAGCACGAGGTGTTCTGCTGCCTGTTCCTCGACAGCCGCCACCGGCTGACGAGCTGCGAGGAGCTTTTCCGCGGGACCGTGGACGGCGCGAGCGTGCACCCGCGCGAAGTGGTGAAGCAGGCGCTCGCCCGGAACGCGACCGCGGTGATCCTCGCCCACAACCATCCGTCGGGTATCGCGGAGCCGAGCCAGGCCGACGAGATCATCACGACGCGGCTCCGCGACGCCCTGGCCCTCGTCGAGATCCGCCTCCTCGATCACCTCATCATCGGCGACGGCGCCTGCGTTTCCCTCGCGGAAAAGGGGCTAATTTAAAGCGCAAGACGCTGATTTGACTGCGCAAAGCTTCGCTGGTCTAATACGCGCCCCTTTAGAGACGCCACCATGTCCAGAGTCTGCCAGATCACCGGAAAGCGTCCGCGCTCCGGCAACAAGGTCTCCCACTCGAACATCAAGAAGCGCCGCCGCTTCCTGCCGAACCTGCACGTGCAGCGCTTCTGGCTGGAGAGCGAAGGTCGCTGGGTGACGCTCAAGCTCTCGACGCGCGGCCTGCGCACGGTCGAGAAGCGGGGCCTCGAAAAGGTGGTCGCGGAACTCCGCGCCGCCGGAACCCACGTCTGAGGTCAACGCCATGCGCGACAAAATCAAGCTTGTTTCGAGCGCCGGCACCGGTCACTTCTACACCACGACCAAGAACAAGCGCCTGCATCCCGAGAAGATGGAGGTCAGCAAGTACGACCCGGTCGTTCGCAAGCACGTGACCTACAAGGAATCGAAGATCAAGTAGGCCGCCCGCCGGGCGCTTCGGCTACACTCCCCGCCATCCTGCGCGGCCGGATCGACCGGCACGCGCTGTCAAAGGGGGAGTTTCAGGAATGCGTAACGCTTATCTTGCTGCCGCCATTGCCATGGCGCTGCCGCTTCCATCGGCTTGGGCCCAGGAAACGTCGGCTCTCGGAGAGGTGATCGTCACCGCCCAGCGCCGCAGCGAGAACATCCAGGACGTGCCGATCTCGGTGGCGTCCATCGACGAGCAGCACCTCAACGCGATGTTCGAAGGCGGCGGAGACATTCAGGTGCTCGCAGCTCGCGTTCCGAGCCTCTATGTCGAGTCCTCGAACGGCCGGCTCGCCCCCCGCTTCTACATTCGCGGCCTCGGAAACTCGGATTTCGACCTGGCCGCGTCGCAGCCGGTGTCCGTCATCGTGGACGAAGTCGTCCTCGAGAACGTCATCCTGAAGAGCTTCCCGATGTTCGACATGGAGCACGTGGAAGTCCTCCGAGGCCCGCAGGGCACGCTGTTCGGCCGCAACACGCCGGCCGGCATCGTCAAGTTCGACACGCGCAAGCCCACGCAGGAATTCACGGGCGACGCCACCCTGAGCTACGGCGACCTCGGCTCGCTGTCGCTCGAAGGCGCCGTCGGCGGCGGGATCACGGACACCGTCTCCTTCCGCGTATCCGCGCTGTACCACGAGCGCGACGACTGGATCGGCAATCGCTTTACCCACGAAGACAACGTGATGGGCGGCTACGACGAGTTCGCCTATCGGGCGCAGCTCCTGGTCGAGCCCTCGGATTCGTTCAGCGCCCTGCTCAACCTCCACGGCCGCGACATCGACGGCACGGCCTCGATCTTCCGCGCCAACGTCCTCGGCCCGGGCAGCGACGGCTTCAACTCGAACTACGACCGGGACCATGTCTCCTACGACGCCGGCGACAATAACCCGCAGCACGCGGAAGGCACGGGCGGATCGCTCAAGCTCGACTTCAAGTTCGGCGGCAACAAGACGCTGACGTCGATCACCGCCTACGAGACGACCAAGAGCCAGAGCCTTGGCGACATCGACGGCGGCTTCGGCGCAGACTTCCTGCCTGAGGCCGGCCCCTGCCCGCCGGGCCACCAGCCGGGGCAGACCTGCATCCCGTTCCCGTCCGTGACGCAGGACGGGATCGACGACCTCGACCAGCTCACCCAGGAATTCCGCATCGCCTCGCAGGCGAACGATCGCCTGTTCTGGCAGGCGGGCGCCTATTACTTCGACTCGGAGTTCTCGGTCACGACCAACCCGTTCTTCACGCCGGTGCCGACGACGCTCACGCACAAGAACACGGCCTGGGCGGTGTTCGGCCACGTCAGCTACGACGTGAACGACAAGTGGACCCTCACCGGCGGCGCGCGCTACACCGACGACGACAAGGACCTGACCGGCACGGGCCCGGTCGGCGCCCCGATCGAGCCGGTTTCGGTCTCGGACGAGAACGTGAGCGGCGACCTGAGCGCGTTATACAAGGTGAACGACAACGTGAACCTGTATGCGCGCCTCGCGACGGGCTTCCGCGCCCCGACCATCCAGGGCCGCGACGTCGCGTTCTTCGGCGCGCCGTCGACCGCGAAGTCGGAAACCATCACGTCCATCGAGGGCGGCTTCAAGACGACGCTCGCAGATGAGCGCGTTCGTCTGAACGGCGCGGTGTACTACTACGAGATCAAGGACCAGCAGCTCTCAGCGATTGGCGGCGGCGGCAACTTCGTGCAGCTCGTGAACGCGGACAAAGGCGTGGGGATGGGCTTCGACCTCGACGGCGAGTTCCTCATCACCGACCACTTCCTCATGACGCTCGGCTTCAGCTACACCGACACGGAGCTCCAGGACAACACGCTCGTCGTGCCGCCCTGCGGCTCCGGGTTGTGCACGGTGACCGACCCGCTGGACGCCAATGGCAACGCGATCATCGACGGCAACCCGTTCACGCAGGCTCCGGAATACGTCGCGGCGATCACGGCGCGCTACGGGATCCCGATGGGCAACGGCGAGCTGTTCTTCTATACGGACTGGGCGTTCCAGGGGAAGACGCAGTTCTTCATCTACGAGTCGAAGGAATTCTTCAGCGACGGGAACTATGAGGGCGGCGCGCGCATCGGCTACGCCGCGAACGGCGGCAAGTGGGAAGTCGCGGTCTTCGGCCGGAACATCACGGACGAAGAGAACGTGAAGGGTGCCATCGACTTCAACAACCTGACCGGCTTCGACAACGAGCCCCGCATCATCGGCGCATCGTTCACGACGAGGTTCTGAGGCCGGACATGGGATGCCGGAACTACCCGAGGTAGAAACGACGCGCCGGGGCATCGAGCCCTGGCTCGTCGGCCGGCGAGTCGAGCGGCTCGTGGTGCGCGAGCCACGCCTGCGCTGGCGCGTGCCGCGGGGACTGCCGGCGAAGCTCGCCGGCGCGAGGATTCGTTCCGTCGGCCGGCGCGCGAAGTACCTCCTCGTCGGGACGGATGCCGGCACGCTGATCCTGCACCTCGGCATGTCGGGGAGCCTCCGGATCCTCGACGCCGCCTCGCCGCCGCTTGCGCACGACCACGTCGACCTCGTGCTCGACTCCGGGCGCTGCCTGCGCTTCAACGACCCGCGGCGGTTCGGCTGCCTCCTCTTCACCGCCGACGAGCCCGGCCGCCACAAGCTCCTCAAGGGACTCGCGGTCGAGCCGCTCTCGGACGAGTTCACGGGCGACGCGCTCTGGCGCCGCGCGCGCGGGCGGAGCGCCTCCGTGAAGGCCTTCGTCATGGATTCGAGGATCGTCGCCGGCGTCGGCAACATCTATGCGAGCGAGGCGCTCTTCCGCGCCGGCATCCGGCCGGGGCTCGCGGCGGGCCGCGTGAGCCGCGCGCGCATGGCGGCGCTCGTCGGCGCGATCCGCGACGTGCTCACCGAGGCGATCGGCGTCGGCGGGACGACGCTGCGCGACTACGTCGACGCTTCGGGCATGCCCGGCTACTTCCGCCAGCGGCTCTTCGTGTACGAGCGCACCGGCAAGCCTTGCCGGCGCTGCGGGACGCCCATCCGGCAATTCACGCAGGGACAGCGCAGCACCTACTGGTGCCCGCACTGCCAGCGCTAGGTTTTCTTCCGCGCCTTCAGTGCGTCCGCGACGGTCGGGTGCACAAACTGCGAGACGTCGCCGCCATAGATCGCGATCTCGCGCACCAGCGTCGACGAGATGAACGTGAACTGCGCCTGCGGCGTCATGAAGACGTAGTCGACCTCGCTGTCGAGATGCCGGCTCATCGTCGCGAGCTGGAACTCGAACTCGAAGTCGGACACCGCTCGCAACCCCCGCACGACGACACCGCAACTTTGCTCGCGCGCGAAATCAACGGTGAGCCCCGAGTAGCCGAGCACCGTCACGTTACGGAGGTCCGACAGCACTGTCTGCGCGAGCTCGACTCGCTCGGCCAACGTGAAGAGCGGCGCCTTGCCGGGGTTCGCGGCGATGCCGACCACCACCCGGTCGAAGATGCCCGCCACCCGTCGCACCAGGTCCTGATGCCCGTTCGTGATCGGATCGAACGTGCCCGGATAAACCGCGCTTCGCTTCGGATTCACTTCGCGGGCTCCTCCCCGGTGCGCCGGGCAAGATGATAACCGACCGCTCCGGCGCGCCCGGTCCGGTGCATGCGCCAGCCTGCCGGCAGCTCCGGCAAGCCCTCCCGGGCGGGCGTTTCGATGTAGATGTGCGCCGCGGGCGCGAGCCATCCGCGCGCCTCGAGGAGTCGCATCGCGTCGGCCAGGACGCCGGCGTCGAACGGCGGGTCGAGGAAGACAATGTCGTGCACGATGGCCGCGCCGCAGAGCCAGGCGATTGCATCCGCCTGGATCACCTTCGCGCGGTCCGGCGCCAGCAGCGCCGCGGTCTCGCGAAGGCGCGTCCCATTCTCGCGGTCGCGCTCGACGAAGGTCGCTTGCGCCGCGCCGCGCGACAGCGCCTCGAGGCCGAGGGCGCCGCTCCCGGCGAAGAGGTCGAGGCAGCGGCTGCCCGGAACCTCCGCCGCCAGCCAGTTGAAGAGGGTTTCCCGCACCCGGTCGGGCGTCGGTCGGATCCCGCCTTTGCCGGGAAAGCGGATGCGCCGCCCGCGCCACTCGCCGCCAATGATGCGCAGGGTATTGAGCATTTTTTGCAGCGCACATCCCTTAGACTTGCGCGATGATACGCGCGCGCGCGTCCCGATTTGCCGGAGCATCCGCCATGAGCAGCCGTTTCGCCGTCGCCCTCCTGGTCACCGGTTTTGCGGTCGCGGGTTGCACCGGTAGCAATTCGGACGGCGTCGGCCCGACCGACCCGACGTCGGGCAACGGAGATCCGGGGACATCGAGTGGCGTCGGCGTCTTCCACGCCGAATTCATCCCGCTCTCCGGTGTGCTGCCCTACCCGACCGACCTCTATTTCAGCGGCACGACGGACGGCACGCTCAATATCCCGGCGACGCCCTTCCTGCCGAATGCTGCAGCGATCAACGCGCTCGACGGCTTCTCCACCAACGCGTCGATCTCGGCACGCTTCTCGGCGCCGATCGACGCGGCGACGATCTCGCCGGCGACGGTGATCGTGCTTGAAGTGGACATCGACAACCTGCTCAAGGCGACGGTCGGTGTGCGCCGTCCGCTCATCTACGGAACGGATTACACCGCCCGCGTCGCGTCAACCATTGACTCCGGCCACGCGACGCTCGAGATCGTCCCGCTGAAGCCACTGACGCCCTCCACGGGCGCGACCAACGTCGGCTACCTGGTCATCCTGACGAACGGCTTGCGCGATACGTCCGGCAACCGGGCGACGCCCGACCGCGACTACCTCGCGATCGAGGCCGCGCTGCCGAGCTGCAGCACGCTCACCGGCTCGATGAACGGCATCTGCCTGCTCACCGGCGCCCACCTCCAGATCGCGAACGCGATCAACGTGCCCCCCGCCAACGTCGTGCTGACCTTCTCGTTCTCGACGCAGGCAACCGCCGACACGATGAACATCGCGTCCGCGATCGCGCAGCCGGGACCGATCGGGGTCGTGCCGACCGGCGCCAACCTCTCGAACCTGAACCCGGCGCTGCCGCCGATCGCGGATGTCTACGTCGGCCAACTCGGCATTCCTTACTATCTCGACCCGGCCGCTCCACTCACCGGAACTTGGGAAGCCGCGCCGGGCGGGCCCGGCGTTCCGTCGACGAACCTGACGCGCTTCAACCCGGTTCCGGTCGCGAAGGCGAGCCTCGCGATTCCGCTGTTCGTGACCGTGCCCAACGTCGCGAGCGGCCACACGAAGCCGGCTGGCGGATGGCCGGTCGTCGTGTTCCAGCACGGCATCACAGGCAATCGCGTGCAGGCCGCGGCGATTGCCGGCGCCTATGCTTCCCAGGGATTCGTGGTCGCGGCAATCGACCTGCCGCTGCATGGCATCACGAACGACCCGGATCCTGCCAAGAACCCTTTCTTGCCCTTGTACCAGGGT
>Ga0075434_100001261_pt1 | contig 21103 bp, 17 predicted proteins | sample RhiMethybrSRZTD3_FD_75298 | JGI IMG/M metagenome (GOLD analysis project Ga0075434, IMG submission 75298) | Populus rhizosphere microbial communities from Tennessee, USA - Rhizosphere MetaG P. TD hybrid SRZTD3 | ecosystem: Host-associated > Plants > Roots > Rhizosphere > Soil | place: USA... | reverse complement strand
CGATACGGCGCCGCACCAGGCGAGCCCGCACCCCGGCGGTCGAAGGGCAGCGGCCCAAAGGGCGGAGCCAAGATCTTGGCCCTCATCGGAGCGGCCGCACTGGCGGTCATCTTGTTCGCGGTCATCGCGGTGGTTGCAGTAACCCGCGACAGGCCGAGCGCAAGCAGTCACGCCGGCGCGAGCACCGCAGGTCAGCGCGCCAATCCGTCGCAAAGCACAGCGCCACAGAACACCCCGCGGCCCTCCGACGCGGTTGCGGCGTACCTGCAGGCCCTGGCCGCCGGTGATGCGACCAGTGCTTTGTCCTATGCCGCCGATCCAGCGCCCACCGGACCTATGTTGACCAATGAGGTGCTCGCCGAATCCCGCAAACTTACGCCGTTGACCGAGATCCAGGTGCCAGTTATCGAAGATCAGAACGCGAAGTCAGTTTCGGCCACGTACACGCTCGGCAGCTCCGCAGTCAGCGAGTCGTTCGACGTGGTCAAAGTGGCAAACGCCTGGAAACTCAGCCGTGCCGTCAAGGATCTCGATCTCAGCTTCATTGTCGACGGGCCTGTTCCGCTCAAGATCAACGGCGTAAAGGTGGCCCAGCAAGCGGTAGCCGTGTTGCCAGGCTCGTACGCGTTCACCAGCGGGCTGCCGTACGTGGGCTACGGGTCCAAGAACGTCGTACTGGTGAAGAGTCCTTATGTTGAGGCCACCACATACAGCATTCAAAGCCAGCTCACCAAAGCCGGCAAGAAGGCCGCCGTCTCCGCCACAAAGAAGAGCTACAACAAGTGCCTCAATGCTCATTCGCTGAGTCCTAAGAATTGCCCACAGAAGTTCAATTCCAAGTACCACTACACCAAGAGCTCGATCACCTGGCGGGAGACCGGCGATCCATTCCGGAAGCCGACGGTAACATTCAGCGGTACGCAGGCGCGGATTGAGATTCCGATCGACTTGAAGGTGTCTGGAAGCTGCAGCTCTCAAGGCCGATCAGGCAAATGCTCCGGCTCGCTCACCGGCACATCGGTGGCGGTGATCAAGATGACGACGAAGCCGCTGAAGGTCAAGTGGCTGTGACTGTCGAGTCAGCGCCTACCGATCGGTAACATGTGCGGAGTGATTGAGACCTCTGCTCAGAGACCTGCTATCGACTTCTCCAGCTTCGACCAAAGCATCCGGATTCAGGACGATCTTTTTCGACATGTCAACGGATCGTGGCTAAATACCACGGAGATCCCCGCCGACAAACCGCTGACTGGTGCCTTTATGGATCTGCGGGACAAAGCCGAATCGGCAGTCCGCGACATCATCACCACACTCAAAGCTGGCGAGCGCGGCTCGGACGAGGCCAAGATCGCCGATCTTTACGCCAGTTTCATGGACGAGGAAGCGGCGGAGAACGCTGGGGCGAACCCCATCTTGCCGCTGCTGGCCGCGATCGGTGCCGTGGAGACTGTGCCTGAACTGATGCGGATGGTGGGTCGATTCGCGCGTCAGGCGGTGCCCGGGCTGGTGGCATTTCAGGCAGAACCGGATCCCGGTGATCCCAACCGGTATGTGATCTTCGTAGGTCAAGGTGGTCTCGGCCTGCCGGACGAGGAGTACTACCGTGTCGACAATTACGCCAACATCCGCGCACAATATCTGGCGCACGTGGCGGCTTCGTTTGCACTCGCGGGGATAGCCGAGCCCGACGCTCAGGCGCGGCAGGTATTTGATCTTGAGACCGAGATCGCCGCAACGCACTGGGACAAGGTGAAGTGCCGCGACCTGCGACTGATGTACAACCTGATGAGCCTTGATCAGTTCGATGCCAGCTCTCCTGGATTGCATTGGCGTGAATTCCTGGTCGGGGGTGATATTGCCGAGTCGAGGATGGGTGAGCTGGTGGCGATGCAGCCATCCTTCTTCACCGGAGTCTCTGCACTGCTGACAGAGAATCGGCTTCCGGCATGGCGGGCCTGGGCGCGGTGGAAGGTGATCAGCTCGCTGTCCCCCTATCTGTCCAGTGCATTCGTCGGGGAGAATTTCCGGTTCTACGGAACCGTCTTAATGGGGACGCCCGAGCTTCGCGAGCGCTGGAAGAGAGGGGTCGCGCTGGTCGAGGGCTCGATCGGCGAGGCGGTCGGCAAGATCTACGTCGACCGCTACTTCTCCCCAGTCGCCAAGGAGCGGATGGATCAGCTGGTAGCCAACCTGATCGAGGCGTACCGACGCTCCATTACCGATCTTGACTGGATGACCGAGGAGACCAAGGAAAGCGCGCTTGCCAAGCTCGCCAAGTTCCGCTCGCACATTGGCTACCCGATCAAGTGGCGGGACTACTCCTCGTTGCTGATCGCGCGAGATGACTTGATCGGCAACGTCATGCGCGTAGCCGACTTCGAAGTGAACCGAGCGTTGAACAAAATAGGCCAGCCGATCGATCGCGAAGAATGGCTGATGACGCCGCAAACAGTCAACGCGTACTATCACCCGCTCAAGAATGAGATCGTCTTTCCGGCGGCGATCTTGCAGCCTCCCTTCTTCAACGAGCACGCCGATGACGCCGTGAACTATGGCGGCATCGGAGCGGTGATCGGACACGAGATCGGACATGGTTTTGATGATCAAGGTTCTACCTGCGATGGCGACGGCATGCTGCGTAACTGGTGGACCGACAAGGATCGCGAGGCATTCGAGGAGCGAACCATGGTGTTGATCGATCAGTACAACGCGTTGGAGCCAGTGCAGGCCCCAGGCCATCGAGTCAATGGCCAGCTAACCATTGGGGAGAACATCGGTGATCTTGGTGGGCTTTCGATCGCCTTCAAGGCGCACGAGATCGCCCATGACGGCAATCCGGCGCCCTCGCTGGACGATTACACACCCGAGCAGCGGCTGTTCCTGAGCTGGGCGGCCGTGTGGCAGGCCAAGGTGCGAACCGAGATGCTGCTCCAGCGACTGGCGACCGATCCCCACTCTCCAGCAGAGTTCCGCTGCAACCAGATCGTCCGCAATCTTCCCGAGTTCTACGCCGCGTTCGACGTACAAGACTCCGACGCCCTCTGGCTCGACCAAGACAAGCGCGTCAAGATCTGGTAGGACGCCAGCTGCGGACTCGCCGCTGAGTGAAACGCACGTGCACGTTCGTTTCACTCGCTCTACACGCGTAGGGAACGAACGTGCACATGCGTTTCCGACAAGGAGCCTCAGGCGGTACGCGTCACCACGGTCGTGCAGAGGTCGTCGAGAGCGTCTCGGGCGGGACCGGCGGGTAGCGGTTCGAGGAGGCTTCGAGCTGCCTCGGCGCGGCGGCGCACCTCCTCGCGCGCCTGATCGACACTGCGGTGGCGCCGCAGCAGGTCCAGTACCTCGTGTAGCGCGGCGTCGTCGTGCAGATCGGAGTCGAGAAGTCGCAGCAGCCGAGCATCGGCGGGGTCGGTTGATCTGCGGGCGAGCAGAGTCGGTAACGTCGGGATCCCCTCACGAAGATCAGTTCCGGGTGTCTTGCCTGTCTGGTCGCTCGTGATATCGATGATGTCGTCGCTGAGCTGAAACACCACCCCAATCTGCTCACCGAAGTCGGCCATGATCCGCTGCAAATTCGGCGCTGCACCCGAGATCTTGGAGCCGAAGAGAGCTGAGGTCGCGATCAACGAGCCAGTTTTGTCAGCGACGACCCGAAGATAATGATCAAGCGGATCCATTCCGCTCGGTCCTACCGTCTCGGCAATCTGACCCTGCACGAGCCGAGAGAAGGTGCGCGCCTGAAGCCGAACGAACTCTGGTCCCAGGTCGCAGACGATGTCTGAGGCGCGGGCGAACAGCAGATCTCCAACCAGGATTGCCACGGTGTTTCCCCAGCGAGAGTTGGCGCTCACCGAACCTCGACGTATTCGGGCCTCGTCCATGACGTCGTCGTGATAAAGGCTCGCCACATGAGTCAGCTCCACGACTACCGCGGCCTTGACGACGTCATTCTCAGCGGCGCGCGGCCCGAGGTGGGAGCCGAGCACGACGAGCAGGGGACGGAACCGCTTTCCACCAGCGGCGATGATGTGTTGTGCGGCCTCGGTGACCATGTCCGAATCCGCCTGGGCGGCCTTGAGCAGCGCGGCTTCAATCAGCTCGAGCTGGGCTCGGACCGAGGCCTCGAACACCTCGTCTCGCGTCTGTTCAGCCAGCACCCTTCCTCCGTATATGCCTTCCGTCAGCGAATGAACTCCCCTGCTTGCTGGGCGAGAGCCAATAGTGGGCCAGGAAACACACCGAACGCTACCGTTGCGATCACGCCCAAGCCGACCGCTGCCAGAGTGGTCCAGCCGGGGCGTATCACGCTCGTCGCCATGATTCTCGGCTCTGCAAAGAACATCAACACAATGACCCGAATATAGAAGAACGCCGCCACAACGCTGATCACCACAGCGACGACTACCAGCCACTGGCTGCCGCCACTCCAGGCCGCAGCGAATACCGCCCACTTTCCGACGAAGCCACTGGTCAGCGGGATACCCGCGAAGCTCAGCATGAAGATCGAAAAGATCGTCGCAGCGAGTGGCGCTCGCCGACCCAGGCCCACCCAGCTGTTGAGCAAGGTCGCCTCACCCGTTGGGTCGCGGACCATCGTCACCAGTGCGAACGCGCCGATCGTCGCAGCACCGTAGGCGACCAGGTAGAACATCACAGAGGAGACGCTGGTCAAGCCTCCTGGTCTGCTGCCCGTAACAGCCTGAGACGCCCCGACGAACGCCACCATCATGAAGCCGGCGTGCGCGATCGAGGAGTACGCCAACATCCGCTTCATGTCGGTTTGAGTGATCGCCAAGACCGAGCCGACCGCCATAGTGAGAACGGCAATGATCGCCATCACCGGCTGCCAGTCCCACCGATCGGCGCCCAGTGCGACATAGAACACGCGCATCAATGCGCCGACGGCAGCGATCTTGGTGCAAGCCGCCATGAAGCCTGTGACCGGCGTCGGCGCTCCGGCATATACATCTGGGGTCCAGGAGTGGAACGGCACCGCGCTGAACTTGAACAGCAGGCCGACCCCGAGCAAGGCCATGCCAGCCAACAACAGGCTCAGCCCCTGCGCGCTATTGCGCACCGCGTCGTCGATGTCAGCCAAGGTGAAGGAGCCGGAATAGCCATAGAGCAAGGCAGCCCCATAGATGAAGAACGCCGAGGAGAGCGCTCCCAGGAGGAAGTACTTGAGGGCGGCCTCCTGCGACAGCAGCCGGCGGCGGCGGGCCAGCCCGCACAAGAGATACAGCGGCAGCGACAAGATCTCCAGCGACACAAACATCGTGATCAGATCGTTGGACGCGGGAAACAGCATCATTCCCAACACTGCAAAGAGCGCGAGCGGGAAGACCTCGGTATGTTCGACGCGGCTTCGGATCGCTTCCCGCTCGGCTACCGTGCCGGGCACCGCCGCCGCCTGGGGCGCGAAGACGCTCGCGCCCTCGATCTTGGTCTCGGCGAACATCAGCATCGACGCTGCACTGAAAATGATCACGATCGTCCACATGAAATAAGTCGGGCCGTCGAGCGCCAGCGAGTTGACAGCCACTACCGCCTCATTGCCGGACGCCCAGTTCAGCACGGTGGTTGCCAGGGCCAGAGCCAAGGAAACGAAGGTGATGACGAGCTGGACAATACGGCGTATCTCCCGGGGCGCGAGCGCCTCGGCGAGCACACCGAGGCAAGCTCCGGCGAAGATCACCAGAACGGGGGCGAGCAGGCCGTACTCGATCTTCGGCGCGGTGATCTCCATCGGCAACAGAGTCAAGGTGATCATCAGCGGCCTCCCTCGGCGGTCACCCTGGGTTGCGGATCCGTCACCCCGACATGCTGCAGCGTGGCTTGAGTCGCCGGCTCGATGATCGACAGCAGTGGCTTCGGGAAGACTCCGAGGAGAAGAATCAACAGCACCAGCGGCGCCATCGCGAGACGTTCCCGTCCGTTGAGCTCAGTGACCCTCGCCCGAACCTCGGGGTCAACCGGTCCCGTCATGGTCCGCTGGTACATGATCAAGATGTAGAGCGCGGCCAGCACGATCGCCAGAGTGGAGACGACGGCGTACGCGGGATATCGGCCGAAGGTGCCGGCTAGCACCATGAATTCAGACACGAAGCTGGACAAGCCGGGCAGCGACAAAGTGGAGAGTCCGGCGAATAGCAGCAGGCCTGCCAGCACAGGCGCCACCCGGTCCACCCCGCCGTACGCATTGATGTCGCGCGAACCGCGGCGCTTGATCAAATATCCGGCGACGACGAACAAGGCGGCCGTCGACATCCCGTGGTTGAGCATGTAAAGCGTCGACCCGGTCAGACTCTGGCTAGTAAACGCGAAAATACCGAGCACGATGAAGCCGAAGTGACTGATCGACGTGTAAGCGATGAACCGCATGATGTCCCGACTGCCGATCGCCAGGATGGCGCCGTACAGAATCGAGATGGTCGCCAGGACCAGTACCACCGGCGTTGCCCATTGGCTCGCCTCCGGAAACAGGCCGAGGCAAAATCTGATCATGCCGAAGGTGCCGATCTTGTCCATGACCCCGACCATCATGGTCGCGCTGCCAGGCGTGGACTCCTCAGCAGCATCCGGCAACCAGGTATGCAACGGCACCAGCGGCGCCTTGATCGCAAATGCGAACATGAAGCCGACGAACAACCACCGACCCGTGTCGGTGGCAATATCCAGCTGGCTCAGCGTACTGAGCAGATAGCTGGGCGCTCCGACTTTCGATGACTGGACATAGAGACCGATCACCGATGCGAGCATCACAAACCCACCGAGCAAACCGAAGATCAAGAACTTGGCCGCGGCGTACGACCGTCGCGGCCCCTGTCCGAAGCCGCCGATCAGGAAGTACATCGGCACCAAGATGACCTCGAAGAACACGTAGAACAAGAAGACATCGGTGGCCAAGAAGAGGTACAACGCACAGGTTTGGACCGCCAGCACCAAGGCAAAGAACACCCTGGCGTCATACTTCGGAGCTACGGTTGCGGCACCCGTCGAAGTGGGCCCTTCGTCGACCTCGGGGCCGATGCCCATCGAATCGAAGTCCCGCCACGAAGCAATGATCACGACTGGGGTGATGATCACCACCAACAGCACCAAGGTGAGCCCGAGCCCGTTCAGACCAAGCGCATAGTACGCGCCGAGTGGCTTGATCCACGGCACCTGCTCGACCAGCTGCATGCCGCCGCCGATCTTGAACCGCGTCGCGATCACAAGTGCAAACGCGAAGGTGAGCAGCGATGCAACGAGCGCCACCTGTTTCGCGACCTTGGCGCCGGCGAAGATCAGCACGACGGCGCCGACGGCCGGAAGCAGCGCCAGGATGGTGAGCCAGGGAATAGCCATCTCTATCTCCCCCTAACCCAGCCGGCCCAGCAGGATGACGACACCGACGACCGCCGCGCCCACTGTCATGGTGAGTGCGTAGGAGCGGACGAAGCCGTTCTGCACCCGCCGGAGCCGGGACGACATCCCGCCGATCGCCGAGGCTGTACCGTTGACAGCGCCATCGATGCCGGAATTCTCGACTCTGACAAGTCCCGCGGTGAGTTGCTGCCCAGGACGCATGAACACTGCCTCGTTGAACGCATCGCCGTATAGATCGTTGCGTCCGGCGACGGTGAAGAAAGACTGGCTCGCCGGCTGAGTCAACGGGATCTCGCGACGCGGGCCGAAGAGCCACACGCTGATCGCGACACCAATCGCAACGACCACCAGAGTAAGGAGCCCAACGGTTGAGAAGTGCAACAGGCTCGGCGCCTCCTCAGGCACGCCACCGCCGACGGCCGGGTCAAGCCATCCGACAATCCAGTTGTTCAGCACGATTCCGCCGATGGCCGAGGCTATTCCCAACAAAATCAAGGGCACAGTCATGACCGGCGGCGACTCGTGCGGATGCACGTCCTGCTGCCAGCGTTTGGCGCCGAAGAAGGTCATCAACATGAGCCGGGTCATATAGAACGCGGTGATGCCCGCGCCCAACATGGCCAAGCCGCCGACGACCGCACCGCGCTGCTCAAAGGCGACCTCGATGATGTGATCTTTGGCATAGAACCCCGAGAAGAACGGGAACCCGATGATCGCTAAGTAGCCTGCCGCAAAGGTGAGGAACGTGATCGGCATCATTCGCCTGAGCGCCCCGTAGTGGCGCATATCGACCTCGTCATTCGTGGCATGCATCACCGAACCGGCGCCGAGGAACATGTCAGCCTTGAAGAAACCATGTACCAGCAGCAGGAAGATCCCGTACGCATATCCGGCCGGGCCGATGCCCGCCGCCAGCATCATGTAACCGATTTGGGACATCGTCGAGCCGGCCAGAACCCTCTTGATGTCGTCCTTGGCGCAGCCGATCCAGGCACCGAACAGCAGCGTCACCGTGCCGACCACCACGACCGCCGTGCCGGCAGCCAAGGATTGTGCGTAGATCGCGTTGCTCCGAGTGACGAGATAGACCCCAGCCGTCACCATCGTGGCCGCATGGATGAGCGCCGACACCGGAGTTGGACCCTCCATCGCGTCCAAGAGCCACGATTGCAGCGGCACCTGGGCGGACTTTCCGCAGGCCGCAAGCAAGAGCAGCAGGCCCAGGAGCAACGCCGTGGTGCTCCCCGCACTAGGCATACCTTCGTTGACGTCGATGAAGGACGAGGACCCGAAGGTCGCGAGCATCAGCATGACGGCCAGCGACATGCCCATGTCACCGACGCGGTTGACCACGAAGGCCTTCTTCGCAGCCGTCGCAGCAACCGGCTTGTGCTGCCAAAAACCGATCAACAAGTAGGACGCGAGGCCTACGCCCTCCCAGCCGACGAAGAGCACGAGGTAGTTGTCCGCCAGGACGAGCAGCAGCATTGCCGCGACGAACAGGTTGAGGAAGGCGAAGAAACGGCGCCGCCGCTCGTCATGAGCCATGTAGCCGACGGAGTAAACATGGATGAGGCCGCCGACGCCGGTGATCAACAATACGAAGAGGATCGAGAGCTGGTCGATGAGCAGCCCGACGTCGATCTGCCAGCGCCCGCTGGAGATCCAGTTGTAGAGCGGCACCGATACCGCGCGAGCCGGCGCATCCCGGCCGAGCAACTGAATGAAGTAGACGAGACCGAGTGCGAAGGAGATCAGCGGCGCGACCGCGCCGAGGTACGGCGCCCAACGGTCGGCACGCCGACCCACGAGGAGCAAGATCGCGGAACTCACCGCGGGTATGGCGATGAGCAACCACGACACGGTGAACAGACCGGTTGCCGGCACAGGCGTGACAGTCTCAAGCGGGATCATCGCAGTCCTTTAGAACTTCAGCAGATTCGCGTCATCGACTGACGCCGACCGGCGGGTACGGAAGATGGTCACGATGATTGCTAGACCGACGACGACCTCGGCGGCAGCCACCACCATGACGAAGAAGGCCGCGACCTGCCCATCCAGGGCGCCGTGCATGCGGGAGAACGTCACGAGGGCAAGGTTGGTCGCGTTGAGCATGAGCTCCACACACATGAAGGCGACGATCGCGTTGCGTCTGATCATGAAGCCTACGGCGCCGATCGTGAACAAGATCGCCGAGAGGACGATGTAGCTCGTAGGATTCACTCTTTTTGGGCTTTCTCGCTCGCGCCCGGTCGCGCGTTCCAGGTCCGCTCTTCCTCCTTGCTCGCCGACAATCGCCGAGCCGGCCACATATACGCAGAGCGTCGGCTCGCCACATCGTCCAGAGCAAGGCGCGCGCGACCTATGCGACGCTGGCGAGGTTCTGTCCTCGTCATGTCTCTTCCTCCGTTGTGTGGGGAGTCTCGACGTCAGTGATGGCCTCGACTGTCCGGTCGATCGGTTGGACGAGATCACGACTGTCCATGACCGTTCCGCGGGCGCGCAGTGTGCCGGAGACCGAAAGCTCGGAGACGCTTCCGTCAGGCAGCAGGGCCGGCGTATCCACCGCGTTATGCCGAGCAAAGACCCCTGGAGTAGGAAGCGGACCCGGGTGCTGGCCGGTCTCGGCGTAACGCTTCATCCTGCTGGCGGCCAGGTCTCCCTGCGTTCGGCGCTTCGCCAGCCGCTCTCGGTGCGCGAGCACCATGGCTCCGACTGCAGCCGTGATCAGCAGTGCTGATGTCGCCTCGAAGGCAAACACGTAGCGATCAAAGATCAGTGCAGCGATTCCTTGGGTATTGCCGCCGTACTCCTCGTTGTCAGCGCGCAACCCGATCGTCGGGCCGACGATCGCGTTACCGACGGCGAAGATCAGCAACAAGCCAAAGCCAAGCCCTGCCAGCACCGCTAGCGTTCGCTGCCCCTTGATCGTCTCAACCAGCGACTCTCTGATATCGACGCCGACCAGCATCAGGACGAAGAGGAACAGCATCAAGATCGCGCCGGTATAAACGATGATCTGGACCACGAAGAGGAACGGCGCCTGCTGAGCTGCGTACTGGACGGCCAGTGAGATCATCACCGCCGCCAGGCAGAGCGCCGAATGCACCGGTTTCCGCGCCACGATCATGCCAAGGGCACCCAAGATCATCACCGGGGCAAGCATCCAGAAGGCCACAGCTGCGCCCGTGACCAGCGGTATCGACAATGCCGTGAACATGATCATCACCCGCCTTGCTCGGCATGCTTGCGACGGTAGCGGAAGCCTTGGTTGATCGGTCTCGGTTCTGCGCCACTGATATCACCCGCTCGATCGTCTGGTTGTGACGATTGCGGAAGGCCGAGGAAATACGCCTGCTCGTCATCACCCAATCGACGCTCGTGCGGCGGCTGCTCCATGCCGGGGAGCAGCGGAGCGAGCAGATCAGACTTCTCATAGATCAACTTCTCGCGAGTGTCGTCGGCAAGCTCGAAGTCGTTGGTCATCGTCAATGCCCGAGTCGGACATGCTTCGATACACAGACCGCACAGGATGCAGCGCAGGTAGTTGATCTGGTAGACGCGACCGTAGCGCTCGCCCGGGGAATACCGCTCCTCCTCGGTGTTCTGCGCTCCCTCGACGTAGATCGCATCGGCCGGGCAGGCCCAGGCGCACAGCTCGCAGCCGACACACTTCTCCAGCCCGTCGGGCCAGCGGTTCAGCTGATGCCGGCCGTGAAACCGCGGTGCCGTGACTCGAGGGCCGTTGGGATAATCGATCGTGAACGTCTTGCGGAACATCGTCTTGAAGGTCACGCCGAAACCAGCGACGGGATCAAGGAACCCCATCAGGGCTCACTCCCTTCCTTGGTCTGCTCACCAGGTTGGCGTTCCCCGGGTGGAGGATCCGGCGCCAGGTTTTCATCACCGCTGAGGACCTGGGCAAACTCCGGCAGCACCTGGTCACCCATCGGCGGCACAGGATAGCCGCCCGCAAAGGCATCGAATTCAGCAATCCCGTCGACGGCGGATTCCTCAGCCGCTTTGTCCGGCTCCTCCCTACCGCCGAAGAATGCGAGACCGACCAGCACGACAAAGACCGCTGCCGCACCCAGCCAGAACGCGCGGCCGCTGAACCAGCCCTCCCGCTGCCCCATCCTCAAGATCGCGATCATGAGCGTCCAGACAAGTGAAATAGGAATCAGCCAACGCCAGCCGAACCGCATGAACTGGTCGTAGCGCAGCCGCGGCAGGGTGCCACGAAGCCAGACGAAGATGAAGAGCATGATCAGCACTTTCACGACGAACCACAGCAGACCCCAGTAGCCGCTGTCCGCGCCTGGCAGAAAATTGAACGGCACCGGAGCGTGCCACCCGCCGAGAAAGAGCGTCGCGGCGAGCGCGGAGACCGTGATCATGTTCATGTACTCCGCCATGAAGAACATAGCGAAACGCATCGAGGAGTACTCGGTGTGAAAACCGCCGACCAGTTCGCCCTCGGCCTCCGGAAGGTCGAACGGCGCGCGGTTGGTCTCCCCCACCATGGAGATCAGGTAGATGATGAACGACGGCAGCAGCTGGACCGCGAACCACAGGGGTACGCCAAAGACTGTCGCCGGTTCGGCCTGCTTGGCCACGATCTCCGACGTCGAGAGGGAGCCCGCGTAAAGGAAGACCGCAACGAGCGCCAGACCCATCGCCACCTCGTAGCTGATCACCTGAGCGCTCGAGCGCAACGCCCCCAGCAGGGAGTACGTCGATCCTGACGACCAGCCCGCGAGCACGATCCCGTACACCCCGATCGAGGCGACCGCGACAATGAACAACACCGACACCGGCAGATCGGTCACCTGCAACGGCGTGGTGATATCGGTGAACGGCACGCGTACCAGCCCAGCCATCGGGATGACGGCGAAAGCGGTGATCGCCGGAATGGCAACAACGAACGGCGCGAGCGTGAACACTAGCTTGTCGGCCGCCGTCGGAGTGAAGTCCTCCTTGAACATCAGCTTCATACCATCGGCGAGCGATTGCAGCAGCCCGAACGGCCCGTTCATGTTGGGCCCCTGGCGGTGCTGCATGAAAGCGACGACGCGGCGCTCGTACCAGATTGTGAACAGTGTCAGCACTAGCAGGACTACGAACGCGAACAGTGCCTTGAGCAACACGACCCACCACGGGTCGTTGAAGAACACGTCGAGGTCCATCGGTGTCAGCAGGCTCATTGGCTTGCCCCAGTGTCGTCGGCAGCCGTGTCGTCGGCAACCGTGTCCTCTTCGATAGCGAGCTCCGTCGCCGCGCCGATCGTCACAAGATCACCAGCGCTTGCAGCGAGATGTTGCGGAATCCCGATGCCCGGGGCACGACTCGGCAGCCAAACCACCCCATCGACCATTTCAGGGTCGACCACTGCGGGCAGTCTGATCGAGCCTCGGTCGTTGCTGATCACCGCCGCGCCGGCGATGCCGGCAGCCGCGGCCGTGCTCGGGCTCATCCTGGCCTCGGCGGCGCGTGCCGTGGCCTGCAGATAGGGCTCCCCGTCGAGCGCGCGACTCTCATCGAGCGCCATCCGCCAGGTCGCGAGGACAGCGGTGTTGCCTTCGGACTCCGTTGCCTGACCTGCCTCGTAGTCCGGAGCCTCGCCGCGCTCGCCCTCCCAGACCCCGAGCTCATCCAGCTCTCCTCGTGCCTCCCCTGACGTACGGAAACCTAGGTCGGCGCCGAGGCCGTCGGCCAACGCGGCCAGGACCCGAAGGTCTGACAGGCCGTTGGGTCGTTCGATCACTACGCCGAAGGGCCGGTCACGGCCCTCCCAGTTGACGAATGTGCCTGCTCGCTCGTGCATCAGCGTCACCGGAAAGACCACATTGGCGCGCTCGGTGGCCAGCGAGGCGCGGGTCTCCAAGCTGATCATGAACCCGATCGCCTCGAGTCCGTCGACCGCAGCTTGCGGATCGACAAAGTCGTTCGGATCGACGCCGGCCACGATCAGTGCCTGAAGCTCGCCGTCAGCCGCAGCGATCAGGATCTGATCCGCATCGAGGCCTTCCAAGGCCGATAGCGATTCCGTCCCCCACGTCGCCTGAGTGTCGACCCGGGCAGCCGCGTCCGCCACCGGCCTGCCGCCGGGCAGCAGATTTGGCAGGCAGCCCGCCTCAACCGCCGCGCGATCTCCCGCCCGGCGTGGTACCCAAGCCAGCCTCGCGCCGGTGCGCTCGGCGAGCCGATGACATGCGCTGAACGTGCCGGACAGACCTGCCGCCCGCTCGCCGACCAAGATCACTGCATTCTCATCAAGAGAGATTTCCGCCAGCTCGTCAGCGGCCGTACCGTCCTCCGAGTACAGCTGGTCGAGCAGGTTCGCTTCATCGCCGGGCGCACAGGCGACCAGCCGGGCACCCATCTTGCGTGCCCCATTGCTCGCGTACGGGGCCAGTGTCCAGGTGGTGAGGTGTTTCTTCCGATAGGCCTTGCGAAGCCGTAGGAAGATCGTGCCGGCTTCCTCTTCAGGCTCCAGGCAGACCAGCAGCACCGAACTGGCGTTTTCGAGATCAGCAAAGCTGACGCCGGGCCCGGTGCCGGCGACCGCGTGAGCCAAGAAGTCGGCTTCTTCACTGGAGTGCTGGCGCGCGCGGAAGTCGACGTTGTTGGTGCCCAGTACCGCCCGAGCGAACTTCGAATAGCTGTAAGCGTCTTCAAGGGTGAGTCGGCCCCCGGTCAGCACGCCGACTGACCTGCCGGCAGCTTTGAGTCCCTGTACGGCGACATCGATCGCCTCGGGCCAGGAGGCAGGTCGGAGCACGTCACCGTCTCGTACCAGGGGTCGGGTGAGACGGTCGCCGGCGTCGCCATAACGATGCGCGAAGCGATCCTTATCGGTGATCCACTCCTCGTTGACGTCGGGATCGTCCCCGGCCAGGCGTCGCATGACGACGCCGCGTCGATGATCGACCCGGATCGCCGAACCGCAGGCGTCATGCTCGGCAATGGACGGCGTGGAAACCAGATCGAAGGGTCGTGACCTGAATCGGTACGCCGCGCTGGTCAGCGCGCCCACCGGACAGATCTGAATGGTGTTGCCCGAGAAGTAGGACTCGAAGGGCTCCTTCTCATAGATACCGACCTGTTGCAGGGCGCCACGCTCTATCAGCGCGATGAACGGGTCCCCGGCGATCTGCTCGGAGAATCTCGTGCAGCGCGCGCACAGCACGCAGCGCTCACGATCCAGCAACACGTTGTCGGAGATGTTGATCGGCTTGGGATATGTGCGCTTCTCATCGGTGAATCGGCTCTCCGCGTAGCCATGCGACAACGCCTGATTCTGCAGCGGGCACTCCCCGCCCTTGTCGCAAATAGGACAGTCGAGCGGGTGGTTGATCAACAGGAACTCCATGTTCCCGCGCTGTGCCTTGTCCGCGATCGGAGAGGTGAGCTGCGTCCTGATCTTCATGCCTGGTGCTGCCTCGAGCGTGCATGAGGCCTGTGGCTTGGGAATGGGGCGTCCGGTACCACCGTCGGGCACCTCGACCAAGCACTGCCGGCAGGCTCCGACTGGGTCGAGCAGCGGATGATCACAGAACCGCGGGATTTCGACTCCGATGAGTTCGGCAGCGCGGATGACCAGCGTGCCCTTGGGCACCGACACCTCGATGTCGTCGATGGTGAGGGTGATCAGATCTTCACGCTGTTGCTCAACCTCGCTCGGGGAGTTGGCGATTACGGTCATAACAAATCCTTCCCAGCCAACGCGTCCGCGAGCGTCGGGTATCGCGCGCTCCTGTCTGGACAAGGGAGTGAGCAGACACGCTTTTCCGTCTGCGAACGAGTGAAGAAGACAGGAGCTACCAGCGCGATGCGCGAGCGGACCCACAAGATCGTCATGCTCCTGCTCCTGCCGGCTCACGGTCGAAGATCGTGCTGCGCTGGTAAGGGAAGAGCTCCCAGGCAGGGGTGTGCATGGCAGCCTCGAACTCGTCTCGGAAGTACTGGATGGCCGAGGTGATGGGCGAGGTTGCGCCGTCCCCGAGGGCGCAGAAGGACCGGCCGAGGATGTTGTCGCAGAGGTCGAGCAGCTTCTCGATGTCGCCGGGCTGGCCGCGCCCTGCCTCCATGCGCTTGAGAATCTGCACCAGCCACCAGGTGCCCTCCCGACAGGGCGTGCACTTGCCGCAGGACTCATGCTTGTAGAACTCGGTCCAGCGCAGCACGACGCGCACGACGGAGGTCGTCTCGTCGAAGCACTGCAGTGCCTTCGTTCCGAGCATCGACTTCACTCCGGCGATGGCCTCATAATCCAGCGGCACGTCGAGGTGAGCGTCGGTCAGCATTGGTGTCGACGAACCGCCCGGCGTCCAGAACTTCAGCCGGTGGCCTGCACGGATACCGCCGGCAAGATCAAGAAGCTTGCGCAGGGTGATGCCCAGGGGCGCCTCGAACTGTCCCGGGTTGGCAACATGACCGGAGAGCGAATAGATGGTCATTCCCTTGGACTTCTCGGTTCCCATCGAGGAGAACCAGTCATCGCCGTTGGCGATGATCGACGGCACGGACGCGATCGACTCGACGTTGTTGATCACTGTGGGGCACGCATAGAGACCGGCGATCGCGGGGAATGGAGGTCGTAGCCGCGGCTGACCGCGACGACCCTCCAGCGAGTCGAGTAGCGCGGTCTCTTCGCCGCAGATGTACGCGCCCGCACCAGCATGGACGATGATCTCCAGGTCGTAGCCGGTGCCGAGAATGTTCTTGCCGGCGTAGCCAGCCGAGTACGCCTCGCGCACCGCCTGCTGCAGGCGGCGTACCACATGCAGGACCTCACCGCGGACATAGATGAACGCGCAGTTGGCGCGGATCGCGTACGCGGAGATGATCACGCCCTCGACCAGCGTGTGTGGCGAGGCCATCATCAGCGGAATGTCTTTGCAGGTCCCCGGCTCGGATTCGTCCGCATTGACCACGAGGTACTTGGGCTTCGGGTTGTCTTGTGGAATGAAGCTCCACTTCATTCCGGTCGGGAAGCCTGCTCCGCCGCGGCCTCGCAGACCGGAGTCCTTGACGATGGCGACGACATCAGCCGGCTCCATCCGCAGCGCAGACCGCAGGGCCTGGTACCCCCCGCTGTGCTCGTAGTTGGTCAGCTTCCAGGCTCGCTCGTCTCCCCAGTTGGCCGTAAGGACAGGTGTCAACGGATCGGTCACGCCCTACCCCTCCTCGCCTGGTCGGTCTTGGATGTGCTCCGGCTCTGGCGCAGCCCAGTCATGTTGTTGCGCAATGCGCAGACCGAGCAGCGACGGACCAACGGCCGTCGGGCCCTCGTCGGCTCGCCCGTCCGGGAAGCCGGCGAGCACGCGCTCGGCCTCCTTCCAGGTGCAGACCCGCGCGCCGCGGGTGGAGCGCGCCTCGGCCCCCGATCGCAGCTGATCAACGATCTTGATGGCCTGCTCCGGTGTGGTGTTGTCGAAGAACTCCCAATTGATCATCATGACCGGCGCGAAGTCGCACGCCGCATTGCATTCGACATGCTCCACAGTGATCTTGCCGTCGGCTGTGGTCTCGTCGTTGCCGATACTTAAATGATCTTGGAGTCTCGCGTACACCTCGTCGCCGCCCATGATCGCGCACAGCGCGGTTGTACAGACGCCGACGAGATACTCCCCCACCGGACGCCGCTTGTACATGGTGTAGAAGGTGGCGACGCCACTGACGTCGGCGGGCGTGAGACCCAAAATCTCGGCGCAGGCCTCGATGCCGGCGGGCGTTACCCGGCCCTCGACGCTTTGCACCAGATGGAGCATGGGGAGCAACGCCGACCGTGCCTGCGGATACCGAGTTGCGATGGAACGCAGCTCCTCCAGCGTCGTCTCGGTGATCTTGGTCTCAGTGATGCCGTAGTCCAGGCTCGGCTCGTCGAAATGGGTGACGAATGGGCCATGCCCAACCAGCTCCTCGGAAGCGATATCGCCGCCGGCGTGTCCGTTCGGTGACGGACTCCGGGGTTCAATGAGCTCGCTCATCTATCAACCCCGCCCATCACCGGATCCAACGAGGCGACGGCGACGACGACGTCTGAGACCATCGCGCCCTCGCACATCACGGGCATAGCCTGGAGATTGGTGAAGCTGGGGTCGCGGAAGTGTGCGCGGAACGGCCGGGTGCCGCCGTCCGAGACCACATGGGCGCCGAGCTCGCCGCGCGGGCTCTCGATCGGGACGTACGCCTGACCGGGCGGCACCCGGAAGCCCTCGGTGACCAGCTTGAAGTGATGGATCAACGCCTCCATCGACTGGCCCATGATGTGCTTGATGTATTCGTTCGAGTTACCCATGCCGTCCGATCCGATCGACAGCTGCGCCGGCCAGGCGATCTTCTTGTCGGCGATCATGATCGGCTCGCCCCGCATCTTCTCCAGCCGCTCGACACACTGCTCGACGATCTTGAGGCTTTCCCACATCTCGTTCAGCCTGATCCGGAACCGCCCGTACGCGTCCATGGTGTCCCAGGTCTGTACCTCGAAGTCGTAGGTCTCATACCCGCAGTAGGGCTGCTTTTTGCGCAGATCCCAGTCGTAGCCAGTCGCGCGTAGTGGCGGTCCGGAGATGCCCAAAGCGATGCAGCCGGCAAGATCGAGATGGCCCACACCGGAGAGCCGAGCCTTGAAGACCGGGTTCTCGTTGCAGAAGGCTGCGTACTCCGGAAGATGCTTCTTCATCCAGGTGACAAGGTCCTTCACGTGCTCCAAAGCCTTGTCCGGCAGATCCTGAGCGACGCCACCTGGCCTGATGTAAGCGTGGTTCATTCTGAGACCCGTGATCAACTCGAAGGCGTCCAGTACCTTCTCACGCTCCCGGAAGCCGATAGTCATCACGGTCAGTGCGCCGATCTCCATGCCTCCCGTGGCGATACAGACCAAATGCGAGGAGATGCGATTCAGCTCCAGCATCATCACCCGAATGACATTGGCCTTCTCTGGAATCTCAGCCTCAATGTCGAGCAACCGCTCGACCCCCAGGCAGTAGGTCGCCTCCTGGTAAAGGGGCGAAAGGTAATCCATCCGGGTGCAGAAAGTGACGCCCTGAGTCCAGTTGCGGAACTCCATGTTCTTTTCGATGCCGGTGTGAAGATAGCCGATGCCACACCGTGCCTCGGTGACACTCTCTCCCTCTAGTTCCAAGATCAGACGGAGGACGCCGTGCGTCGAGGGATGCTGCGGGCCCATGTTGACCACGATCCGCTCGTCGCCGCGCTCGGCCTGCTCAGACACCAGGGAGTCCCAATCCTGGCCAGTGACGGTATAGACGTGACCCTCGGCCGCATCGCCGCCGGCAGCGAAGGGATCTTGCTCGGACTCGGTGGCCTCGTGTTCAGAGCCCGACGAAGCTGAAGTGCGCTCATCGGTGGTGCTCACGAGTACGACCTCCTTTGATCTGGGGGTGGGATGGTCGCGCCCTTGTACTCCACCGGGATGCCCCCGAGCGGATAATCCTTGCGCTGCGGATGGCCGGGCCAGTCATCAGGCATCAGGATGCGGGTAAGGGCTGGATGTCCGTCGAAGATGATGCCGAACATGTCGTACGTCTCGCGCTCGTGCCAGTCGGCTGTCGGGTAGGTCGCCACCACGGAGGGGATGTGCGGATCGCTGTCGGGCGCGGAGACCTCGAGCCGAATCCGCCGGTTGTGGGTCATCGACTGCAGGTGATAGACCGCATGTAGCTCGCGACCATTGTCAGCTGGGTAGTGCACTCCGGAGACGCTGCTGCAGAACTCGAAGCGGAGGTGAGCATCGTCTCTCAGGTAGCCGACCAGCTCCGGCAGACGCTCCCGCGCGACGTGGAACGTGATCTCGCCGCGGTGGATGACGACCTTGATGATCACGTCGCTGAAGTTCGGAATCAACGCCCCGATGCGCTCGTAGACCTGATCCCACCAGCCACCGAACGGCGGTGTGGCGGCACTTGGGACTTCCACGACACGAGTCAGGCCGCCATATCCCGAGGTGTCGCCGCTGCCCTTGACTCCGAACATGCCTTTGCGAACCTGAAGGACTTCGGCCGTGGGCTCCGCGGTGACTAACTCGGCCTCGTCCTCTTCCGCCGCAGTTGCGCCAGAACTCACCGTAGGCGCCTCCCCGGTGATCGACTCGGGCTTGGTATCGGCATCAGGCTCCGATTCGCCTTCAGGCACGGCGCCCTTGATCGGCGCCTTCTCGTCCGATTCCTGATGAATGTCGGCTGAGTTTGTCGAGGCACCCTGCTCGGCACCGTGCGCTGAGCTTGTCGAAGCGCCCTCATCGCGCCCTCCGACGGGCTCAGGGCGCATCTCTTCATCGGGTGTCGGAGTCTTGCGCGTCCGCTTTCGAGGCGGCCGGCGCGGGGTGTCTTCGGTCATCTGAGCAGACCCTTCTGCTCTATCAGAGGTGGCGCCTCCAGCTGGCGCTGCTCCTGCTCTTGCGCCGTCTCGATCGCGTCGAGGCCGATCGGGGTGTGGCGCACTTTGTCGCGCAGCTTGAACATGGCGTCGATCAGCATCTCGGGACGCGGCGGGCACCCGGGCAGGTACATGTCGACGGGAACGACATGATCAACTCCTTGTACGATCGCGTAGTTGTTGAACATCCCGCCGGTGCTGGCGCACACGCCCATAGCGAGCACCCACTTCGGATTGGGCATCTGGTCATAGATCTGCCGCAGCACCGGCGCCATCTTCTGGCTCACTCGGCCGGCGACGATCATCAGGTCGGCCTGGCGCGGCGAGGCGCGAAACACTTCCTGGCCCCACCGGCCGGAGTCGTACCGCGGCGCGCCGTACGTCATCATCTCGATCGCGCAGCAAGCCAGGCCGAATGTCGCCGGCCAAAATGCCGCGCTCCGCATGTAGCCGAACAGGTTCTCCACCGTGGTCAGCAATACTCCGCTGGGAAGCTTCTCCTCGAGGCCCATCTCAGCCAACGCTCCTGTTTGCGTGCATTCTCAGTCCCAATCCAGCCCACCCCGTCGCAGCACGTAGAAGTAGGCAATGAACACGGCGACGATAAACAAGATCATCTCGACCAAGGCGAAGATGCCCATCTGATCAAACGCCACAGCCCAGGGATAGAGGAAGACGATCTCAATATCGAAAACGATGAAGAGCATGGCGGTGATGTAATACTTCACTGGGAACCGGCCGCCACCGACGGGCTGCGGCGTGGGCTCGATACCACACTCATACGAGTCATATTTGGCTCGGTTGAACCGACCTGGCCCTACCAGCAGGCTGGTCACAATGGTCAGCGCGACAAACCCTGAGGCAATCGCGAGCAAGATCACGATTCCGACATAGGGGCTCATCGGCCACCTTCCCTTTCGCAGTACTGCGAGTTGATCATGCCACGGGCGCAATCCGGGACAACGAGTTGATCAACTTATCCATTGCGTCACCATCATGGGCATCGGTGAGGTTGGCGAGCAGCTTGAGGGTGAATCGCATCAAGGTCTTACGTGGCAGCCCGTACTTGGTGCAGACGCGCATCACCTCAGGATGACCAATCAGCTTCACGAAGGTACGCCCCAGCGTGTAGTAGCCACCAAGGTGGGCCTTCAGCTTGATCGGGTACGACTGCAGCGCTCGCTCGGCACCCGGGCTGCCGGGACCACCCTCGTGCGCCTCGACCATGGCTGTCGCGGCGATCTCCGCAGACTCCATGGCGTAGGCAATGCCTTCCCCATTGAACGGGTTGATCATTCCCCCCGCGTCACCGACGAGCAGCAGTCCA
>Ga0075434_100001256_pt1 | contig 21138 bp, 19 predicted proteins | sample RhiMethybrSRZTD3_FD_75298 | JGI IMG/M metagenome (GOLD analysis project Ga0075434, IMG submission 75298) | Populus rhizosphere microbial communities from Tennessee, USA - Rhizosphere MetaG P. TD hybrid SRZTD3 | ecosystem: Host-associated > Plants > Roots > Rhizosphere > Soil | place: USA... | reverse complement strand
AGATGGGAAATCGCCTGAGCGAGGACGGAGGCGAGATGAAAAAAGAAGATATTTCCTGTCTACGATGGACGCGGGCGTCGGCACTGGGCGCGGTTGGCCGCTCGGTCGAGGTTCGACAGTGGATGACGCCGTCGCCGGTTACGATCGGCTCGAGCGCCTCGTTGGGAGAGGCCATTCGCCTGCTCGTCAAGCACAACGTCCGTGAGCTGCCTGTCGTCGAGCGCGGCAAGCTCATCGGTATCGTCACGGACCGCGACATCCGGCAGGTTTCGCCGTCCTATCCGCTGTTTCGCGATGAAGAGGAGATCCGAGCGCATCTGGACAGCATGAAAGTGTCATGCGCAATGAGCCTCGACCCGATTGTGGTCGAGCCGACAGACGATATGATCGAGGCAGCCTCGATGATGATTCGTTATCGCATCGGATCGCTGCCGGTCGTGCACGAGAAGCGCGTTGTAGGTATCGTCAGCGTCACCGATGTGATGAAATTATTCCTCGATCAAAACAAACAGGCCGTTTATTCGAAGTCGGGAAGGGCGTAAAGAAGTTGATGCATATCGCAAGCCCCCCAGCGATAACTCCGATAAGTCGCTTGGCGCGAGAATTTTATTGATCTTCATAGATCGCACCGTGCCGGCAACTACGCGGCGCGTTCCAAGGCCTCGCGGATATCCGCGCAGGCCGCACAAAACCGCGTCTGCGGAAAGAACTCCAGTCTCATTGCCTCGATTGTGTGATGGCATGCGGCGCATGCGCCGAACGTCCCGGTCCTGATTCGCGCTAGGGCATCCTCGATGCCGTCCAGCTCAGCGCGATAAAGTTCCGTCAGTCGATCGACCGTGCGGGCGGCATTTTCTTCCCATGCATGATCGAGCCAGTCGGTCTGCCGACTTTCGGTAACCTCCTCGCTCTCTCTTTTTAGGTGCGTGAGAACACCGTTGATGGCGCGCCTTCTTTCCAGGAGCTTTTTCTCGATTTGTTCGATCCTCTTCCTTTCCATGAGTCATCCCTCCGTTGTAAAAAGGGAGCAAGAAGCATGCCCCGAGCGGCCCGGCGACGCCGGCGAAAAGGGTCGATAATTTTGCGTCAGCCCGTGGCCTTTTCGCACCCATGCGAATTGAATCTGTCCGCTATTTGCAAGCCGAGAAATATAGGCTGAGGACGCTGTGATTATATGCTGCATTTTGCCCCATGACGTGGCATGGAAAGTGCGTTAGTAAAACCCGGGGGAGTAGGCTATGGAAACCGAAAAAGACCGTTTTGGTGGCCCGCGCACTCCAATGTCCAAAATGTCACGGCGAGCACGTGACCTATAAACTCATGGACATCGCCTTCGAACGTTGCAAAGGATGTGAAGGCATTTGGCTGGATAACGGCGAGCTGGAGGAAATCGTCAAAAGATTTACAGGCACTCCATTGACAATCTTGGCCGAGAGATTTTTCAGCAAAGGGGAGGAAATCCGATGAAAGCGGCGGGGAGATCTTACAACACGGTGTACAAAAAGAACTCCATCGACGACCGGGACAGCTATCTCTTTCGCCGCTCTCCGAAGGGCATACTGTCTTGCCGCGGCTGCGGTGCGGTCTATAACCATGCCCGTTGGGCTCTGGAGCCGACGGAAGAGATTAGGCGCAACGTGGAAATCGGAGCGGGCGTAAGACGGACCTATTGCCCCGCGTGCCAGAAGATCCGCCAGCATTACGCACAGGGCGTCTTGAAAATCTCCGGCGTCGACGCAGAAGAAATGAGCGAAATCTTAAGATTACTCAAAAATGAAGAAACGAGGGCGCGCGAAAAGAATCCGCTCGAGCGCATCCTCGCCATCGTCAACGATGAGGACTGCCTGAAAGTCGAGACGACCACCGAAAAGCTCGCACAGCGTTTCGGCCGCTGTCTGAACAAGGCGCGCGGCGGAAAAGTCGTTTATAAATGGTCGCATCGCAACAAATTCGCGCGCGTATATTGGGAAAATGCCCGCCAGGATAGCGGCGCCGGTATCTTGAAACGATAGGAGCAGCGATGGCAATGACCTACCTCGTGCCCGTGGATTTCTCCAAAGGATCGGCCGCCGCGCTGGACTACGCGATCAAGCTCGCGAAAGAGGATCGGGCGAAGCTGCTTCTGCTGCACGTCATCTCGGCCGATTTCGCATTCCCATTGGGGGCGGGCTTCGCCGATACCTTCGAGATTCTGGAGGCGAACGCCACGAAAGCCATGCAGGCGCTCATCCGGCGCAAGCGGCTGAGGCCCGGACAGTTCCGCTCTTTACTGGTCCGCGGCATCAATCCGGCGGATGTCATCGTTGCGGTCGCGAAAAAATCCCGCGCCGCGATGATTGTCATGGGCAGCCACGGCCGATCGGGGTTTCAGCGGTTTTTGCTCGGCAGCGTAGCGGAACGGACGGTTCGTCAAGCCGATTGCCCGGTTATGATCATGAAAAAATAAAGGACATAAATGGCAACGAAAACGTACGTCGTGCCCGTGGATTTTTCCAAAGGGTCGGATGCCGCGCTCAAGTATGCGATCAAGTACGTGCGCCGGAAAAAAGCGAAATTAGCCCTCGTGCATGTCGTGCCTCTGGTGGTGAACATCGGCACGGTCGCGGGCTACGTTCGCGGCGAACTGCAGTCGCTAAGCAGACGCTTCGGACTCAAAGCCGGGGAATACCGTCTGCTCGTTTTGGAGCGGGGAGAAGCGGCGCAGGCGATCGTGAGCGCCGCGCAGCGACTGCGCGCGGTAATGATCATCATGGGAAGCTCCGGGCGGAGCGGTTTACAGAAGTTCATCTTGGGCAGCGTTGCGGAACGAACGCTGCGCCTGTCGAAGTGTCCGGTGCTGATCGTTAATCGATAATCGCCGCATCGGTGGCAATTCCGAGGCGCGCCGCCGTGCGCTCAACGCTGGATCATCGCGATATAGCCGGCGCTCGCCTGAGTCTTTCTCGGCGTTGTGAGCTCCGGATATCTCTCGTCCTTCAGATCTTTTTGAAGCCTTCGCCCCACACCGGCATCGGCGGATCGCCGTGCGTACGCACGGTGCGCGTGCCGTCGATCGCCGACATGACTTTGGCGGTGGAAAAAGATCCACCGTTGTTCTTTTTGAACATCGTGAGATCCGAGACTTTGACTTTGAGATGCGGAGTCACCGGCCCTCGGCGAACGTGTAACGAAAATAACACGAGTTCCAAAACTGTATCTCCAAAACTGTATCAATGAAGCGGTTCGGCCCTCTACGCACTGAAAGCGCGGCTTGCCCGCTGGAGATCCATAAGCACACCTGAATTAGTTGATTATTCAGTCTAGGCTGGCAGGCAAGATTGCGTTATTCATTAAGCGTCACAGGCATCGATCTCTGCGACCCGCGAACTCTTCGGCGAGCATGCGCCGTTCGAGGCAAAAATGAAAATCCTGGTTTGTAACGCCGGCTCCAGCAGCCTCAAATTCAGCCTCTTCGAGGCCGAAGGCGAGCTGTTGCTGGCCGAGGGCGGCATCGACTGGTCGACCAAACCGGCGCGGCTGGTTTTCCGCGGCGCGGGCGATCGGGAAATCCGCGAGGAGCGGAAGCTCGAAAAGCACAGCGATGCGGTCGCCCGCATTCTCGACGAGTTGCGGGCCGGACCATCGCCGCCGCTGCGTGCGCTCGGCGAGCTCGAGGCCGTCGGTCATCGCGTCGTTCACGGCGGTGAGCGATATACTGCCGCGGTTCGGATCACCCCCGAGGTCAAGCGGGCGATCGGCGAACTGGCCGAGCTGGCGCCGCTCCACAATCCGGCGAGCCTGGAAGGCATTGCAGCGGTGGAAAAAGTCCTGCCGGGAACCCCGCAGGTGGCGGCGTTCGATACCGCCTTTCATGCAACTCTGTCGGCGGCGGCCCGAACCTATCCGGTGCCGCGGAAATGGACGCGCGAATGGGGGATCCGCCGCTACGGCTTCCACGGGTTGAGCCATTCCTATTGCGCCGCGCGGGCGGCGGAGATGCTCGGCCGCGGCGACTTGCGTCTCATTATCGCCCACCTGGGAAACGGCGCTTCGGTGTCGGCGGTCCATAACGGCGCCTGTGTCGATACCTCGATGGGGTTCACGCCGATGGAGGGTCTCATGATGGGCACGCGCAGCGGCACCGTCGACCCGGGCATGCTCGTCTATCTCTTGCGGCACAAACGGCTGGATGTGAACGAGCTCGATCATGCCCTGAATTATGAATCCGGTTTGCTCGGCGTCTCCGGAATCTCCTCCGACATGCAGCAGGTTCTCGCGAAGCTTGCGGACGATTCGGACGCTCGACTGGCCGTGGAAGTATATGTCCATCGGATCAGGCAAACCGTCGGCGCAATGGCGGCGATGCTCGGCGGCGTCGATGCCTTGGTGCTCACCGCCGGCATCGGCGAGCATGCGCCCGAAATCCGCAAGCGCGTTTGCGAGAAGCTCCACCACTTGGGACTCGACCTCGACCGAAACGCCAACGAAGCGTGCAAGCCGGACGCCGATATCGCGCTGCCGTCCTCGGCCGCGCGCATCCTCGTCATCGCCACGCGCGAGGATTTGACGATCATGCGCGAGATGCGGCAGCTGCTGGCTCGGTGATGAGCCGCTGGGTGGCGAACCTGTCGGACTAAGTATGAGACATAATGTAAAAAATAAAGGCGAGGGTAAGCGGCCGTCGCCCGTGTGAAGGAGCCTTGGAATCATGGCTATGGTAACAAAGCAAATCAGCGATAGAGCGCTCTCTCCGTACGGCGCCGCGCGCTCGACGATCAAAGGCGCGCCGCTCGGTCCCGATGAGTTGGACAAGATCGACGCCTACTGGCGCGCCAGCCTCTACCTGTGCCTCGGCATGCTTTACCTCAGCGACAATCCCCTGCTGCGCGAACCGCTCAAGGTGGAGCACCTCAAGCGCCGCTTGCTGGGCCACTGGGGCTCGGACCCCGGCCAGGCGTTCACCTATATTCATTTCAACCGGCTGATTAACAAATATCATTTGAACGCCATTTACATCTCCGGGCCCGGCCACGGCGCGCCGGCTGTCCTGTCTAACGCCTATCTCGAAGGAACGTACTCCGAGTTCTATCCCGACAAGAGTGAAGACGCCGAGGGCATGCGGCGCTTCTTTAAGCAGTTTTCTTTCCCCGGCGGAATCGGCAGTCACACTACCCCCGAAACTCCTGGAAGCATCCACGAAGGCGGTGAGTTGGGCTATAGTCTCTCGCACGCTTTCGGCACGGTGTTCGATCATCCCGATCTGATCACCCTGGTCACGGTGGGCGACGGCGAGTCCGAGACCGGACCGCTCGCTACGAGCTGGCATAGTAACAAGTTTCTCAATCCGATCACCGACGGGGCGGTGCTGCCCGTACTGCATCTGAACGGCTACAAGATCAATAACCCCACCATCCTCGCCCGCATCAGTCATGAGGAGCTCGAAGCCTTGTTCGTCGGCAACGGCTACACGCCGTTTTTTGTCGAAGGCAGCGACGCGCGCAGTATGCATCAGGCGATGGCCGCGACGCTGGAGCACTGTATTCTGGAGATCCGTAAATTCCAAGATGAGGCGCGGCGTACGGGAAAGGCGTTTCGGCCGCGCTGGCCGGTGATTATTCTTCGCAGCCCGAAGGGCTGGACGGCGCCGCGTGAGGTCGACGGCCATTATCTTGAAGGTTATTGGCGCTCACATCAGATCCCGCTCGCAGACGTCGCGACCCATCCCGCTCATCTCAAGCTGCTGGAGAGCTGGATGCGCAGTTACCAACCGGAAAAACTTTTCGACAATGACGGTCGGCTGATCCCGGAATTAAAGGTGTTGGCGCCAAAAGGGACGCGCCGGATGAGCGCCAACCCGATCGCCAACGGCGGCCTCTTAAGAAAACCGCTGAACACCCCGGATTTCCGCGACTCCGCCGTCGAGGTCAAAAAACCCGGCACGACGAAGGTCGGGAACGTGCCCGTTCTCGGCAACTTCCTTCGCGAAGTGATGCGACTGAACGCGCGGAACTTCCGCGTGTTCGGTCCCGACGAGACGCAGTCCAACAAGCTCGAAGCCCTTTATGAAGTCAGCAAAAAGGTCTGGCTCGGCGAGTATTTTCCCGAGGACGCCGACGGCGGTGAGCTGGCCCCGAGCGGTCGCGTCATGGAGATGCTGAGCGAGCATACCGTCGAAGGGTGGCTGGAAGGATATATTCTGAGCGGCCGGCACGGCTTCATCAACAGCTACGAGCCGTTCATTCACATTATCGACTCGATGTTCAATCAGCACGCCAAGTGGCTGGAGAAGTGCAACGAGCTGCCCTGGCGCGCCAAGGTATCGTCGCTCAACCTGCTGATTACATCTCTGGTGTGGCGGCAGGACCATAACGGCTTTACCCATCAGGACCCCGGGTTTCTCGACGTCGTGGCGAACAAGAGCCCCAGCGTGGTGCGCGTCTACCTCCCGCCCGATGCCAACTGTCTGTTGTCCGTAGCCGACCATTGCCTGCGCAGCGTCAACTACGTCAATGTCATCGTCGCCGACAAGCAGGTCCACCTGCAATATCTCGATATGGAAGGGGCGATCGCGCACTGCACCAAGGGCGTCGCCATTTGGGACTGGGCCAGCAATGACCAGGGTGACAAACCCGATGTGGTCATGGCGTGCGCTGGCGACATTCCCACGATGGAGTCTCTCGCCGCCACGGCCCTGCTGCGCGAACGCCTGCCGGATGTGAAGATCCGGTTCGTGAACGTCGTCGACCTGTTCAGGCTGGTGCCGAACACCGAACACCCGCATGGTCTGACCGACTTCGAGTTCGAGGGGATCTTCACGCCGGACCGGCCGGTGGTCTTCAACTTTCATGGTTACCCGTGGCTGATCCATCGCCTCACCTATCGCAGGCCCGGACAGCATCACATCCACGTGCGCGGCTACAAGGAACAGGGCAACATCAACACGCCGTTGGAGCTCGCGATTCGCAATCAGACCGATCGCTTCAGCCTCGCCATCGATGCGATCGATCGGATCGAACGGTTCCGCGTCACCGCCGCGGGAGTTCGCGACGCGTTAGTGAATCAGCAGATCGCGTGTAAAGAACATGCCCATGAGTTCGGCATCGATCAGCCCGACATCCTGGGTTGGAAGTGGCCGTTTTAGATCGCCACCAACCGGTTCATTACAAACGCCTTCATCGGATGACGCGATCCTGGCAGCGTGCACGGGCCTCGCCGGGCATTCGCGCCAAATTGATCGTGGTCGTCGACGATGATATCAATCCGAGAAGCGTCGACACGGTCGTTTGGGCGATCACGTACCGCCTGCAGCCCCGTCGCGATATGAGAGTCAAAATGACGGGGCGAAAAACGCTGACGTGCGCAACTGATTGCGCGGCACATTGGATTTAATTCTTCGAAGGAGGACTTCTATGATTACCGCCAAAGACATCAAAGGCGCGCTCGCCATCATGCCGACACCCGCCAAAGAAGGGGCCGAGCGCCTGGACGCGACGGACACCGTCGATCTCGACGAGACCGCCCGGATCACCGAAAGTCTGGTGCGCGACGGCGTGGCCGGCATCATGGCGCTCGGCACGATGGGCGAGTGCGCGACGACCGCGCAAAGCGATTACGAGGCTTACGTCGACTGCATTTTGAAAACTGTGCGCGGGCGGATTCCGACTTTCATCGGCACGACTGCCCTGGGCGGCCATGAAGTCGCGCGCCGCATCAAGTTCGTCAAGGGGCTCGGGGCCACGGGGACGCTGCTCGGCATTCCGATGTGGCAGCCCGCGACGCTCGAGATGGCGGTCAAGTTCTACGCCGATGTCGCCGAGACATTTCCGGATTTTCCCATCATGATCTATGCTAACCCGAGGGCGTTTCGTTTCGACTTCGGCGCGGCTTTCTGGGGGCCCGTCGCCGCCAAGGCGCCGACGGTGATGTCGGCCAAGTTCGCCAACCGGGCGATTCTCAAACAGGTCGTCGAAGCGACGAAGGGACGGATCAACTTCATTCCGCCCGTCGGGCTAGCCTACGAATTCGCGCAGATCTCGCCCGAGACTCAGACCACCTGCTGGATTCCTTCCGTCGGACCTCAGGTCGCCGTCGCGCTTATGAAAGCCTTGGCCGATGGCAACGCGAAACAGGCAAAAGCCGTCGCCGACGATATCGCGTGGGCGAACGAGCCGGACCACGCGATCGTGGCGTCCGCGGAGATATTCGCGTCGAACAACATCCAGCTCGAAAAGATTCTGATGGCGGCGTCCGGGTACTGCAAAACCGGTCCGATCCGCCCGCCCTACAATGTGGTGGCGGACGACATCCGTAAGGCCGCGGTTGAAACCGGCCAGCGCTATGGCAAACTGCGGGAAAAATATTCCGCGCTTCTGCGGTGATATCGATGAGGAAAGCGAACTATAAATTGGAAGGAATGAGATGAAGTGAGCGGTTAAAAATCTACGAAGGCGAACTCTTATTGTATCCCATCATTTCGGGTCCTCCGGTAGCAAAATGATAGTACTTTTCTGAAGCTGTCCTGTCCAAATTTAAACTCGCGTCTTGCGCCGGTGCTCAGACGGCGTCGATCCGGTCCAGCGCTTGAAAGCGCGGTTGAATGCGCTGACTTCCGAATAGCCGAGCAGAAAAGCAATCTCGGTCAGCGTGTGGTTCGGATTTCTTAGATAGTCGATGGCAAATCGGCGCCGCGTGTCGTTGACCAGCGCCTTGAAATCGACTCCGTGTTCTTCAAGCCTCCGTTGCAGCCCCCGCGGGCTCATCGCGAGATGTTTCGCGACGACGCCGAGCTTGGAGTGTCCATCGCCCATCGATTCCGTGATCGTTTTGCGGACTGAGGATAGGAAGTCGTCCTCGCGCGGCGTCGCCCTCAAAAAGTCATCCAGGTACCGTTTCAATATCGGATAGAGGCGCGGATCGGCCGCCGGAACCTGGCGATCGATGAATTCGCGTTCGAGCGCCAGCGCGTTCGTCTCGCAGGCGAATGAAACGGGGCAGCCGAAAATCCGCGTATGTTCGGAAGTCTCGCGCGGCGCTTCATGTGCGAACTGCACCTCGAGCGGAACCCAAGTGCTTCCTGCCATGATCCTCAGCACGTTCAGCGCCACCGCCATGCTGTATTCATTCTGCTGGCGGATGGACTTGAGGCCCAAGTCGGGCAGGACGTGCCTGAAGTAGATGCGACTGCCTTCGGTTGTGCGGAATATCTTGACGGCCTCGTTATGGAGGTGGAGGTAGCGCGCCGCGTTGTCGAAGGCGGCCGCGACTGTCGGCGAGTTCAAAACCACGTAGGTGACGGCGCCGGCATCCTTGGGGTTGTAGGTCGCGCCGAAATGGAGGCCGAAACATTCATCTTTCGTCACGCGGGCGCATTCTTCCAAGACGCGCGCGAAAGCGGCGCAAGGAATGTATCCATCAGGGTTGCCGAAGGTGGTGCGATCCACCTCGGCAGCGCGCAGGATGGCGTCAGGATCCCCTCCGGACGCCTCGACCGCATGGAGTAGTCCGCTCGCGGCCGTGAGACATATCATCGGTCTCTTGCAACGCGTCGGCATTTAGCCCCCCGCCGATACGAACTGTCAATCGATAGGCGTCGAATGTCAAGACGAAAACCGTGCGATGCGTTAGATGTCCCTAACGCTGGGAATGCCAGCCTATCGATAACGGTCGCCTCGCGCAGACAAAGTCAGCGTAACGCCGCTCGATCCAATACTCCATCTACACCGCATAGCCCGCACCCCTCCGAGAAAAGACGGAGTCGGGCATTTTTTTCGACAATTTGTGAAGAAAGTGACGGAAGATTCATGGCTATCGATTTAGACATTCAATGGGTTTGGTTGGATGACATAAAAGTTTGCTTGTGGGTCACGGCGCGGGGCGCCCTAACAGTCGAGGATTTTGAGGAAATGCTCTGCCGCTTCGGCGAAGCCTTCATAGCGATCGACGCTCCGGCGGTGCTCGATTTGCGGCATGCTCGTTGGGATTTCAACGAAGCGGATATCATTGAGATCGTCTCTGCGTTTACCAAAGCTGGCTTGCGTATCGACAACAAGATCGCCCTGGTTTGCGCTCGCGACATCGACCATTACGGTCAGTTGATGGTTATCGCATCCGCTGCGTCCAATCGCAGCTTCAAGGCGCGCGCGTTTTATGATTTGGACGGCGCGCTCAAATGGCTGGTGAAAGAATGGAATGACTGAAGGCCGGAGTAGATCGGGGGCCGGCTAATGATAGGAACGCGTGGCCGCACGGCGCGCCCGGCAGGCCGGTCGGTGCTCCGGCCCCGCAGTTCAAGAATGGTATATTACATCGCGAGAGCCGTAATCAGTCGGATCTACCGCACCAGCGGCACGCCCGATGCGATGTCGTACTTGACGACGGCCCGAATTTTGTTTTCGATCTGAAGGTAACGCGCGACTTTTATCGCGGTCAGCACTTTTCCTAGCTTCGGCGCGTACGCGCTCTTTAAATCCGCTTCGGCTTTATCGATCGCGAGGGCCTCATCGATCAGCTTTCTCGCCTTGTCGTCGGTGAGCGACTTGTTCCGGTAGTCGTCCGCATAGCCATCCAGCACCTTGACGATGCGCTGATTGATCTTTTGCAAATCTTTTTGATACTGCTCGTAGATCGGCCAGAAAGATTTTGCTTCCGAGTCGGTCAGCTCCATGTTCATCGCCACGAGCAATTTCTTGTCGGCTTTGATCTTTTCGCGCAAGATTTCCATGTCTGCGGATTTCTCCTGCGCCGCCGCATAACCGACGAAGCCGAGCAGGATGGCCGTGAGCGCAAGGCTCATGATTTTTACGATAAAATCTATTCTCATCGCTTTCTCTCCTTCTCGCCCGTTTTTGCGCGTCACGGGTTCGGATTGATTTTTGTGATCTTTGTCCCCTGGATGCCGACGCCGCCCATCAAGCCTTTCTGATTGAAGATAAAGGCGTAGACCCCTTTTTGCAGCGTCGTCGTAGAGAAGTTTTTGCCGAAGCCAGAGTCGAGAACGACGAGGCTGGGCCCGGTGCCGACTTCCCATCCCGCGCTGTTCTGGAGGTATCGCAGCGAGTCGTCGTCCATGAAAAACAGCACGTAGCCGAAGGCCTGGGCTCCCGCTTGAAAACCGTACGAGGCGGCGAGCGAGCGATAATAACCGATGGTCTTTTTATTCTTCCGCAACGCTCCGTCGCCGAATTGCCCGGCAATGATGAAGCCGCCCTTGACGATGCTGGGGAAGACCAACACCGCGACCGCTTTGTCCGCCAGGGCCTGCGCGCCGGGCGTGTTCTTGTATAGAGTCGCCAACGATTGGCTCGCTTCCCGGTCGATCTGGGCCGCGCCGGCGGCAAACGATCGGCTTGCTGCCAGAAAATTCAAACCGGCCGCGATGACGGCGATCGCGACAATCGAGTTTATCTTCATTAAATAGAACTTCATGGTTTTGGCTCCTGATCGTTTTTCTACTGAATCAGCGGAACGTTGGCCGCGATTTCGTAGCGCAATAAGATGCGGTATTCGTTTTCGATCTGCAGATAGCGCGCCGCTTTCTTGGGCGGCAATGCCTGCAGCACCTTCGGGGCGAAGGCCCCTCGGCGGCTGCCTTCGTCCTTTTCAATGACGATCCAGTCGTCGAGCAGCTTCTTCGCCTTTTCATCTGTCAGCGACTTGTTTTTGTAATCGGCGGCGTAACTTTCGAGCAAGGCGCGAAGCCGCTCGTTGCCCTTTTGCAAGTCCTTCTGGTACTCGTCGTAAACCGGCCAGAATTTCTTCGCCTCCGATTCGGTCAGCTCCATGTATTTTTCCACGATCGCTTTTTTATCCGCTTTGAGCTTGTCGTGGATGATTTCCAATCTGTCAGGCTTGTCGCTCTGTGCCGCCTTGTTCTGGGCCAGACTTGCCTGAGGCGCGGTGACACCGACGACCAAGCCCAGCACGATTAACTGAAAAACGTTTCGCATCCGCATGGCTCCTCCTTTTAGTAAGGCTTCGATGCCGAAAGCACAGGTGCAAAAGTCCGGTAGACGGGTGATTTGATAGCAGAGTGCGAATCCGCGTGGAATTGGACTTTAGTCCAATAGGCGCTGAAACGCCTCCGGCAAAATGGGCTTTACTGGTTGCCAGAATACTCAATTCATGAACTTGATTTCCGTTTGTGCTTAACCCTAGAATGCCGACGTGAGGCGATTACGGCGAAAAAACGGATACGCACCCTGGAGATGCGTTTTGCCGATGGGGCGACGGGTGTCGGCCGCACTTTTCGTCGGACTAATCGTCTTCCTACTCGGCGCTATGCCATTATCCCTCTCAGCGGAAGAGGGACGCGCCAAGCGTGTTTTGATCATTTCAACCGGCAGCCGTCTCGCGCCGGGGTTCATAACGGTCGATCAGCAGTTGCTCCGAGTTCTCGAAAATATTCCGTCGACGCCGGTCGAACTCTACGCCGAGAATCTGGATATCGCTCGCTTTCCCGCTGAACCTGCACATCATATTTTCAGCGAGTATTTAAGCGCGAAATACGCCGACCATCTCCCGGACCTCGTGATCCTGGTTTTTGTGGGGAATTTGGGAATGCCCGGAAAGCTGCTCCCGCAACTGTTCCCGCACATTCCGATAGTCGTTGCAGGACTGACGGAAGAAAACCTTCGCAGCGATCAATTCGGTCCCCTCGTGAGCGGCATAGCGCAGCGTCTTGACCCACGCGCGACGCTGGAGTTGATTCTCCACCTCCAGCCTGAGACACGCCGCATCGTGGTGATCGGCGGCACGGCGGACATCGACCGTAATGTTCTCGATCGTGTAAGAGAAGCCGCCGGGCCGATAGCGGGTCGGGTCGAGCTCGAATTCTGGGACGATCGGACGATGGCGCAAGTGCGCCAAGCGGTAAGCACGTTGCCGCCGCAAACCGCTATTCTTTTCGCCAGGATGTTTCGGGACGCCGCAGGTCAGGCTTTGGTTTCCGCGGAAGTGGGACAGACGATCGCCCGTTTGGCCAATGCACCGGTCTACATTATGTCGGATACGACCTTGGGCACAGGCGCTGTGGGTGGATCGGTCGCAAGCATCGAGACTTTCGGGAAGCGGGCCGGCGAACTAGCACGCCTGATTCTGACGGGCACGGCCCCTGCGTCCTTGCCGTTCGAAGTTCGCAACGACAGCGCGCCGATGTTCGATTGGCGCGCTTTGAAGCGGTGGGGCATCAGCGAAAGCCGGCTGCCTCCGAACAGCATTGTGCGCTTCCGCCCCCAGTCGTTTTGGGATGAATACCGCTGGTATATTTTCGCCGCGGTCCTCGTAATATGCGCTCAGAGTGCGATCATCGTCGATCTGCTCTTTGAGCGCCGCCGGCGCTTCCGCATCCAGGCAGAGCTCGGGGAAAGCCAGGAGATGATGGAACTTGCCGCCAGCGCCGGCGAGCTTGGACTCTGGGCGCGCGATCTCAAATCCGGCATCGTCTGGGCCAATGGCACGCTGCGCTCCATGTTCGGCCTCGGAAAAAACGATCCCCTTCAGATAAGCGATGTCCTCCTCTATGTTCATCCCGACGACAGAGCCCGAGTGGTCACCGAAATGCAGCACGCGCAGGAGCGCGACGTCCCCTTCGAGGGCGAGTTTCGAGTTGTATTGCCCGGCGGAACTATCCGGTGGGTCTTGACCAAAGGCCGCACTGTTGAGGCCGGCTCGCGTAGGATGGGAGTCATCCTGGATATCACCAAGCGCAAACGTGCCGAGGAAGCGCTCCGCGAGAGCGAAGAGCGGTTTCGCTTCATGGCCGACACCGCGCCCGTCATGATTTGGATGTCCGGTCCCGACAGGCTCTGCACGTTCTTCAACAAAGGGTGGCTCGTCTTCACGGGCCGCACGCTCGAGCAAGAGCTCGGCAACGGCTGGAGCGAGGGCGTTCACCCGGATGATGTTCATCGCATCCTCGAAATTTACACCGAGGCTTTCGATGCGCGGCAAAGGTTTATGATGGATTACCGCTTGCGGAGATTCGACGACGAATATCGCTGGGTCTTGGACACCGGAGCGCCCCGTTTCAACATCGAAGGCGTTTTCCTCGGATATATCGGTTCGGTGATCGATATTACCGAGCGCAAGCGCGGGGCGCAGGCGTTGGAGAAAGAGCGGGCCTTTCTCAGGCAGGTGATCGATATCGACCCCAACTTCATTTTCGCCAAGGATCGCGAAGGCCGATTCACTTTGGCGAACCAAGCGGTGGCCGATGCCTACGGCACGACGGTGGAGGATCTGATCGGCAACACCGACGCGGATTTCAACGCGAATCGGGTGGAAGTCGAATTTTTCCGCCGCATCGATCAGGAGGTTATCGACAGATTACAGGAGCGTTTCATCCCGGAGGAGCGCATCACCGATGCGCACGGCAAAATCCGCTGGCTGCAGACGGTAAAGCGACCGATTATCAATAGCGACGGCTCGTCGAACCAACTCCTCGGCGCCTCGACCGACATTACGCGCCGCAAGGAAACCGAAATCCAGCTTCAGGAACAGCGCGCCGAGCTGGCGCACGTGGCGCGCATTTCGACCATGGGTGAATTGGCCGCGTCGCTCGCCCACGAGTTGAACCAGCCGCTCACCGCGATTCTCAGCAACGCGCAGGCCGCGCTCCGTTTCATCACGGCCAAACCGGCGGACATCGAGGAGGTGCGCGAGATTCTTCACGACATCGTCAAGGACAACAGCCGCGCCGCCGAGGTCATCCGCCGCATGCGCGCGCTGGTGAAAAAGGAAGACCTCGAGTTTGCCAGCCTGGACCTCGTAGGCGTCGTTCGGGAGGTCGTGGCGCTCGTCCGCAGCGACGCGGTGCTGCAGGACGTCGAAATGTTTTTGGAATTGGAAGACGAGCTGCCGCCGGTATGCGGCGACAAGGTGCAGCTGCAGCAGGTCGCGCTCAATCTCTTGTTGAACGCCTTTGACTCCATGCAAGGCTTCCCGTCGAACGAACGAACCGTTATCATCAAGGTGGAGGGATGCGAGGGAATGATCAAGCTGTCGGTGCGGGACGCCGGCACCGGCCTCACGTTCGAAAAGCTCGACAAGCTGTTTCAACCCTTTTACACGACGAAAAGAGACGGCTTGGGGATGGGACTTTCGATCTGTCGATCGATTATCGAAGCGCATCACGGCCGCCTCTGGGCGGAGAACAATCCTGTCGGGCGTGGCGCGACCTTTTCTTTCGTCGTGCCGGCGGAACAACAGGCCGAGCATCGCCCATCGAGGAACGAGATCCGGTGACGCCGAAGCCATCCACTGCGTCGAAGGTGTTTCTCGTCGACGACGACGCGTCCGTGCGCAGGGCGCTGACGCGTCTCCTGCGATCGGCGGGATACGAGGTCAAACCGTTTGCTTCGGCGCGAGAATTTCTGGACAACGCAAAGGACGAGGGCCCCGCCTGCCTGGTTCTCGATATCCGTATGCCCGGTCTCAGCGGAATAGACCTGCAACGCGAGCTTCAAGCGACGAACGCCATTCTGCCGATCATTTTCATTACAGGGCATGGGGACATTCCCACCAGCGTCAAAGCGATGAAGGCTGGCGCCGTGGATTTCTTGCGCAAACCGGTCAAGGACCACGATCTTCTGAAAGCCATCGAACAGGCGCTTACGCGTGCGACGCGCGAGCGCGCCAAACGCGAGGAATTGGAAGCTATACAGAGCCGCGTCGACAGCTTAACTCCGCGCGAGCGCCAAGTCCTAGAACACGTGGTTGCCGGGCAGCTCAATAAGCAGGTCGCGTACGACCTGGGGACGGTTGAAAAGACGATCAAGGTTCATCGCGCGCGCGTCATGGACAAAATGGGGGTCGCTTCGCTCGCCGAACTGGTTCGCCTGGCCGAACGCGCCGGAATCGGCAAAATGTAGCGTGTCGCATGCAGCTCCGTAGTCATCCGCTCATGATGTACCGAGGGATGCGCAACTGGCCTCCCGTTTGGACTCGGATACGAGGACACGAAGAAAAGCATCCGCAAGGCGAAGTCGGCATTCTCCGCGAGGTGAGATGGCCTCCGATCCAGGTCCGTCCCTTCAATAAATTATTTCTCGTCGTAGACTTCGAGCACGCCGTGTACATGGGCTGTTTGTTATTCGATGACGCCGCGTTTTGTCACGAGATCGAGCGCTTGCTGCGTGATTATTGCGGCTGTTCCATAGAGTGCGTCGGCGGTCTCGACATCAGCCACACCCTGTAAACTCCGAGCTCACCGAAGTCCCCCTCAAGACCAATGCCGATTCCCGGGCATTGGACCAAGGTCCAATATACAAGTCCGTCGAATTAAACGAATGGTAAACCTAGACGTCTACGAACAGCTGGCTAACTCACTCGGCGGTGCGACGCCAATCGTTTAAACAATCGATTCGAGGAAAGGGGTGGGCAAGATGCAAGCGGTTAAAAGGATTTTTGCGGCATCAGCGCTATTGATGCTTCTCCTTACTTTTGCGGGGTGCATCGTCGCGCCCGCGCCGTACTATTATTACGGTCCTTATTATTATTCGTATCCCGGTTCTTCGTATTACTACCCCTATTATAACAGGCCATACCCACCGGAGGGCAACTATCGCTACCGTGATTATCCGCAGGACGGCAATCGAAATTATCCTCAGAATGGGGATCGAAATTATCCGCAGGGCGGCAATCGATAATTCCCGCCCGCCTGCCGGGACGCCGAGAGAGATTTCTCTCATGAACAAAGGCAAAGCCATGATTGCGATCGTGGACGACGATGAGTCTGTTTGCCGCGCGCTCAAGCGGCTGGTGCGCTCGCTCGGCATGGAGGCGGATACATTTCTATCCGGTCAGGAATTCCTCGACCTCGTCGAAGCGATGCCTTCGTTCGGGGCGGATTGTGTCGTCCTGGATGTGCAGATGCCGCTCATCAACGGTTTGGAGGTGCAGCGGCGTCTTGCCGCCGGCGGCAGCCGTCTGCCGATTATCTTCATTACCGCGCACGACGACGCGAGCGTGCGCGAGCGCGCGCTTGGCCAGGGAGCGGTCGCATTTCTCCGCAAGCCGTTCGACGAAGAGTTGTTCATCCGAACTCTTCACGCCGCGCTTGCCCGCGGGGGCGGCGCGCCGCCGGGCGCTGACTAGCTATTGGACCAAGGTCCAATAGTCATGCGCGGCGTCCTTGATTATCTTCACACTGATTTCACTTACACATCCGAAGAACAAAAGGGGGACACAATTTGATGAGAGAACTCAGAGCTCACCGCCGGGCGCATTACGCTTCGCGTCTCGCGCTGTTCCTTGCCGCGACTATGATCTTGCAACCGCTGGTCGTGGCTGCTCAGCCGGCGTACGAGGCGCCGCCGATTTTGAGCGCGGCGAAAATATTGCCGCCGGAGCTGGTAGCCGGCCCGCATCATCGCGTGCAAGAGCAGGTGCGCAACGACGGCTATCTCAACGTTTATACGATCGATTCGAAATTCGGCCAGTTTACCGCGGTCTCGACGGCGATACTCCGCAAGCGCGTACAGGAAATCAACGCCCTGGCGGTCATGGATCAGATCAAAGGAACGAAAGAATACGGCGATTCGATCCGGCAGGCGGGTCTCGACACGCTGACCGGGATGAAAAACCTCATCACGAGCCCCGTGCAGACGGTGAAAGGAACAGTGTCGGGGTTGGGGGCGGCTTTTCGCCGTGCCGGCGACGCGATCAGCGGCTCGCAGCGCAGCGATGCGGAAGACAACCGGGTGAAAGACTGGATCGGCTTTTCCAAGACGAAAAGGGAGTACGCCTATCTGCTGGGCGTCGATGTCTATTCGGACAACAAGGTTTTGCAAGACCGGCTCGACGAGATCTCCTGGGCCGGCTACGCGGGCGGGCTCACCTGGGCCGCCGCGATGATGGCGGTTCCAGGCGGCGCAGGCATCGCGATCTCGGTCTCCGGCAGCAACAATCTTCTCAACGAGGTTTATCGCACGACGCCGCCGTCGGACCTCCGCCGCATGAATCAGGATAAGCTCGCGAAAATGGGAGTACAGAGCGAGATCGCCGACCTTTACGTCAACAATACCATTTATACCCCGCGTGAGCAGACCGTTCTCGTCAGCTCATTGGATCAAATGACGGGAGTGGCGAACCGCGGCGCCTTCGTGAACTCCGCCGCGCTCAGCGACAGCAAAACGCTCGCTTATTTCCGCGAGCGGACGGCGGAAATGTACCTGGGGTACCACAAGAAAGTGGCGCCCATCGAGAGCTTCCAGTCGATCGGCGGCCTCTCGGCCGCGCGCATCGGCGACGCCATCATTTTCAATGTGCCTTTGGATCATCTCGTTTGGACCGAGCCGATGGGACGGTTCCTCACCGCGGCGAATCGGAAGGTCAATGAGCTTTCCGGCGGGGCCCGAAAGCAGCTTTGGGTCGGCGGCACGGTGAGCGCCAGGGCGCGGCAAGAGATCCAGAAGCTCGGCTGGGAGATACAGGAGCAGGCGGAGGCGCGCCTCATGACCGACGCGGACCAGAAGTACAGCGATTATCAAAGACCGGATGAAAAACTTCCGTCCGCGATGATCCGCGTCAGCGCGAAGTCCGTCGCCCTGGGCGTGGGCTACAGCTGGGGGGACGGAACGCTGCAATATCAGGGCAAAGAATATCCGTTCTCCGTCACCGGGCTCAGCCTCGTCAACATCGGCGTCTCCGGTTTGACCGCCGTCGGAAAAGTCTACGACATGAACCGCATCGCCGATTTCGGCGGCAACTACGCGGGCAGTGCGGCGACGTTCGCCGTGGCAGGCGGCGCGAGCGACATCACGATTAGAAACGCCAACGGCGTTGTCATCGTTCTGTCCGGCGATCAAGCGAAACAGTCCGGCACACAATTCAGCCTGGGTGCGGGCGGATTGAACATTAAATTGAAGTGAAACGTCGAGTGACGCGAATAAGAGAGGTGTCCATATGAAAACAAAATTGGTCTCGGTGCGGGCCCTGGCCTGGCTCATGGCCGCGCTCCTCGCGGCGCCCCCGCTCCTCACCGCGCAGCAGGAGAGCGCGCCGCCGTTGAAGCAGGAGGAACTGGAGCAGGTCTTGGCGCCGATCGCGCTGCACCCGGATGAGTTGGTCTCGCAGATCTTAATGGCCGCGACCTACCCGCTCGAAGTGGTGCAGGCCGACCGCTGGGTGAAGCAAAACGGCACTCTCAAGGGCGACGCGCTAACGGCGGCCCTCGAGAAGCAGGATTGGGACCCCAGCGTCAAGTCTCTGGTGGCTTTTCCCCAGGTGCTCACGATGATGAGCGAGAAGCTCGACTGGACGCAGAAGCTCGGCGACGCCTTTTTGGCGGACCAAAAAAAGGTCCTCGACACGATCCAGAACCTGCGCCACAAGGCCCAGGCGGCGGGGAACCTCAAGACGACCAAAGAGCAAAAGGTGATCGTCGAAGAAAAGATTATCAAGATCGAGCCGGCCGATCCGCAGGTCGTCTATGTGCCGACCTATAATCCGACGGTCGTCTACGGCGCGTGGCCGTATCCGGCCTATCCGCCGTATTATTACTATCCGCCCGGCTATGTCGCCGGCTCGATGTTCTGGTTCGGCGCCAGCATGGCGATGGGTGCGGCGATGGGCGCGGCCTGGGGCTATGGGTGGGGGAATTGCGATTGGAACGGCGGCAACGTCAAGATCGACAACAGCCGCAACAACAACTTCAACAACAAAATCGATCGCGGCAAGTACGCGAATCAGTTGCCGTCCGGGGGTCGTGGAAACTGGCAGCACAACGCAGAGCATAGAAAGGGAGTCTCCTATCGCGACCAGGGGACGGCGCAAAAATTCAACCGCGCGAGCACCAACGATCAGATCAAATCGCGCGAGCAGTTCCGCGGGCGGGCCGATCAGGGCAGGCAGGACCTCGGGCGCGGCGGCGCGTCCGACCGAGCCGGACCCGCCGGCGACCGCGGTCTGGGAGGAAGCCAAGGGGCTGGCGGCAACCGCGGCGGCGCCGGTGATAGGGCCAGTGTCAGCAACCGCGCCAGCGGCGGGGCCGGCGATCGTGGCGGAGCCGGCGGCAGCAGCTTCGACCGCGGGGGATCGTCCTCGCGCGGCGGCGCGTTTTCCGGTGCCGGCGGCAGCGGCAGCTCCGCGCGCAGCGCGAGCTCGCGCGGCAGCGCGAGCCGGGGAAGCTACGGCGGCGGAGGCGGCGGCTCCCGAGGCGGCGGCGGTGGCGGGCGGGGCGGCGGAGGTGGGGGTGGCGGCGGCGGACGACGCAGGTAGGGATCGTTGCTTAAAATGACCGATCATGAATGCGACCTGTAAGCTGGAGGCAGAAATGAAGTTACTCAAACTAAAAACGAGCCGCCGCGGATTCGAAACGATGTTGGGTTTCGGAATCTGCGCAGCGGTGTTGTTGCTCGGCCAGGCGTCATTCGCCGCGACGCCGCAGCAAAAAACATTCACTTCGGCCGACGAGGCGGTGAAAGCGGCCGTTGCCGCAGCAAAAGCCGATAACGACAAAGAACTGCTGGCGATCTTCGGCGCGCAAGCGAAGGATTTGATCTCGTCCGGTGATCGGGTCGAGGATAAAGAGAGGCGCTCGCGCTTTATCGCCGCCTATGACGAAAAGAACCGGCTGGCAACCGAAGGGGAAAATACGATTCTGACGGTCGGCAAAGAGGACTGGCCGTTTCCGATCCCGCTCGTGAAAAAAGGCGACCGATGGATTTTCGATACCGCGCAGGGCCGGGAAGAGATTCTCAACCGGCGCATCGGCGAGAACGAGCTCTTTACCATCCAAACGCTGCTGGCGGTCGTCGACGCCGAGCGCGAATACGCCATGAAGGGTAGGGACAAGAACGGCCTCCTGGAATATGCGCAGAAGTTCGTGAGCGATCCGGGAAAGAAGAATGGTCTTTACTGGGACGTCAAGGCGGGCGAGCCGCAGAGCCCGCTCGGACCGATCCTCACGCGCGCCAAGAGCGAAGGCTACCAGAAAGAAGCCTCCGGCGCTGTGCCGCCGTATCACGGCTACCGCTATAGAATCCTTACGGCGCAGGGAAAGAGCGCTCCCGGCGGCGCCTACAGCTACATCGTCAAAGGCAAAATGATCGGCGGCTTCGCGGTCGTCGCCTATCCCGCCGAGTACGGCAACTCCGGCGTGATGACGTTCGTTGTCAATCACGACGGGAAAGTGTCTCAGAAGGATTTGGGTAAAAATACCGC